>ERZ1106941.1450-NODE-1450-length-24149-cov-4.358928_pt1 | contig 24149 bp, 22 predicted proteins | sample MGYA00403670_ERZ1106941 | MGnify/ENA primary metagenome ERZ1106941 (study PRJEB35170, sample SAMEA104062400) | human gut metagenome | biome: human gut; feature: human-associated habitat; material: faeces | place: Denmark | collected 2012-06-04 ...
CGCCCTTGAAGGCATGCCGCGCCACGCCTCGACCCACGCCGCCGGCGTTGTCATCACGCACCGGCCGGTGTACGAATATGTCCCGCTCGCCACGAACGACGGCAACCCCGTCACGCAGTATACGATGACGACGCTCGAGGAGCTGGGGCTGCTGAAAATGGACTTTCTCGGCCTTCGCAATCTCACGGTGCTCGAAGATGCGGCCAAGCTCGTCCGGCGCAGGGAACCGGATTTCTCCATCGACACCATCCCGATGGACGATCCGGCCGTGTTCGACATGCTCGCCGCGGGCAAGACCTCCGGCGTATTCCAGCTTGAATCGGCGGGCATCACGGGCGTATGCGCCGCGCTGCGGCCGAAGTCTCTCGAAGACATCACCGCCGTTATCGCGCTCTACCGCCCCGGCCCCATGGACTCCATTCCCCGCTTCATCGCCTGCAAGCACAACCCGGACAAGGTGAAGTACAAGCACCCCATGCTGGAGCCCATCCTCTCGGTCACCTACGGCTGCATCGTCTACCAGGAGCAGGTCATCGAGATTTTCCGCAGGCTGGCGGGCTACACGCTGGGGCAGGCCGACATGGTGCGCCGGGCCATGAGCAAGAAGAAGGTCAAGGACATCGAGCGGGAGCGGCAGGCCTTCGTCTACGGCGACGCCGGGCGGGCCATTGCCGGCTGCATCGCCAACGGTGTCCCGGAGGACGTGGCAAAGGACATCTATGATGAAATCTATGCCTTTGCCAATTACGCCTTCAACAAGGCCCACGCGGTGGCCTACGCCATTGTGTGCTACCAGACGGCCTGGTTCAAGTGCCACTACACCAAGGAGTATATGGCCGCCCTGCTCACCTCCGTGCTGGACTCCAGCGAGAAGGTGGCTGAGTATATCGCCGAGTGCAGGGACTGCGGCATCCATCTGCTGCCCCCCGACATCAATGAGTCGGAGGCCGACTTCACCGTGTCCGGCGAGCACATCCGCTTCGGCCTGGTGGCCGTCAAGGGAGTGGGCCGGGGCTTTATCAACGCTGTGCTGGCTGAGCGGGGCAGGGGAGGGCCCTTTGTCTCCTTCCCTGATTTCTGCCAGCGGATGTTCGACGCGGAGCTGAACAAGCGTGTGCTGGAGAATCTGATCCGCTGCGGCGCCTTTGACAGTATGGGTATCTACCGCTCCCGGTTACTGGAGGCCTATGAGCAGCTTGTGGACTCCATCGCCCAGAACAAGCGCAAGAACCTGGCGGGCCAGTTCGATCTGTTCGGCGGCGGTGGGGATCAGACGCAGAGCGCCCCCGAGCTCCAGGTCAAAAATATCCCTGAGTTTACCCGGCACGAGCTCATGACCATGGAAAAGGAGACGACTGGACTCTACCTCACCGGCCACCCCATGGACGAATACCGGGACGTGGTCAAACAGTGCAAGGCGGCCTCTATGGGGGCGATCCTGTCGGACTTTGCCCAGGAGGGGGGACCGGCCATTTACCACGACGAGCAGCGGGTCACCCTGGCGGGGGTCATCACCGCCTCCCGCACCAAGACCACCCGCAACAACAGCCTGATGGCCTATGTGACGCTGGAGGACGACACCGCCTCCATGGAGATGCTTGTGTTCGCACGGGTGCTGGGGGAGGCAGGCCCCTACCTGAAGGAGGGGGTGGCCGTCCTGGCTGAGGGACGCATCTCCGTTCGGGATGAAAAGGCGCCCCAGCTCATGTGCGACCGGGTACGCCCCTTGGATCAGGTGAAGGGAAACCTGCCTCCGGTGGAGGGGGAGGAGAGGGCCAAGAAGCTCTATATCCGCATACCCAGCCTGGACGACCCCCGCTGGGAGAGGATCAAGCTGGTGCTCACCATGTTTCCCGGTACGGAACAGATGGTGGTCAAGTGTGAGGATACCGGAAAGCGGCTGGGCACGGTCTGCCTGGTCCATCCCGCGCTGATCCAGGAGCTGAACGAGCTGCTGGGCGCGGAGAATGTGGTCGTGCGTTGAGGGGAGCCGATGAGATGAATATTAAAAAACTGGCCTCCCTGCTCTTTCAGCGGTCGGTGATTGTGGCCCTGCTGATCTTCCTCCAGGCTGCGATGCTGCTGCTCTATATGCTCTGGTTTTCCAGCGACTTCATTTATGTGTACTGGGGGTGTGTGGTGCTCTCCATTCTGGCGGTGCTGATTATCGTCAGCCGCCAGACCGACCCGGGGTATAAAATCGCCTGGATCATCCCCATTCTGCTGTTCCCGGCCTTTGGATGGCTGGTGTATCTGCTCTGCGGTGGCAACAAGCTCTCCGCCCGCAAGCGCCGGAAGATGCAGGGTATGGACCGCACCATGCTGGAGCAGTTGGAGCGGGACTACAAGGCGGAGGAGCTGAGGCCCTTTGGGGCCGACGCGGTGAACCAGGCCCGCTACCTGGAGCACTACGCCCGCTGCCCGGTCTATACCAACACCTATACCCACTATTTTCCCCTGGGGGATGATGTGTTTCCCGCCATGCTGGAGGAGCTGCGGAAGGCGGAAAAGTATATCTTCCTGGAATACTTCATTATTAGCCCCGGCATATTCTGGGATTCTATGGTGGAGATTTTGAAGGAGAAGCATGCCGCCGGGGTGGATGTGCGGGTGATCTACGACGATGTGGGCTCCCTGAACACCCTGCCTATGAACTACGCCAGAAAATTTGAGACGGAAACCGGCATCCCCTGCTGCTGCTTCAACCGCTTCAAGCCGGTGATTTCCATCCGCATGAACAACCGGGACCACCGGAAGTTCTGTATCATCGACGGCCACACCGCCTTTACCGGCGGCATCAACCTGGCCGACGAGTATATCAACCAAAAGCTGCGGTATGGCCACTGGAAAGACACGGCCATTCTCCTCAAGGGGGAGGCGGTGTGGAGCATGACCGTCATGTTCCTGACCATGTGGGAGTACACCCGGGACGTGGAGGAGGACTACCGCCGCTTCCGGCCGGACAAGCTGCCGCCGGAGGCCGCGCAGGGAGCGGGGTACTATGTCCAGCCCTACGCGGATAACCCTCTGGACGAGGAGGCGGTGGGGGAGGCGGTCTACCTCAACCTTATCAACAAGGCCGAGCGCTATGTGTACGCCATGACGCCCTATCTGATCATCAGTGACAGCGTCAATACGGCCCTGTGCAACGCGGCCAAGTCGGGGGTGGACGTGCGCATCATCACCCCGCATATCCCGGACAAGGCATTGGTTTTTGAGCTAACCCGTTCCCACTACGAGTCCCTGTTGGAGGCGGGCGTGCAGATTTTTGAGTATACGCCCGGCTTTGTCCATGCCAAGGTCATGGTCACGGACGACTGCTGCGGAGTGGTAGGCTCTATCAATCTGGACTACCGCAGTATGTTCCTCCACTTTGAGGACGCGGTACTGCTCTACCACGACCCCACGGTACTCGACATCAAGCGGGATTTCATCAACACGCAGTTCCGCAGCCAGCCGGTGACGCTGGAGCAGTGCCTCGGCCACTCCTGGATACGCCGCCTCTTCCGCTCCATTCTGCGGGTGCTGGCCCCGTTGCTGTGACAAAATAAGGCCGCCCCCACAGGGGGCGGCCTTATTCCGCTTCAATCCTTCTCCTCGTGTTCCAGCAGTGCGGAGAGAACCTCATTGTAAATCCGCTCCGGCTCGGCCTTGAAGCTCTCCGCCAGGCGGTTGGCCTGCTCCTGGGAGCCGCAGAACAGCTCCAGGGTGAACAGATTGCCCCCGTCATCGTCCAGAAACATCCGGGCTGAGTACCCGCCCTCCGGCCGGGGCTCCGTCTCCGCACGTACTTGAGCATTGCGCCGCAGAATCCCGTTGAGTTTTACCAACTGGGCGCTACAGTTGCGCTTGACCGAGTAGGGGAGGCTGCTCTCACAGGCTGCGCCGTTTTCCCGGCCTTTTTCCGTGATCGAATAGAGCCCGTCCTCCAGTGTCAGATGGCCGCTCTCCACCAATTCAGAAACCGCCTCGGCAAACTCAAAGTAGCCAATGCCGTCATCGCAGACCGTCAGCTCCGTCAGTGTCGGAAAGTCGATGGGCGCCGCGACCCGGGCCATAAAATAGAGGATCAAAAATTTAATGTCCAGCTTGTCGTGGATAAAGCCGTAGCGAGCCATCTGGGAACTCCTTTCCAATAGACGAGTCAAACATAATATGTATTTATTTATTATACCGAAAGGTTGAGAAAATCACAAGAGGTATTTTTGACTTGACGCTGGTCTAAAAATATGGTATTATCCTATACTGTCGGTAACAAATATATGCTGGAATAGCTCAGTCGGTAGAGCAGCTGATTCGTAATCAGCAGGTCGCGTGTTCAAGTCACGTTTCCAGCTCCAGAAACCGGCGGAAATCGGATGATTTCCGCCGGTTTCGTCACTTTTTGAGGGAATACGGTGGGAGTAAACGTGTGGTCTGACCGCCGACCCACACCGTGACCCACATGCCGAAACAACCGGAAAGGGCCGGAGAGGATTTTTGTCCTCTCCGGCCCTTTCTGTTCCTCGGTGTTACAGCACCTGCGCCATGAAATTCCCCATCTTTTCTGCAGCCTTCTCCTGCATCCGCCGGTTGGTGTGGGTGTAGGTGCGCAGGGTGAACCCGGCGTCGTAGTGCCCCAACATGGCGGATACCGTTTTCACATCCACGCCGCTCTGTAGCGCCACCGTGGCAAAAGTGTGCCTCAGATCGTGAAATCTGATGTATTCCAGCCCGGCGTCCTTCAGGATCTTCTTGTGGAGGTTCACGATGGAGTCCGGGTGATACATGCCGCCGGTCCTGGGGGATGGGAACAGATAGTGGCTCTCCGGGTGCCGCTGGTGCTCCTGCACCAGCAGTTCCACCGCCTCCCGGGGAATGGAGATCTCCCGGACGGAGTTGGACGTCTTGGGCTGGCAAATGGCCAGCTCTCCCTGGGCGTTCCGTCCCACCTGCTTGCTCACCAAGATGGTGCCGTGCTCCGCATCTAGGTCAGTCCAGAGAAGGGCGGCCAGCTCGCCCTTCCGGATGCCGCTGACAAGCTCCAGGTAGAACAGGGCCAGCACACCCCGGCGCTCCGCCGCCTCCAGGTAGGCCCTCATGTCCTCCGGCTTCAGGGTTCTCATCTCCTGCCGCTGGAGCTTGGGTACGATACAGTCTGCGGCCGGGTTGCAGAGAAGCAGTTTCTCCTTCACTGCCCGGTCCAGGGCGCTGTGGAGCATGGTGTGGACGCCCCGGATGGGGGAGCTGCTCAGGCCAGGGTGTTTGGTCTTCTGCGCGGCTCTGCGGCGGCCGTTCTGCTGCAGCTCCCGGTAAAGGTTCTGGATCTGCCGGGTGGTCAGCTGGTTGAGCTTGACCTCCCCGATGTAGGGGATCGTGTGCACCTCAATACCCCGCCGGTAGTACTCCGCCGTGGAGAACCGCAGGTTGGGTTTGGCGTAGACCTCAAACCACAGCCTCAGCCACTCGGCCACCGTGTATTTTCCAGCCCTGGCCACGTCCAGGCTGCCGGCCTCCCCAATGGCCTGCTTCAGCTTCGCCTTGACCTCGGCCTGGGTTCTGCCCAGTACGTTCTTGATGATCCGCTTGCCGGTATCCGGGTGGTATCCGGCGGTGTACCGGCCCTCCCAGCGGCCATCGCTGCGCTTGCGAATATTTCCCTCACCATTGGCCCGCTTTTTGGCCATGTTGTTCGCCTCCCTTGCAGCAACACAACATACTCCAGAAAAGAGAAAATATCCAGGGCAAACCAGCAGAGTTAACAGATCCTTATCATTTGGCCGCACCCGGACCTCTCTTTGTCAACGGCATCGCATTTATGCCGGAGGAAAGAGGTTTCTCTTTGTTTTGCGGCGCAAATTTTGCATTCTCAGTCCACGGCGTCGGTCAAAAAGGCCGGAACCGGCTGGGAACACTGACTTTCTCCAGATCACTGCCCAACTCAATTTACCGGCTATGCTGAAAAAGCCGAAAACCCCAATTAGTAGCGGCTATTTCAATACAAAGACCCTTGGAATTATGTGTGTTCGGCAACCCAATTCTGAACATGCTCCAGAAAACGGGAGACTGCTGGTGACGGAATACCATTGGAGCGAACCGCCAGAGCAATATCCCGGTATTGGGGAGGATCCAAGGGCATGTGGACGATGTGATAAGGCATCCGGTTCAGGATCAGTTCGCTCATGATTCCGACACCCAGTCCGCATTCGATCATAGATGCAATGATATTGCTGTCCTCAGCAAAGTAGCGGATATTGGGGCGAACACCACAGGACTTAAAAATGCGGCTCATATCCCGATCCTGATCCTCACGGATGGGAATAAAGGGATCCTCGGAAAAGCGGGTGACTGGGTAGGACTTGGCCCGGGCCAACAGATGATCCGGGGGAAGCACCGCGCAGAGCTGTTCCCGCTTGAGAAAGAAGGTGTGCAGCGGCGGGGTGGAACGCACATTCAGCGGCAGGGTGACAAAGCCGCAGTCCACCCCACCCTGGATGATGCTGTTCTCGATGGCACTATACTCCAGATTATAGGAGATCTGGATGTCTACATTCGGGTAGATCTGGAGAAAAGAGCGAACAATTTGGGGAAGCCAGTTGGCAGCCACGCTGTGAAAGCTTCCAACCCGTACTGTACCGCCATCCAGGGACAAGAGCCGCTCTACAGAGCCCTCCAACTCTCGCTGAGCAGCGCAGACCGCACGGATTTGGGGGATCAGATATTCTCCCTCCGGTGTCAGGGACACACCTGTCCGATTCCGAATGAGGAGAGGAACACCCCACTCCCGCTCTAAATCGGCGATGACTCGGCTGACCGCCGGCTGGGTATAACCCAGCACATCGGCGGCCTGCGTGATGTTGCCCAGTTCTACAGTTTTCAAAAAGGCCTCATATTTTGACAATTCCAAAATGTCTCACCAGCCATGAAAATTTCGTATGGAAGCGATAGAGATGTTTAATTTGTCAAACCAGTGGCTAAATCGTACAATAGCGATGTAAAAAAGTCAAGAGCTCATGGCGAAAACGACAGGAGGAAGAGAATGCATGAAAGAAACCATTGCGCAAAGTGTGGCCGAGGTGCAGGAACATGTGGTAGCGCACCGAAGGACGCTGCACCAGATTCCGGAAGTCGGTCTGGATCTGCCACAAACCGCGGGCTATGTCCGAAAGATTCTGACGGAGCTAGGTTGCATCCCCCAAAATATTGGAACCTGCGGCCAAGTTGTGACGCTGGGCCAGGGAGAGCGCACCCTGCTTCTGCGGGCAGATATGGACGCACTTCAGGTAGAGGAACACAACGACCTGCCGTTCTGCGCTGCAAACGGGTGCATGCACGCCTGCGGGCACGACATGCATACGGCCATTCTTCTGGGAGCCGCCGAGGTGCTGAAGCGGCATGAGCAGGAACTCCCCTGCCGGGTGAAGCTGGTGTTTCAGCCGGGAGAAGAGCTGGGTACGGGCGCCCAGTCCCTGGTAGAGGCGGGACTTCTGGAAAATCCTCACGTGGATGCCGCCGCCGCGCTCCACGTGGACTCCACTATGGCGGTGGGTGAGTGTTCCTACTGTACCGGTGTGGCCACATCAGATATTTACGACATCTTTATCCAGCTCAAGGGGAAGGGGGGACACAGCTCCCAGCCGGAAGAGACAATCAATGCCCTGGCAGCGGCCAACGGGGTGTTTCAGGCACTCAGCGGGCTGGTACAGCGGGAGGTGAGCGGATTTGATACTGCCATTCTAGCTATCTGCTCCATGCACGCAGGCAGTCAGCAGAATCCCAATATCATCCCGGAAATCTGCGAGATGGCCGGTACCCTTCGTTGCTTTGACCGGGCGCTGGGCCAGCGTCTGGTGGAGCGCATCCGCGAGATTGTTGAGAGAGAGGCGGCCTGTTACCGGGCGGAAGGCACGGTGGAGACCCTGCTCACCCCGTCGCTTACTGTGGATCCCTCCTTGGCAGAGCAGTTGGTTCCGGCCCTTCAGGAAGTTTTTGGGGCGGAGCATGTGGTACGCTCCACCCGGCCTTTCGCGGGCAGTGAGGATTTTTCTTACATCGCACAACAGGTTCCTGCATTCTTTTGCTGGATCGGCGCAGGAAAGCCAGGTAATCCCATGCTTCATAATCCCAATATCATCTTCGATGAGCAGGCGCTGGAATACGGAGTGAAAGCCATGGTGACTCTACCTTTTGTGTGGGCCGGCCAAACCTCCATGTGAACGGATACCAGAGAAAGGAGCCATTCCAATGAGACTGGATAAGAAAAAGAGAGGCTTTCAGCTGCCTCACGTGATCATTATCCTGATGTGCATCATGCTGGCAGTCACAGTAATGTCCTTTCTGATCCCCAGCGGGGAGTTTGTTCGAGATGCCAACGGTGCGGTAGACCCGACCCAGTTCAGCTATGTGGAAAATGACAATCCCATCACTTTCTTTGACTTCTTCTATGACATCCCCCACGGCATTGTGGAGTCAGCGGACATTATCATCTCGATTATGGTCATCTCCGGTGTGCTCTATGTCATCGAGCAGACCGGAGCCATTTCCGCCGCCCTCCAGCGGCTCACTGCTGCGGCCAGGGGCAAGGAGGTCTTTGTGGTTCTGGGCCTGACCCTTGTCTTCGGTGTGCTGGGGGTTATCGGCTGGGGGGAGGACGCACTTCCCTTCGTGCCTATGGTGGTCAGTCTGGCCTTGGCCTTGGGGTATGATCGGGTTGTAGGAGTAGCCATCGTACAGTTGGGTGTCTGCATCGGTTTCAGTACAGGCGCCTTCAACACCTTTACGACCGGAATCTGTCAGGAGCTTGCCGGCGTCCCTATTTTCACCGCCTGGCAGTTCCGCCTAATGGAGTTTGTCATCTGTTATCTGATCCTGGCGCTTTTCCTGGCCAGCTACTGCCGGAAGATCAAGCGAGATCCAAACCGGAGCGTGATGCCTGAGTTCCAGAGAGGTGAGCGACAGGAGCAGAAACTCATGACAGAGCAGGTTCCCATGACTCCCCGCCGGGTGCTCACTCTGCTGGCCTTTGTGGTCGCTCTCATCGTACAGGTCTTTGGAGCCATCCAGTTGGGTTGGGGAATGGAACAGTTCAGCGGCCTGTATGTGATTCTGGCAGTGGCTGTGGCGGTGATCAATGGTATCAGCCCCAGCAAGGCCTGCACCGACTTCATCCAGGGTACCACCACCGTCATGTCGGCGGTGATCGTCATCGGTGTTGCCCGGGCCATCTACCTGCTGATGGATCAGGCCAAAATTGTGGACACCATTATCCACGCGCTCGCCAACGTCTTTGAGGGGAAAAGCCCCTTTGTGGTGCTTCTGCTGCTCTATATCTTCGTCATCGTCTTCAACTTCTTTGTCACATCGGCCAGCGGCAAGGCGTTTATTCTCTTCCCCATGCTCAAGCCCCTGGCAGATATTCTTGGAATCAACCAGCAGGTGGTGGTCACCACCTTCCAGCTGGGTGACGGCTTTACCAACTGGTTCTTCCCCAGCTCCGGTCTGCTGATGGCCGGGTTGGAGCTGGGCGGAGTCACCTATCAGCAGTGGGTGAAGTTTGCCGCCAAGATCATCGGGGCACTGGTGCTGGCCGGACTATGTTTCGCCTTCCTAGCACAGATGATTGGCCTGTCTTGAGCATCACGGGCAGAAAAAAATAGAATAAACACGGGTCCGGCTCTTATTAGATGCCGGGCCCGTGCCATTTTGATCGAACTGTTTGTGTTTCTCTCATATTGAATACTGCTTTCTATGTTTTGCGCTCTTGATCCACAGCGGCGGTCAAAAAGGCCGGAACCGGCTGGGAACACTGCCTTTCTCAAAACCACCGACCACCCAAAACTCCGAAGTCCGTCCTCAGCGACCACCTAAGTTTCCTCTGGGGCGAAACCCCGTAACCCCTTGACACGCCCCGCACTGCGGGGCGTTGTAACCGGGCCGTCGGCGGTTTACCGCCGCGGTCCTTTATCCTAGTACGAAAATCGAACGCCCCTAAAGGGCCCAAAACCGGGCTCCCTGGAGGTACTCTTTCTCTGAAATTTTATGTGGGAATGCTGCTTAGATCGGCGCATCCTGTGGGTCTACCCTACTCCCCTCCCGAAAGCGGCACACAGGGCTGACACGGCCGCGACAGGGGCCTTCCTGTGGTCGTCCGGCTTTCCTTCCGGAGTGGGTGCGGGCTACGCCCGCAAATGTGCCAGGCTGCCGCTTGCGGCAAGCCAGGTGCTCTGCTTGCCCCACCCAAGGGTGGGTAAACTGGTGTCCCACGAAATGGCCGCTGGACAGAAAGGACGTTTACCCGTTCAGAGCAACAGCATAGCGGCGTTTCAGCTGATCCACAAAAGCTTGGATATAGGGCCTAAGGATGTATTTTTTTCGATAGACGATGTAGAGATACCGCTGAGCAGTATCCTCCGGAAGCAAAAAGGCCAGCACCCGCTTCTCATCCACAAAGTTCCGGGCAGCGCGTTCTGAGAGAATGGAGATCCCCAGACCGCCGGCCACCAGATTTTTGATGGACTCCTGGTCGTTCATCCGGGCGGTGATCTTCAGCTCCTCTTCCCGGATCCCCATACGCTCCAGAAAGCGGTCCGCGCTTTTCTTGCTCCCGCTCCCCTGCTCACGCAAGATAATGGGCTCTTGGAGCAGCCGCTCCAGGCTGAGCCCTTCCTGATTTTTGAGGGATAGAAAATAGGGGGTCACCGGAGTAATGAGGACCATCCGATCCCGGTAAAAGGGGACGCAGGTAAGCTGCTCATGCGCTACATCCATGCCGATGAGCCCTAGATCAAAGCTTCCGCTGAGAATCCCGTCCGCCACGCCCTGGCTGTCGCTTTGATGAATGGAGAAATAGACCTCCGGATGCGCTTTCCCATACTCAGGAAGAATCTCCGGCAAAATATAGGCAGACGGAATCGTGGACGCGCCCAACTGAATGATCCGGTCGTTTTCCTCCATCCACCGGCGCAGCAAATTGTCCCTCATGTCCAGAATGGACCTGGCGCATTCATAGAGTTCCTGCCCCCGGGGGGTGATCTCCACGCTGCGTTTGGTGCGGATCATCAGGCAGGAACGCAGTTCCTCCTCCAGGAGGTGGATATGGGTGCTGATAGTGGGCTGGGAGAGGTAGAGCTTCTCTGCTGCTTTGGTAAAGCTCCCGTACTGTACCACGGCCACAAAGGACTGCAGATGTTTCAGATCCATTCCCATCCCTCCCCAATAGTCTGTTTCATTGTAGCGCAGACTGATCAATTTTTCAAATAATTTCATTTATATAATTGATACTTTGTATTGGAAATATCCGGCTGGCTCTGGTATACTCAGGGTAGAGAGCGTAAGAGGAGGAATCCAGATGAATTTAAACAGAGAAAAGGGCGGGATTATCCTGGCGGGCTTGGCCATTGGAGTCATTGCCGCGGTGCTGGTAGTGCTGGGCAACCCGGTGAACATGGGCTTCTGCATCGCCTGTTTTCTGCGGGATACGGCGGGAGCCCTGGGTCTGCACGGGGCGGCCAACGTGCAGTACATCCGTCCGGAGATCATTGGTCTGGTGCTGGGCAGCTTTTTGCTGACCAGTGTCAAAAAGGAGTTTGCCTCCCGGGGAGGCAGCGCCCCGCTGACCCGCTTTGTGCTGGGTTTTTTCGTGATGATCGGCTGCCTGATGTTCCTGGGTTGCCCATTCCGCATGATCCTGCGCCTGGCGGGCGGAGATCTGAACGCCGTGTTTGGCCTAGTCGGTTTTGTGTGCGGCATTCTGGCGGGAGTGTTCTTCCTGAACCGGGGATATTCCCTCAAGCGCACCTACCGGCTTCCTGCCCTGGAGGGCCGGCTGCTGGTGGTTCTTGAGGTGGTTCTGCTTATTCTGCTGGTTGCTGCGCCTGCATTCATCCACTTCACTGAGGCGGGTGGCGGCCCGGGGGCCCAGCATGCGGCGATCCTGGTCAGTCTGGCCGCCGGAGTGATTGTGGGGGCCCTGGCCCAACGCACCCGCCTGTGCATGGTAGGCGGCATCCGGGATGTGGTTTTGTTTCGGGAGTGGAAGCTGCTGGCCGGCTTTATCGCCATCTTGGCCAGCGCCCTGGTCTGTAACCTGGTTCTCACCGCAGTTACGCCGGACACCTATTTCCACCTGGGGCTGACCGGCCAGGCTGTGGCCCACACCGACGGGCTGTGGAACGCTCTGGGCATGCTGCTGGCCGGATTTGGCTGCGTGCTGCTGGGAGGCTGCCCGCTGCGGCAGCTGGTGCTGTCCGGCGAGGGAAATACCGACAGCGCCATCACGGTGCTCGGTCTGATGGTTGGTGCGGCATTTGCCCACAACTTCGGCCTGGCCGCCAGCGGGGAGGGGCCCACGGCCAATGGAAAGATCGCCGTTGTCATTGGCATTGCAGTGGTTTTGGCGATTGCCTGCCTGAACACCTATCGGAGTCAGAGAGGAGAAGAAGCATGAAAAAACTGGATGCCAGAGGACTCTCCTGTCCGGAGCCTGTGATGATGATCCGTAAGGCGATGGCCTCGGGGGAGCCCGCCTACCAGATCGTGGTGGACAATCCGACCGCCCGTGAGAATGTGACCCGCTATGCCGTCCACCAGGGATATCAGGTGGCAGTAGAGGAGGGCAACGGCGAGTTCACGCTCTCCATTACCAAATGATGATATGGTGTATATTGCCACATTTTACTCTCATTTCGGGGCCATCCGTTTCAATAAACAGTGCGCTCAGCAGGGAGTGGAGGTCAGGCTCATGCCGGTTCCCAGGGCGCTGAGCAGCAGTTGCGGCACCTGCGCCCGTTTTGTGAGCTGCTCACCCTACCCCTTGGGTGACTGGGGAGATGAGGTGGAACAGGTAGTGATTGACACCGGGAGCGGCTATCAATCTGTATACCGGGCAGAAAATGGTTGATATCATGGATTGTTGATGCCTGACCCACACCGTGACCCACACGGGAAACGGAGCGGATGGAAACAACGGAGGAAACCGTGCCCAAGCAGACGCGGCTCCGGGCTAAATAGGCCACAAAAGCGCTCAACGGAGCCAGTTTGTCACTCCTAATACGGTTCGTAATCAGCAGGTCGCGTGTTCAAGTCACGTTTCCAGCTCCATAAAGCCACACCAATCTGGATATTTTAAGCGGGACGCTTAGAGTATCAGAGGGTGTGGCTTTTTGTTTCCTCTGAAATTGAACTGCTCAAAAAATGATATTTTCGAGGGGGAACGGCTGTTATGGCGGTAGTTTCCCAGGGGTTTCCGTATTTGCCCAGCGTGCCGCACGTTAGCGCCCTATTTGAAGGCCAGCCAGGGCGCTGAAGGGGGAAAAATGATATACAAAAAACAGTGCGCCGGTTTGTTGGTTTCGTCAACCATCAGGCCGGCGTTTTTGCTGCCCAGCAAATTGAAAAAGGGCACTTTTCAGTTTTATTAATGCTCCGTCTGCCACACAGACGGTGGGGTGTTGCTGTTACCAAAAAGGGCACGCACCTTTTCATCCAATTTGCTGAATAGATTTTTCGGTGAAAAGATGGCATGATAGAGTTTCCGTGCGTGGGACTCAAAGGATGACCGGAAGGGGCATTTTGCCCGTAGTGAAGGAGGCGAACGCACATGACTAAAGAAAGCTATTTTGAGGAGCTGTCTTACGCCCTGCGGCGGCGGGGGCTGTTGACCCGGTCGGTGGAGGAGGACGGCCTGCTTTCAGTGGAGTGGAAGGGCAGTAGCCGGGTCAGGAAGAGTAGTGCTGTCCAGTATGACCCTACCTGGGTGGTCGCCGACAGGGCAAAGACGACTCTGGCCCAAGTCATAGAGGTGGCCGAGATAGTAATGGACTATATGAAGTTCCTGAATGCGTCCCTGTCACTGAAGGCGGAAGGCTTGGAAAATGGTTACCGTGCGTTGGCAGACTTCAACGGCGTTGTGTGGCAGGGAAGGGAGACGTTGCTGGGGGCCCAATTTATCACCTGGGCCTGGGACTATGATGGTAAGGGGCTCATCAACGAATTACTATATGGAAGACTATCGGAGCGCCAAGGAGGACTTTGCCCTCCGTGCCAGCCTGATAGCCAGGGAGCGGCTTTTTGACCAGGAGTAGCTGGAGAAACTGAGTTAGGCGGTGAGGGGGTTCCACTGTGGGGAAGGCTCCGCCTCCTATCAGCAGGAGTATGGCTATAGACGACTCATGGATCAGATCACAGCCCAGATGTCGGAAGCAAAGCAGGATCAGATACGGAGCGAAAGTCAGAAAAGCAGTTTTCAACGGAAAGCTGTATGAGCATACAGAAATTGTAGGTATTGCTTGGTTTGTAGCGATTTTTTCGTTGCGTATAGTGATAGCCTTATACCGCCGGAGAGGGTATTATTGTGGTCAGAAGCCCACCCCATAATAACAAGGAGAGCACACGTATGAAAAAATTGAGAAGCACCCCGAACCGGAGAAGCTGCTTCGGCAGATAACCTAGGAAGCAGTTAATGTCCTGGTGCTGGGTAGGCCGGATAAGCTCGGGGATGAGGCCCCGTGGAAGCTTGCGTAAAGCTGATTGACAAAGCCTGGGTCCTGCCCCAGGAGAGCCTACAAGCCAGCCTGGATCTGATAGAAACAGAACGGCGGCTCCTACGCAGCGGGAGCGGTGAGGACGATCTGTCCAACAGCGAACTGCTGGGGCCTTACGACGGCAAAGTGATTGCCGAGCTGCTATGGGGCCTGTTTGAGACAACTGTCAAGCTGGAGGGTGCCCAAGACCGGAAAGCAATTCACAAGCTGGCCCTTCTCGTGGCGGAGAGTCTGACCATGGACAGTTGAATCGTGGAGTGCAGGCCATCTAAAATTTGAGATTGAATCATACAGGAGGGGCTGTCTAAGGACAGCCCCTCACCGTTACACTCCAAAAGGTGATAATACGATTATCATTCTGAGAAACCGGTTTATGCCGTACAGAAGTGAGAACTGTTGCCGTGACCAGAAGAGAACAGTCTGATTCCAGTGGAGTACAAAGGCTGCCCTGTCCCAGAGTAATGTTCAACTCTCAGCACCAGAGCAAAATCGAATCACTCTGCAAATAAAACGTCAACAGTGGAATGAGAAAAATGTACAGACCCAGGAGGCGAAAAAGAGTACAACAAAAAGACCGCCACGCAGCATCAGCCAAATTAAAAGGGGGTGGAAGTGGCCAATCAGCGTCTTCCGGCAAAGCCAGATACTCCTTGATCCGCCCGATAGTAGATGCGTAAGAGCTTGTTGCCTCTGGCCGTCATGTAAGGTTTGCCTTTGGCGCGTTTCTTGCCCGTGAACCGGTACACTGGATCGTTATGGGGCATGGTTTCCAACAGCAGTCTATGATCAGGAACAGGACACGGCACAGTTCCGGCGGCCCGCTTTTGGAAGTCCTTATACTTTTGGCCTCATGAGTATCAGTCTGGCCAGTGACAGGGGCAACACCCGCAAAGGCGGTAATAGCGCCTCGCTACGTGAACCTGGTCACATCGCCAATATCCGCCATAAGCTGGGGACCAAGGGAATCCCTCACGCCGCGCATAGCTATGACAGCGGGATATTCCGGGAGCTGGGTAGCCAGAGTGCGTATCTCCAGTCTGAGTTGCTCCAGAGATTTGGAGATGGCGTTCAATGCGTTAATAGCCTGCCGGGTCATAACTTTGGTCAGGGTGTCCTTTGGGAGCATAGCAATCAGATCCTGCGCCTCGATATGGATCTCAATAGCCCGGCTTTGGATGAAGTTGTAGCCACGCTGCCTGCACCATTTGCGGTAACGCGTGGTAAGGTAGTGATGCTCGTGCTCCGCAAACAGCCCATATGCCAGGAGATTGTGGCAAAGTCCACCCATTTTTGGCTGCCGTCTTAGCGGACAGGGTTGCTAAACAGGTTGTCAATGCTAGGATAGATCTGGTCTAGGAGAGCGATGGGGTTGTTCTTTATCATCGTCTTGATCTTGGTGTACAGACTTTGCTGCCGGCTCAGCATTTTCAGTTGCATACGAATCGTATCAATGGGCGTATGTTGGCGCAATTCCGCCCAACTGTCAAGCCCATAGCGTGCAATTTTCCGGGTATCTGCCTTGTCCGTTTCCACTTTGCGCAGGGTGTTGTTCCCGTAGCCTTTAATGAGTTTTGGTTTGACCACGCTGACAAAGATGCCCTCCTTGTGGAATAAGCGGTACTATCAGGTGTGCTCATAGCTACCCGTGTCTCACTGTCCAGGCATTTTAAGTAGTTTGCCAGCTCCTTGAGTTCACTGCCGGTGTAAACAACAGCAAACGGCATTGCCACCACTTCCTCAAAAGGACAGAGAACAGATACCACACTTTTTCCTTTGAAAACATCGATCCCCACCACAAGGTAGGGACTTACACCAGTCGGCCATCCTAGTCATTCGTATTTCCAGCAATTAGCAGGGAAAAGAGCAGTACCTTTCGAGTCTGAAAATCTTCTAGGTTACAGTGTATGATCTCCTGAATACGAGTCATTCGATAGATCAGGCTGTTCCGATGCAGTCCGAGGCGCTGAGCCGTATCAGTATAGTTTCCTCCACAGATCAGGTATTCCAGAAGGGTTCGGACATATTGAGAATCGCCTTGTCGGTTTATCTGTTGGAGCCGGCGAACATCGGGATGCACCAGACTCTGAAGTTCGGGCAAATTTTTTAGGCGCTCTTCTATTATGGAGAGCGCCGCCTCATACATAGTAAGACTGGTTTGGCCTGCGGAGGCTGCCCGCTCTAGTAACTGAGAGGACTGTCGGTAGTGTTCTGCTACTTGTTTCATGCCCGCAAATTCATAGCTAATGCCCCAGTGAAAGGCGTCATGGGGGATTAATTCATCCAGCCTGTGCACCAACATATCATAGCCGCTGTTTTTTGTAATGTTCACCACACAGACAATCTGGGTGGCGTAAGGGAAGGTGCAACTATACCGCAGTTCTCCTATCAATCGATCCCGCAATACGCTCATAATGGGCGTCTCGCACTGGGCGTTGCTACCAATACAGACCACGGCCAAATCATCCTGGTCTTCCCAATTGGCCGCCCGACGGGCAATATCATAGTTAAGGGACGTTACCTCCTGTCCTTCGATTAGCTCGATAAAAAAGGCAGGGAGTCCGGACAAGGAGAGGTACAGAGGCCGGTTTGCCTTCATATACCGCTCCACTACTGAGGCAAATGTATGCATCAAATGCACATCCCCCTGTTGAAAGGGTCGGTCATTTTCCACGGCCACAATCTCGCACACCCGACGGTCTTCCAGCCAGACATTGGCGTGAAGCACGTTTCCTTGGTAGAAGGGGGATTTCAGGATAGATGGATAATGCTGCAAAAAGGTGGCCTGGAACTCCGGATCCAGGCTGACAGCTTTCACAGCATTGAAGTCCGACCGCTTGTTGGCGACACTGTTCTCCAGTCTAGCCCAGTCCGGGTGGACACTGATATCATAACCTCCGGTGATGGCAAACACCCAACTGCTATCGCTCTTGATAAACATGGGCCGTTGAAAGACCTGGTGAGCAATATCCAGCAATTTTTGAATGGGTTGCCTCTCCAGCAGGGCCATAACGAGGTCACGCTCCCAGCGATCGTAAAAGGTAAATGCCTGCAATACTTCGTTGCAGAGTTGCTCGGCACTAACATTAGGAAGAAAGATCATATCTTTTCCACAGACAAGCGCAGTCTGAAAGGAACCACCGCCGGAAGCAATGCGCCCGGATGTAATTTGTGCAAAACTGCCCGAATCGCTATTGCTTTTTCCGAGAGTTTGGAAACGTAGCCCTTCCACTACCGGTTTCCCATCCGCTATAGCGGACGTTGGCCGCAAGCCCTTGTATTCCAGCCAATGATAGATTGTCCACATACTTAGTTTCATGAAAACGCACCTCCAGTACGTGCCGGTTGGTAACAGGTACATTATATCAGTTTGCCTTAAAAAGACAAGCGTACAATGAATGTGACAAATAGTAATAGGTGTTTAAAGACAGTTATCGTATGAAATGCTCAAAAATAAGGGGCTTTGACTGTAACAACTCTCCGTAGCTGCTGCCTAGGTAGGGTGCTAAGATGATACTATAAATTCACGACAGACCGAAAAGTGGATAACCCAATCAATATAATAGGAGGAATGCATTTATGTCGTTTGTCACAGACCCGAGGACCGGCCTTCAGCTGCTGGAACTCTCCCATGTATGGGGGCTTGGTGCGCCGTCCTACCCGGGGCAGGAGGATGTGAAGATGGTGCGCTCAGTGAAGCACGCACAGCACGGCGTGCTGGCATGGAAGACCAGTACCTCCCTGCACACCGGTACGTACATGCTGGCCCCTATCCACCTGATCCAGCGCGGCGCGGACCTGGCCGCCATCTCCCCGGACCGCTTCTTCGGCAACGGTGTGGTGTTGGATGTGCCCAAGGGCAGCTATGAGACCATCACCGCCCAGGATCTGAAAAAGGCGGGGGCCGTGCGCGAGGGCGATATTGTGGTCATCAATACCGGCTGGCACCACAAGTACTCGGATTCCCTGGAGTACTACGGCGAGGCCCCCGGCCTGACCGAGGACGCGGCTCAGTGGCTGGTAGAGAAGAGGTGCCGCATGGTGTCGGTGGACACTCCTTTCGCGGATCACCCCCTGGCTACCTCCATGGGACCCCACCGGGGCGGACCCCAGATGAAGCGCCTGGCTGGCGAGTATGAGAAGGCCACCGGCCTGGATCCCAAGAAGGAACACGGCAAGTGGAACATCGTTGGAAAGACCCTGCTGGGCGCGGGTATCCCCCTGATCATCCAAGCCGGCGGCGATCTGGACGAGATCTCCGGCAAGCGGGCCACCTTCGTGGCTACTCCCTGGAAGTTCGAGCACGGCGATGCCTGCATCGTCCGCTTTGTGGCGATGGTCGACCCCAACGGCACCTGTCGGATTGACTCCGGCAAAGCGTAAGGCAGAAAGGAAGGAGTGACATCATGAGCCTGCAGATTTATGACTTGACCCATACTTACGGACAGTTCATGCCGGAATGGCCCTCTCACCCCGGTGTTGATATTGATGTGCTGAAATTCCATGCCAGGGACGGTGTGTATGAGGTCAATTGGGAGGGTATCATGCACCGCGGTACCCACATGGACTCCCCACTGCATGTGACCGAGAATACCCCGGACATTATGGACTATCCCCTGTGGCAGTTGTGCGGCACCGGTGTGTGCGTGTCCATCCCCAAGGAAAAGTGGGGCATTATCACTCCCGAGGATCTGGAGGCCGCCACCCCCAAGATCCAGGAGGGCGATATCGTGATGATCAACACCGGCTTCCACCACAAGTGGGCCGACTGTGACGACTACTTCGCCTACGGCTGCGGCATCAACGGCGCCGGCGCCAACTGGCTGGTGGAGCACAAGGTGAAGCTGGTGGGTTACGGCTGCCAGGCCAACGACCACCCCCTGGCCACCAAGCTGGTGGACCACGGCCTTGGCCCCACCCAGCCCCACCTGATCGAGGAGTGGAAGCAGACCTATGGCCGGGATCCCAAGGTGGACTTTCCCCTGTGGGAGGATGGCCACAAGAACCTGATGGTAAAGGGTCACATCCCAGGAATTGAGAATGTGGGCGGACAACTGGACGAGGTCACCGGCAAGCGGTGCTTCTTCATGGCGTTCCCCTGGCGGTGGCGCGGCGGCGACGGCTGCATCGTGCGTGTGCTGGCCATCACCGATCCGGACGGCGACTTCCGCTTTGAGAGCGGCAAATAACTTGAGGAGGGTCAAGAAAATGGAACTGTTTTCTCTTGCTGGTAAGAACGCGGTGGTAGTGGGCGGGGCCGGCGGCCTGGGTCAGGCCATCGCCCAGGGCCTGGCGGAGGCCGGGGCCCGGGTGGCCATTGCCAGCCGGAAGGAGGAGTCCCTCCGCCGGGCGGTGGAGGAGATCAAGACGGCTTGCGGCAAGGACGTGGCCTGGTACACCGTGGACGCCTCCGACGAGGAGAGCGTCAAGGCGCTGGTGGCCGCGACGGTGAAGGACATGGGGCAGGTGGACATCCTGGTCAACTCCCAGGGCCTGAACAAGAAGTTCCCCGCCGAGGACTTTGACATGGGCGTGTTCCAGCAGATGCTCAGCGTCAACGTGGCCGGCGTGATGATGTGCTGCAAGCACTTCGGCAAGCAGATGATGGAGCACGGCTACGGCAAGATCATCAACGTCTCCTCCGTGCGCGGCAAGATCGCTACCCGGGCGCCGGGCAACGCCGCCTACTGCAGCACCAAGGGCGCGGTGGACATGATGACCCGCCAGCTGGCCGCCGAGTTCGGCCCCCACGGCATCACCGTCAACGCCATCGCCCCCACCGTCACCGAGACCCCCATGATGACCGCAGTCATCGAGCAGCGGGGCGGCGACGCCTACCGCAAGCAGCAGGCCGACGCCCTGCCCATGCGCCGCATGGCGGTGCCCCAGGACTGTGTGGGCCCCGCCGTCTTCCTGGCCAGCCATGCCTCTGACTTTGTGACGGGCAATATCATCTACCCTGACGGCGGCCTGACCGCTGTGGGCTGAGCGGAAAGGAAAGAGGCAAGCGGACAATGGGAAAGAAACTGATCATCACCGCCGCCCTGTGTGGGGCGGGTACCACCAAGAAGCAGACACCCTGTGTGCCCATCACGCCGGAGGAGATCGCGGCGGACGCCGTGGCCTGCGCCAAGGCGGGCGCGGCAGTGATCCACATCCACGTCCGGGACGAGAACGGCGTCAACTCCATGGATACCAAGCGGTTCTGCCAGGTGGTGGATCTGGTGCGTGAGGAGTGTGGCAAGGCTGGGGTGGATCCGGTGCTGAATCTGACCACCTCCGGCTCCAAGTGGCCGGAGGACATTCGGCGGGCCCACCTGCCCATCCTGAAGCCGGAGATGTGCTCCTATGACCCGGGCACCATGAACTGGGCCAACAGCTATATCTTCTCCAACAGCCCGGCCTTCCTGGAGCAGCTGGGGCATGACACCCAGGAGCTGGGCATCAAGCCGGAGTGCGAGATCTTTGACGGCGGCATGATGGGGAACGTGGACTACTACGTGAAGAAGGGCGTGCTGAAGGGCCCTATCCACTATCAGTTCGTGCTGGGCGTGGCGGGAGGCATGCGGGGTAACGCGGACTCCCTGGCCTTCCTGCTGCCCAAAATGCAGCCAGGTTCCACCTGGTCTATTACTGGCATTGGGCGGGATCATATGCCCTGCATGCTTCTGGGACTGGCCGAGGGCTGCGATGGCCTGCGGGTTGGCTTGGAGGACAACATCCTGATGGAGAAGGGCGTGCTGGCTACTAACGTCTCGCTGGTGGAGCGGGCGGTCAAGTTGGGGGAACTGGCTGGGCGGAGCATTGCCGCACCGGACGAGGCCAGAGAGATCCTGGGCCTGACTAAGCATATCTGAGAAAATGGGAGGATGCCGGCCATGAAGCTGGAAGAAATTCAACGTATTGCGGTGCTGGGCGCCGGTACCATGGGCCCGGGCATCGCCCAGTGCTATGCCATGAGCGGCAGAGAGGTGTGCCTCTATGACATCAGCGAGTCGGCCTTGGTCAAGGCACGGGCTATGCTGCTGTCAAACCTGGACACCTTCGTGGACGAGGAGCTGCTCACCGTGGAGGAGGCGGACGCCACTTACAAGCGAGTCTCCTTCACCACGGTGCTGGCCGAGGCTCTGGACGGCGTGCAGTTTGTCCAGGAGACGGTGGCGGAGAAGCCCCAGATCAAGAAATCCGTTTTTGGAGAGGTGGACGCCATCTTGCCCACGGAGGCAATCCTGGTGTCCAATGCCTCAGCCCTGAACCCCTTTGAGCTGGTGCCGGAGGGCCGCCGCACAAACTTTGCCGCCGCCCACTGGTTTGCTCCACCCCAGATCCTACCTCTGGTAGAAGTGGCTAAGGGGGAGGAGACCAGCGAGGAGACCATGGAGACCATTCTGGCCCTGCTGCGGGCCTGCGGCAAGAAGCCGGTTCGTCTGGAGAAATATGTCCCCGGCTACATCATTAACCGTATCCAGATCCTATTGAACACCGAGGTGTTCTACCTGCTGGAGAATGGTGTGTGTACACCCGAACAGATGGATATGGCGGTAAAGGCATCCCTCATGCCCCGGGGCATGGTGCTGGGCCTGGTACAGCGGTACGACTTTACCGGCCTGGACGTCAGCGCCAACAACATTATCAATGGCAGCTATGTGATGCCGGAGACTAGCAAACACCCTGCAGCCCTATTCGACCACGTGGACAAGGGAGAATTGGGCATCAAGACAGGCAAGGGCTTTTACGACTATGCAGGCCGTAGCCGGGAGGAGTTGTGCGCCAAGCGGGATCATTTGCTCTTCCGGGTGCTCCAGGCAACCGGAGACCTGATTGATGCCACCATTTAGGAGTACATCCATGAGAAATGTGGTAATCGTAGACGCCTGCCGTACTGCGGTGGGTTCCTTTGGGGGAAGCCTACGGCCGCTGAAGGCCGACGCGCTGGCCAGGGCGGTAATGATTGCCGCCCTGGAGCGCACCGGCTTGGAGCCAGGCCAGGTGGATGAGATCTTCCTGGGTCACTGTCGGCAGTCCTCCGATTGTTCCAACACCGCCCGGTATGCCGCCCTTCTGGCAGGCATACCGGAGACGGTGCCCGCCAGCACGGTGATGTGTGCATGCGCCTCCGGTATGCTGGCAGTAAATTGCGGCTTCAACGCCATACGCACCGGACAGGATCAGGTAGTGTTGGCCGGCGGCACAGAAAGCATGTCCAATGCTATTTTCTATCTGTCCGACGCTCGCTGGGGAGTGGGTACGGGAACCACTCAGCTGAAGGACTCTCTCACGGAGGCCCAATTTTGTTCCCAGCCCCAGGACATCTATGGCAGGTTCAACATGGGTATTACGGCAGAAAATATTGCCGCTAAGATGGGTATCACCCGGGAAGAGCAGGATCGTTTTGCTCTGGCCTCCCAGGAGAAGGCCCGGGCCGCCATTGCGGCTGGCCGCTTTAAGGATGAGATTGTGCCCCTCACCGTACCCCAAGGCCGGAAGAAGCCAGACAAGATCTTTGATACCGACGAGTTTCCCCGGGAGACCTCTCTGAAGCTCCTGTCCCGGCTGAAGCCCGCCTTCCTTCCGCCTGATGGCACGGTGACGGCGGGCAACTCCTCCGGGCGCAACGACGGCGCCTCTATGCTGGTACTAATGGACGCACAGCTGGCTGAAGAGCAGGGGCTCAAGCCCCTGGCTCGGATCCTAGGCGTGGCCTCCGCTGGCGTGAACCCACGCTACATGGGGCTGGGCCCCGTGCCTGCCACCCAGAAAGCGCTGGAGATGGCCGGCCTGCGGCTGGATGACATACAGCTCATCGAGCTCAACGAGGCTTTTGCCGCCCAGTCCATCGGCTGTATCCGGGAGTTGGGGCTTCAGGATCGGATGGGCATCATCAACGTTAATGGCGGCGCCATCGCCCTGGGGCATCCCATCGGCTCCTCCGGTAGCCGTATTCTGGTGACCCTGGTACACGAGATGAACAAGCGCGGCCTGCGCTATGGCCTTGCCACCCTCTGTATTGCTGGCGGCATGGGCATGGCTACGGTCGTGGAGACTGTCCAATAAATTGTAGGAGGTAAACACCATGAGCTATCGCGTGACAAAGGCTGACGAGGCCAAGCCCTATGAGGCCGCCGGCCACTATAATATGTTGGCAACCCGCCTCCATGATGCCGCCGACGTGGGTGGGCACATCACTTTGGGCCTGTCCCACTTCCAGCCTGGAGGCGGGGCAAAGATGGCCAAGTCCCCGAAGGAACTGCTGTACTACATCGTGGAGGGCGAGATGACGGTGATCACCGATGACGGCATCCAACACGTGCTCCACGCAGGGGACTCCATCCACATGAGCCCGGACCAGGGCCGGGAGAGCAAGAACACGGGCAGTACCGTGGCCAAGATGCTGGTCATCTCTTACTTGGCCTGAGTTGCGGCTGGCAGAAGCAGAAGGAGTGTGTGAAATGAACGGGAAAGAACAGTGGGAATCTGGGACTGTGGCAAAGGCCCTGGCCAAGAACCCAGAGCGCCGGGCCAGCTTCGAGACCAGCAGTGGGATTCCGGTGGAGCGGCTGTACACGCCGGAGGATGCTGCAGGCGGCTATGAGGAGCGGCTTGGCTACCCCGGGCAGTATCCTTTTACCCGCG
>ERZ1106941.1458-NODE-1458-length-24031-cov-6.305889_pt1 | contig 24031 bp, 17 predicted proteins | sample MGYA00403670_ERZ1106941 | MGnify/ENA primary metagenome ERZ1106941 (study PRJEB35170, sample SAMEA104062400) | human gut metagenome | biome: human gut; feature: human-associated habitat; material: faeces | place: Denmark | collected 2012-06-04 ...
ATAATAACATTTTAACAAGCGAAAAGGCTGATGTTTATCAACTGCTGATTCGCATTAATAATTTGAATTCTACTAGGATTGTTAGAAATCATTTTTATGACTGCGAAATTATTGTTGAATTGGTTTTGTATCTTGTCCATTAGGATGTAATTTTTTAAGCACAATATTATATAGTAATTACTGTTCTCATTTACATTATTTCTGGTTTTTAAATACCATGCATATAAAAACACCATGTTTTTTTAATATTTCTCCCATCATCCATATCAATACTTTATTTTTTATTTGCATCAGAAAATCAAATACTAATGTTCAATTTTAAAACCATGAGAAAACATTTGGTAACTGTCAGTCTTCTTCTGATCAGTCTTTTTACCAACGCTTATGCGTTAAATAATAATTCCGATTTCAATAACGGGTGGAAGTTTACACTTTCTGATTCTGCCTGTTATTCATTTGTAAACTATAATCCGTCTTCGTGGAAAACAGTGAATCTGCCCCATGATTGGAGTGTTGATCTTCCTTTTGAGTCTACAGCGGAAGGTTGCACCGGTTTCCTTAAAGGTGGAATTGGTTGGTATAGTAAAACATTTGATACACCCGACAATTTCGTTGATAAGAAATGCTATATAGTTTTTGATGGGGTGTACAATAATTCTGAATATTGGATAAATGGTAGAAAATTAGGATTCCATCCATATGGATACTCTCCATTCTTTTATGACATTTCAGATTATTTGAATCCGAAAGGACAAGAAAACAGAATTTCTGTCAGAGTTGACCATTCCAGATATGCAGACAGCAGATGGTATACCGGTTCGGGTATTTATAGAGAAACTCAGTTGATATTTACTGATAAGTTGCATATTCCTGTTTGGGGAACTTTTGTAACTACACCTGTAGTTTCCTCTGAAAGAGCAACCGTAAATATTGAGGTAAGGGTCAAGAACGACTATTCCGGACCAAGAGCAGGTGAAGTAAGAACTTCTTATTTTGACTCCAAAAATAAGAAAGTAGGCGAGAAACTGACATCTTTTTTGATAGAGGCAGGAAAGGAAATGAAAATCAACCAGTCGGTAGAAATATCAAATCCTTCCCTTTGGGATGTTGATTCTCCTTCAATGTATCTTGCAAAGAGCGAAATTCTTGTAGATGGTAACGTTGTTGATACAAAAGAAACTCCTTTTGGTATTAGAAGTATAAAGTTTGATGCTAAAAAAGGATTTTTCCTCAACGGAAAGAACATGAAGATTAAAGGTGTTTGTCTTCATCATGATGCAAGTATGATTGGAGCTGCATTGGTTGAAGATGTTTGGAGAAGACGATTACAGACTTTAAAAGATGGTGGTTGTAATGCCATTCGTTTGTCACATAATCCTGGTGCAGATGCTTTCCTGGAGCTTTGTGATGAAATGGGATTTCTTGTTCAGGAAGAATTTTTTGATGAATGGGATTATCCAAAAGATAAGCGATTAAACATGGATGAACAGTCCATTGATTATATAACAAGAGGATACTGCGAATATTTTCAGGAATGGGCCGAACGAGACCTTAAGAATGTAATGCTTAGAAGTAGAAATCACCCATGTATATTTCAGTGGAGTATTGGTAATGAAATAGAGTGGACTTATAAAGGATGTAAGGAGTCAACAGGTTTCTTTAGTGCAGATGCCGGTGGTGGATATTTCTGGAACCAGCCTCCTTATTCAACTCAGAGAATCAGGGAAGAGTGGACTAAACAGCCTAAACAGACTTATGATATTGGTCGCACAGCAAAAAAACTGGCAGCATGGACTCGTGAGATGGACACAACTCGTCCGGTAACAGCTAATTGTATTCTTCCTTCTATAAGTTATGAGACAGGATATATTGATGCTCTTGATGTAGCCGGATTCAGCTATAGAAGAGTAATGTATGATTATGCCCACAAGAATTATTCTGATAAACCTACTATGGGTACTGAAAATCTCGGTCAGTGGCATGAATGGAAAGCGGTTATCGAACGCGACTATATCCCTGGTATGTTTATATGGACTGGTGTAGATTATTTAGGAGAAGTTGGAACAACTGGTAGGGAATGGCCGCAAAGAGCTATTGGATGTGGATTGCTTGATTTGGCAGGATTTGAGAAACCTTCTTTTCACATGATGAAATCACTTTGGACTGATGCGCCATTTATTGCTATCTATTCTCAGACAGCCAAAAAGTCATCATATGTTGAAAAGGACGGAAAGTTTACTGATAAGAATCCTAAAAAGCCTTGGACTCAACGACTTTGGGTTTGGGAGGACGTAAATAGTCATTGGAACTATAATAAAGGTGAAGAGGTTGTTGTAGAGATATATTCAAACTGTGATGAGATTGAATTTTTCCAGAATGGTAAATCCTTAGGTAAACGATTCCTGAAAGACTTTGAAGACCATATTTATAAGTGGTCGGTAGATTTTAAGGTTGGAAATATAGTTGCTAAAGGTAAAAAGAACGGTAAGAAAACTACTTCTGCAATTTATACCACCAAAGAAACAAAATCAATCAAACTATCAGTTGATAAGGTTGCTGTTGATGCTAATAATACAGATGTGATACACGTTACAGCACAATTGGTTGACAGGAACGGAAGAAATATTTCCTGGGAAGAAAAGGAAATAACATTTGATATTGAGGGCAATTACAGATTGTTGGGTGTTGAAAATGGCGATCATCTGAATGTTTTAAACTACAAATCAAATACAGTAAAAACCTATAAAGGAAGAGCATTGCTAGTATTGCAGGCTACAGACAAGGCCGGCATTCTGAAAATCAATGCAAATTCTGGCAGCATAAATTCAAATGAATTAAAGGTTGAAGTTAAATGATTTAATTATAATAATTATGTTACTGAAGAATGTATTAACAATAGTTGGAGGTATAGCATTGTTTGCCTCCTGTGCAAACCAGCCTTCTGCTACAGTGTCTACTGATGATAGTGTTTATGACCAGCGTAAAGCAGACTCTTTGGGAATACCTAAAGGAAATAAATTAAGTGCTGCGATGAAACGTGCCATGGAATGGCCGCAGCGTGACAATTCATGGTTCTTTGAATATAAGATGATGCCTTTAAAAGGTGATTTGGCTTATGAGGAAGGTATAGTTAGACGCGACCCAAGTGCCATGATTAAGGTTGGCGACAAGTACTATGTATGGTATTCAAAAAGTTATGGTAAAACTCAGGGATTTGCCGGGGATGTTGAAAATGAAAAGGTTTTTCCATGGGACAGATGCGATATATGGTATGCCACAAGTAAAGATGGTATTACCTGGAAAGAAGAAGGTGTGGCTGTTAAAAGAGGTGAAAAAGGAGCATACGATGACAGATCGGTTTTCACTCCTGAAGTTATGCAGTGGAATGGTAAGTATTATCTTTGTTACCAGACTGTTAAATCGCCATACACAGTTAGAGTCAAGGAAAATGTAGCTATGGCATGGGCTGATTCTCCTGATGGTCCGTGGGAAAAGACTGATAAGCCGGTTCTAACCCCATCCGACAATGGCATTTGGGAAGGAGAAGAGGATAACAGATTCAAAGTGAAAGCTAAAGGTGACTTTGACAGTCATAAAGTGCATGATCCATGTATCATACCATACAATGGTAAATTCTATCTTTATTATAAAGGTGAAAGAATGGGTGAGGAAATTACCTGGGGAGGTAGAGAAATCAAGCATGGTGTAGCTATAGCCGATAATCCACTTGGTCCTTATACTAAATCAGAGTATAATCCTATAAGCAATAGTGGACACGAGATATGTGTATGGCCTTATAAAGGAGGTATAGCATCTTTGATTACGACAGATGGACCGGAAAAGAATACTTTGCAGTGGTCGCCAGACGGCATAAACTTCGAGATAATGTCCGTTATACCAGGAGCACCTCATGCTATTGGTCTGAACAGAAGTGCTGATAATGATAAGGAGCCTACTGAAATATTGCGTTGGGGATTGGCTCATCAATATATTACCTATAATTATCAATGCATTATGCGTTTTGAAACATGGACAAAGCAGACTCATACTGCAATTGGTGAATCAACAAAGCGAAAATAATAGCTTATGAAGAGAAATATCTTGTCTGCGCTTTTGATTATGCTTGGTATTGCATATTCAAATGCGCAGCCGGGCTTCGAATCATTTTCAATGAACAACCAGCTTGTTAAAGACTTGAGCGGTTATAATTGGAAAATGAAGATGATGCGTCCTGGTGAAGGTGAAAAGCAGGGAATCCATAAAATTTTCCCTGAGGATATTGAGACATTGGTTTGGAATCCTGCTAAAGTTCCCGGCGATGTTTACACTGATTTGTGGAAAGCCGGAGCCATAGACGATCCTTATTTTGGCAGGAACTCAGTTAAAGCACAGTGGGTTCAGCACTATGAATGGTGGTATGCAGCACAGTTTTATGTTACAGAGGATGTAAAGAACAAGTATATCCGTCTTGAATTCGACGGTGTTGACTATAGCTGCGATGTCTGGCTCAACGGACATTATTTGGGAAGGCATGACGGAGCGTTCGAGAAATTCAATTTTGAAGTAACAGACTACTTAAGAATAGGTAAGGATGCGCGCCGCGGTGCTAATATGCTTACTGTCAAGCTTAATCCTCCTACTCATATCAATACAGAACTTGGCGGTTTGAAGACTCCATGGTTCGGCGACTATTGGCGAGACCTGATTCCATTCGGAATTTGGCGTCCTGTGAGACTTGTGACATCCGGTAAGGTTAGGATAGACGATGTTTATGCCCGTACCAGGATAAACAAGAACTCTAGTGCTGATGTGGATATGGAGATAATGCTTGAAAATACTTCAAGCGAACCAATGTCGATGGATATAACAGCTTCTGTGCAGGGATATAATTTTGAGTCGAAACCTATTCTGGTCAAGTTCAAACAGACAGTACCTCCCGGCAAACATATGTATAAGAAGAATTTCCATGTTGGCAAACCTGAATTGTGGTGGCCATGGGATATGGGTAAGCAGAATCTGTACATAGCCAGAGTTTCCGCCCAAAACGGAAGTGTGAGACACGATTATAAGGAGGTTAAGTTTGGTATCAGAGAGGTAACCTCGGCATGGAATCCAGGTTTTAAGAAGGGTGTTGATGTAAGTTTTCCACGTACAACAGTTATAAATGGTAAACCTGTTTTTATCCGTTCAGCATGCTGGGGAGGCACACCAAATATATTTGTGGGTCGTACAGCTCCCGGAACATACGAGAAACTTCTTGTTTTGGCCAAGGAAGCCAATTTGAATAATATCAGAATATTTGGCTGGCATAATCCTGAAATACCTGAATTTTATGAGATATGCGATTCATTAGGTCTAACGGTATGGCAGGATATGTTGCCATTGGGTTCCGGTAATATTCCAATGGAAAAATCCTATGTAGAGAAAGTATTGCAGGTAGCCAAGAGTGTAGCAATAGAACGTCGTAATCATCCATCGCTCATAATGATGGAAGGAGGCGAGGAATATTTCTTGAGAACCAGAGATGTTAAGTTTGCCAATGACTTTCTGTTGCAATTGGGTGATACCCTTCAGCATTATCTTCCATTGCCTTATGTCCCCGATTCTCCTCTAACATGTGCCGCTTCGCAAGAGGCCGGTTATAAACCTAAGGAGGCAACCCATGCATTGGCGTATTTCTATTCAATGGGCCGATGGCTGATGGAGGATTGGTACAGAAAGCAGGATTACCCTATCGTACCGGAGTTTGCCATAACCTCCGTACCCAATGTAGAGAGTCTCAAGAAATTCATTCCTGAAGCTGAGATGTGGCCTCCCGGATTGAGCTGGGGACATCATTGGGCTGATTTGGATAAGCTTAAGATGCAAAACTTCGATACATTCGGTGAAGAACGTTCCAATGGGACATTGCAGGAGTTTGTAGATGCTACTCAGGATGCTCAAGGTGTAATATTCCAGAATGGTGTAGAGTTCTTCCGACGTCAGAAACCAAGACTTAGCGGAATAGCCCTTTGTCATTGGATAACTTACTGGCCTGACATGAAGTGGGGTATTGTAGATGCCTACCAACAGCCTAAGAGATCGTACGATTTTGTTAAGAGAGCCTATCAGCCATTGCTTGTATGTCTTGATTTCACAAGGCGCAGATGGCATAATGATGAAAGCTTCAAAGGTGCAATATGGATAGTTAACGACCTTTATAAAGAATATAAGAACTCAAATGTTACTATCCGTATAAAAGACGATGTGGGTAATGTTCTTAAAGAGGCTGACTACAAGGTAAGTAAGATAGGCGAGAATTGTGCATTTAAACTCACTGATATCAGTTATAATGTTCTGTCTACAGTTAAGAAGATGTTCCATGTTGAACTCACACTGACAGACAAGGGCGGTAAAGAAATCTCAACAAATAAATATTTCTTCTTGATTGGCGATCAGGCTGAAGCTACTAAACAGTTTAATGAAATGAATAAAAAGATGTCCAAGTCATTGCACAAATATACTAACGGAAATTATTACCGATATTATCCTGCCATGATTCAGACAGATGGACAGAATTATAATAGTGAAATTGAAGTTCCTGTAGCCAAAGGTTTTGGAAAAGCTAAATAGTTAAATGTTTTAAATTATAAAGAAATGAAAGCAAGTTATTATGAAGGAAATAAAACCTTCACTGTAAAAGAAAAGGAATTAATTGCACCTGCTAAAGGCGAAGTTAGAATTAAGGTCGCTTATTGTGGTATATGTGGAAGTGATGTTCACATCTTTCATGGTAATATGGATAGCCGTGTTTCTATCCCGCAGACTATCGGTCACGAAATGTCAGGAGTAATTGATGCTATAGGGGAAGGTGTAGAAGGATATAAAGTAGGTGATAAAGTAGTTGTTCGCCCTCTCGATAATCGTCTTGAAGATGCTTCTGATAAAGGTTGGAGCCATATCTGTAAAAAACTTAAATTTATTGGTATTGATAGCGAAGGTGCGTTGCAGCAGTATTGGAACATTATGGCGTTCACTTTACACAAACTTCCGGATGATATCGACCTGAAACTTGCAGCCTTAATTGAACCTTTGGCTGTAGCTTGTCATGATGTTCGTCGTAGCGGATTGAAAGCCGGTGAAGTTGCCGTAGTTTTAGGGGGTGGTCCAATCGGAGCTTTGGTGGCAATGGTAGCAAAAACAACAGGTGCAAAGATTGTTGTTTCTGAAGTTAATCCTGTAAGAATAAAGCTTCTTAAAGAGATGGGATTTGATGTAATCAGTCCAGCTGAACAAGACCTGTTGGAATATGTCAAGAAAATAAGCAACGGTTCTTTGGCTGATGTCGTCTTTGAGGTTGCCGGTGTTCAGAATACGGTTAACGCTATGACAGAAATTGCCGGTTTGCGTGCCCGTATAGTAGGTGTTGCTATACATGCTCAACCAAGACCTGTAGACTTGAAGATGATGTTCTGGCGTGAACTTACATTCATGGGAGCTCGTGTTTATGAATATGAAGATTATGAAAAAGCTATTGATTTGGTTAATCAGAAAGTTCTTCCGTTGGAAAACATCATCTCTAATGTTCAGCCTTTGACAAATATACAGTCATTATTCGAAGAAATCGTAAGCAATCCTAGTGGAATGAAATATTTGGTAGACTGCCAAGGGTAAATAATAAATTAACAAGTGACAAATTACATTATTAATGATTTTAAACTAAATAATAATATGGACTTTTTAAATAAATTCAGTTTGAAGGGCAAGACAGCTCTTGTAACAGGTTGTAAAAGAGGAATAGGTAAAGGTATGGCAGTAGCTTTGGCTGCTGCAGGTGCTGATATTATCGGTGTTAGTGCTTCATTGGAGCCAAAAGGTAGCGAAGTTGAAAAAGAAGTTAAGGCTTTGGGTCGTAACTTTAAAGGATACACTTGTGACTTTAGCGACAGAGACGCATTGTATGATTTTATCAATAAAGTTAAGGCTGATTTCCCTGTAATTGATATTTTGATTAATAATGCAGGTACTATATTGCGCAAACCGGCAGCCGAACACCCTGACGAGATGTGGGATAAGGTTATTGCTACAAATGAAACAGCTCAGTTTATTCTGACACGTGAAATTGGTAAGGATATGGTGGCAAGAGGCAATGGTAAGATTGTATTTACAGCTTCATTGTTGACTTTCCAGGGAGGTATAAACGTACCGGGCTATGCTGCAAGCAAGGGTGCTGTTGGTCAGTTGACTATGGCTTTTGCCAATGAATGGGCTGGCAAGGGTGTAAATGTAAACGCTATTGCTCCAGGTTATATTGCTACCGACAATACAGCTGCTTTGCGTGCAGATTCAGTACGTTCTGAGCAGATTCTTACTCGTATACCTGCCGGACGTTGGGGGACTCCTGAAGATTTCGGTGGTCCGGTGGTATTCCTTTGCTCAGAAGCTTCTGCTTATATGCATGGAACAATCATGCTGGTTGACGGTGGCTGGATGGGTAGATAATATTGTTATAAATACTATTTTTTGAAATACTTATGAAGACATATCAGCAATATATTAATGGTGCGTGGGTCGCACCATTAAATGGAAAATATACTGAAGTTTATAATCCTTCGGACGACTCAGTTGTCGGAATGGTTGCAAACGGTGATGAGAAAGATGCCGATCTTGCTTTACAGGCAGCACAGGCAGCTCAGAAATCATGGGCAAAACTAACAGCCAGAAGAAGAGCCGAAATACTTTACGCCTTTATTGAAGAGATAAAGAAAAACAAGGAAGAACTTGCCAGAATGATTTCTACAGAGCAAGGAAAACTTTTCAAGGTTGCCCGGTTTGAGGTTGATGTTTGTTGTTCTTTCATTGCATACGCATGTGAATGGGCAAGAAGGATAGAAGGCGATATTGTTCCTTCGGATAATCCTAACGAACATCTTATGATCCAGAAAATCCCTCGTGGTGTTGTGGTGGCAATTACTGCATGGAATTTTCCTTTGGCTTTGGCAGGCAGAAAGATAGGTCCTGCTCTTGTAGCTGGTAATACAATTGTTGTAAAACCTACTACTGAAACCCCTATTGCAACATTGATGTTGGGTGAGATGGCCAAAAAGGCTGGTGTTCCTGATGGCGTTCTCAATATTATTACCGGTTCAGGTAGAGTTATGGGTACAGCTTTGGTTGAGAATTCTATTACCAAGATGGTTACTATGACTGGTAGTACTCCTGCAGGTCAGGCCATTTACCGTTCTGCGGCTAAGAATATTATCCATGTTCAGTTGGAGTTGGGAGGAAAGGCACCTTTCATCGTATTCGATGATGCTGATATTGATGCTGCTGTTGATGCTGCACTTTCTTCTCGTTTTGATAATTGTGGTCAGGTTTGTACATGTAATGAACGTTTGTATCTTCACGAGTCAATATATGATGAATTTATGGCTAAATTCATGGAAAAAGTTAAAGCGATTAAAGTTGGCGACCCATTCGATCCAACATCTGATATGGGACCAAAGGTCAACAAGAATGAGCTTGAACACATGAAACAGCTTGTAGAAATCAGTTTGAAAGAAGGAGCGACACTGGCATGTGGAGGTAAAGTTCCTGAAGGTGAGCAATTCCAGAAAGGTAACTGGTTTGAACCTACAGTTCTTACTGATGTGAAACAAAATATGACAATCGTACACGAAGAGTCTTTCGGACCTATACTCCCTGTTCTGAAATTCTCCGACTATGATGAAGTAATCAATTATGCAAACGATTGCGAATACGGTTTGGCCGCTATGGTATTTACTAATGATCTTAACCGTGTAATGAAGTTAAATACCGATCTTGAGTTCGGAGAAATTTACGTAAACCGTCCTCATGGTGAATTGCATCAGGGATTCCACAATGGCTACAAGCTGAGTGGAGCTGCCGGTGAAGATGGCAAGTATGGTTTCGAACAGTATCTTGAGAAGAAAACATTCTATATCCGTTATAAAGAATAATAAGATGTCACATATTATTAAGTCTGTTAAGACGCAATTGTTTCAAGTACCATTGGATGAGGTACTTGCCGACGCCAAGCATGGAAATCATTTCTATTTTGAGCTTATAACAGCGACAATAAAATTAGAAGACGGAAGTGAAGGCACTGGTTATACCTATACCGGTGGTAAAGGAGGCTATTCAATCAAGGCCATGATTGACAATGACCTGATTCCTGCACTTATAGGAAAGGATGCAGACAATATCGAAGAGCTTTACGACATGATGCAATGGCATATTCATTATGTGGGTAGAGGTGGTATTGCTTCATTCGCAATTTCTGCAGTTGATATAGCTTTATGGGATTTAAGATGCAAACATGCCGGTCAGCCATTATGGAAGATGGCTGGTGGAGCTTCAAACAAATGTAAGGCATATTGTGGAGGGATAGACCTTCTGTTCCCTTTGGACAAACTTCTGAAGAATATTGATGGCTATCTGAAAGCAGGTTTCAATGGTGTTAAAATAAAGATTGGCCGCGAAAATCCTGATGAAGATGTTGAAAGAATCAAGGCTGTAAGAGAGTTTATCGGACCTGACATTACATTTATGGTTGATGCAAATTATTCCATGACAGTAGAGCAGGCAATTGATATGGCAAACCGTATCAAGCAATACGATATAACCTGGTTTGAAGAGCCTACAATTCCTGACAACTATAAAGGCTACGCTCAAATAACCGAGGCAACAGGCATGCCTCTTGCCATGGGTGAGAATCTTCACACCATACACGAGTTTGAATATGCTATGGAACAGTCCAAACTGAAATATGTTCAGCCTGACGCATCAAACTGTGGAGGTATAACAGGATGGCTTCAAGCAGCCAAACTTGCTGAAGAACACAACGTAACTGTATGTTCGCATGGAATGCAGGAACTGCATGTAAGTCTTGTATCATCACAGAGACATGCCGGTTGGATAGAAGTCCATAGTTTTCCGATAGACCGTTATACGCGTCGTCCGCTGGTAGTTCAGGATTGTATGGCTATAGCGTCAGATGAACCGGGTATTGGAGTAGAGTTCAACTGGGAAATGCTTGAACCATACAAGAAGCTTTAATATCTTCTTTTCTCAATGAGGCTATATCAAACATTATATTTGATATAACCTCATTGGTGTTATCAAAAGAATATAACTTAATAACTTTAAAACTGTGATATATGAAAATACGAAAAGAGAGTTTTGGCTCCGTCGAAGGAATGGAAATCACATTATATACACTTGTTAATGATAATGGTGTAGAAGTCTCTGTAATGAATTATGGAGCAACTGTTACGTCTGTCTTATTGCCTGTTGGTAATGGAAATAAAAGGAATATAGTTTGTGGTTTTGACACCCTCGAAGGCTATTTTTCCGATGAGTTTCTTTCTAATGCACCTTATTTCGGAGCTACAATTGGCCGTTATTGCGCCACCATTCAAAATGCGTCCTATGATGACGTGAAACTTTCAGCAAATGCAAACAATACCCATTGCCTTCATGGAGGTGTGCAGGGTTTTGATAAAAAAGTATGGGGTGTTATCGGATGCGATAGCTCTGAAAATGAAAGCTCTATAACATTGAAGTATTTCTCTCCCGATGGTGATCAGGGGTTCCTTGGTAATGTAACAGCGGTTGTTATCATTGCTCTTAATAATAATAACGAATTAAGTTTCAGATATGAAGCGGATACAGATAAGCGTACACCACTATCCATGACTAACCATACATATTTCAATCTTTCGGGATTTATGGAGGATGTAGAAGGTCATAATGTATATGTTGCAGCAAGTAATGTATTGCCAATGAATCCTTCAGGCAGTGTAGAAAAGAATATTATTTACATATCTGGCAGCAGCGTCGACCTTCGTAGTTCAAGGAATATAGGTCAGGTTCATAATGAGATAAATGATGGTTTTGAGCACTTCTATATGTTTGATAAGGGATTTACTGATGTTCCGGAGAAGGTTGCCGAGATTAATTGCCCTTCTAGTAATGTAAGTATGGAAGTTCTGACGACAGAAGAAGGAATGCTCCTGTATACAGCCAAATATACTTCGTCTTCATTACAAAGAAATGAAAGTGAGAAATATGGTAAGTACTGTGCCTTTTGTTGTGAGACACATAGAGTACCTAATGGTCCTAATTTAAAAGATGCAAATAAGGTTTTTACCGACAGGGGTGAGAAATTTGAGAGTCATACAATATTTAAATTTAATTTTTAACAGAATAAGATTATGATAAATGGAATATTATGGGCTGTAGGAGCCGGAATTATGTTGGGCTTGTATGCTTTGCCTGAGAAATATATTAAAGGTTATAAATATGAGAATACCTGGTTTCTGTTTTTTTTCCTGGCATTGATAGTAATGCCTTTGGCGTCTTCATTTTTATTGATAGACAACTTTTGTGATGTTCTCGCATCATTGCCTTCGAATGTACTGTATCTCATGGTACTGACATCTTTTCTTTGGGGAATGGGAGTGCAGCTATGGAGCAAGGCAATAGATTATATAGGAGTTTCATTGGGTTTCTCAATATTTATAGGTTCTGTAATATTGGTGGGTTCTATTTTGCCATTCATTGTCGACGGATTGCCTTCTGAAAATGCTTTATGGTATATAATAATAGGTCTTATAATCATTCTTATAGGAGTAGTATCAAACGGGCGTGCCGGTATACTTCGAAAAGAAAGTTCGGAACATAAAGATTCAATGGAACAACTTTCGTCTGGCAAGACTTTGCGAGGAATATTCATAGCTCTTATAGGTGGTCTTTTAGCAACAGGTTTCAGTCTGGCAAATGCTGTAGGTAATGCTCCTATTACGGAGGCTGTTGTAGCACAGGGAAATCCCGAATGGATGAGTGCTATAGCAATAATGTTCATTATATATCTTTCCGGAGCTCTTTATGCTATTCCTTATTTTGTAATTAAATTATGTAAGAATAAGACGTGGGGTCTGTTTAAGAATGAATACTGTTTTTCAAATTTCTGGATGGCATTTGTAATGGCATTTTTGAATTATACTGCTTCTGCATCTTTTGCCTACGCTGCTTTTTCTTTAGGTTCGGCAGGTAATACAGTAGGTTATGCCATTTATAATACAGTATCTGTCCTTCTGGCGGTGATAGGCGGACTTCTTACTAAAGAGTGGGCTGATGCTCCTAAAAAAGCGAAGGGATTATTGTATTTTGCTCTTGTTGCTATGTTGCTGGGAGTAGTTCTCATTGCTATGGGTAATGCGGTAAATATGAAATAATTATTAAAAATAAGTTTTTATGAATCCGAGAAATTATTTTCTTCCTCTTGTAATGGGGTATGCTTCATTAATGTTTATAGGTTGTTCAAGTGGAAATACCAGAACTTCAGAGGAAAAAGCTGCAGAAGTACCTGTCTATCTTGACACAAAGTATTCATTCCGTGAGCGTGCAGCCGATTTGGTCAGCCGTATGACTCTTGAGGAGAAGGTCTCCCAGATGTGTACCGATGCCGACTCTATTCCCCGTTTAGGCGTTCCTGCCTACCGCTGGTGGAGCGAGTGTCTGCATGGAATAGCCCGTAATGGCAATGCCACAGTATTTCCTATGCCTATAGGACTTGCAGCCACTTTTGATGATGCCCTGGTACACGAAGTAGCTGATGCCATATCAACGGAAGGTCGTGTGCTTTTCGAGATGGCCAGAAAGCGTGGTAATCTTTCGAAATATACCGGTCTTACATACTATTCTCCAAGTATAAACATCTTCCGTGACCCTCGTTGGGGCAGGGGACAGGAAACGTACGGTGAAGATCCTTTCCTGACCTCCACCATGGGAGTGGCTTATGTCAAAGGCCTTCAGGGCAATGACCCGAAGTATCTTAAAGTAGCTGCATGCGCCAAGCATTATGCAGCCTATAGCGGTTACACCCATGATGCAAAATGGTTCTCCAATACTACCGACGTTGATATGTATCAGACATATCTCCCCACTTTCAAGGCTTTGGTAAAAGAAGCTGATGTTGAGAGTGTAATGGGTGCATATAATATAATCAATGATGAGCCTGCATGTGGCAGCCGTAAGTATCTTGTTGATATATTGCGCGGTCAGTGGGGATTTGAAGGATACGTCACTTCCGACTGCGGAGCATTAGGCAGGTTCATAAACGTATATAACATTTGTAAGACTCCTGCTGATGCAGCCGCCCTTGCCGCAAATTCCGGTTTGAATCTGAACTGCGGTTGGGTTTATAACAGCGGTCTTGTCAAGGCAGTAGAGAAAGGCCTTGTCAAGGAAAGTACAATAGACAGCCTTCTCACCACTTTGCTCACCACAAGATTCAAGCTTGGACTTTTCGACAATCAGCAAGATGTGGCATATGCTAATATACCATGGGATAAGGTTGACTGCAAGGAACATCGTGACCTTGCTTATGAGGCAGCTGCAAAGTCTTTTGTGTTGCTTGAGAATAAGAACAACACTCTTCCTTTGGGTCCCGACGACCATTATGTCTATGTAACCGGTGCTAATGCCAACAATCAGGATGCTCTGATAGGCAACTATTTCGGAATGAACGGTCAGCTTACCACCTTCCTTGAAGGTATTTCAGCACGAATGCCAAAGGGCATGTCTCTCCAGTACCGTCCGGGAGTTCAGCTGACAAAGGAAGCCTATAATAACTGGACAACAAAGGAAGCTCCCGAAGCAGATGTAGTTGTAGCATGTCTTGGTCTGACCAATGCCCTTGAAGGAGAGGGAATGGATGCCATAGCCGCCGATGATCATGGCGAATTTCCAAAACTTTCCATACCTGAGGCACAGCTGTCATTCTTGAAGAAGATTCGTCAGACAATAGAGGACCCTAAGAACGGTTATTCCCACAAGAGCAAGCTCGTGGTAGTTCTCACAGGAGGCTGTCCCGTATTGCTCAACGAAATCAGAGAACTTGCCGATGCCCTTATTTATGCGTGGTATCCCGGTGAAGAGGGTGGTACAGCCTTTGCCGACCTTCTGTTTGGAAGAATAAGTCCTTCCGGTCATACTCCACTCACTTTTGTTAAGTCTTTGGATCAGCTTCCACCTTTCGATGACTACTCAATGAAGGGCAGAACATACCGCTATATGGATTCTGATGTATTGTATCCTTTCGGTTACGGGCTGTCATACACTACTTTTGACTATTCAAATCTGGTATGTCCTGAGTCTGTTAAAGCCGGAGAAGAACTTAAGATAAAGGTCGATGTAAAGAATACCGGAAAGATGCAGTCGGACGAAGTAGTCCAGATGTATATAACAGATATGGAATCTACCGTCGACACCCCGGTAAGACAGCTTTGCGCATTCAAGAGAATAAATCTGAAGCCCGGCGAGACGAAGACAGTAGAACTTTCGGTACAGCCCGTTTCAATGTCAGTAGTCACTCCTTCATTGAAACGAATAATAGAGGAAGGAAAGTTCAGTATATCAGTAGGAAATGGCCAGCCATTGCCTCAGACAGCAAACTATCTTGAGCCAGAATTTGTGGTTGAAGGTAATAAGGAAATAGAACTATAACACTTATAATTTAATCCATGAAATGTTTATAGATGGAGGTGCTATTCTTGAACTTATCAAAAGAAATGACGAACAAGCATTCAAGCAGTTGTTTTATCAGTTTTATCCACGCTTGCTAAGATATGCTTTTCGTTATGTAAACGATGAGGATGTGGCAGAAGATCTCATACAGGATTGTTTTCTTAATTTTTGGGAACGAAGAAATACTTTTGAGTCTTCCTCTGTTTCATCATTGCTTTTCTGTATGGTAAGAAATTCATGTCTGAATTATTTAAAGCACCAATCACTAATAGAAAATATATCTATAGATAGTATTTATGATAATTATGGTGAGGAACGTCTGTATTCATCAGATATGATGGAAACCCCAGATGAAATAATTCTCCGTAAAGAATTGATGTCATTGTTGCATAAAGCTGTGTCAATGTTGTCTGAAAGGACACGCGAAGTATTCATCCTCAGCCGATTTCATGGACTTAAAAACAGGGAGATAGCTGACAGACTGGGTATATCGGTAAAAGCAGTTGAGAAACATATCTCCAAATCCATGAAAATAATTTCATCTTTTTTGGAGAAACAGTCACTGGATACGCTCTTTGTTATTTCCTTATTGTTTGGGAATCATATTTTATAATTCTCATAACAACAAAAAAGTGACACATTTGGAGTTTTTTATTTCCAAATGTGTCATTTTTTTTTATTAAATCAGAAAAAAAAGGTTTTTTGGGGTAGGGTAAAAGCTATATAGATTGTTACATCAATATAAAGACAATTATTATGGAATCACACGACAATATAAAAGAACTTGCATATAAGTATTTCAGCGGAACAATTCCTTTTCAAGACGAAAAGAAATTGTTTGCATTAATGAATGCAAGCAAATCAAATAAAACTTTATTTCATACTTGGAAAAGGGAATGGATGATAGCAGAAGGATTGCAGAATCATGCTTTGGATGATAAATGGCATCGGCTAGCTACCAGGATTGACCACGGCAGGCGTATGAATATAAGTTCTAAACATTCAAATTCTTACTTCAGCCAGTGGCTTTCCATCGCAGCTTCCATTATGCTGATTTTATCATTGTCTGTTTACCTTTTCGATAAATTTACTGAGGATAATGCCGTATCCTATTTTATAAGTGAGGTCCCCAAAGGTCAAAAATCAAAACTTATATTGCCCGATGGAACTATAGTCTGGCTTAATGGAGGGAGCAAACTCAAATATCCTGATTCCTACTCAATAAATAACCGGAAAGTTACTCTCGATGGCGAAGGTTATTTTGAAGTGACAAAGCAGGATGGCGCATATTTTACAGTTTCCACAGAGTTGTACGATGTTGTTGTGAAAGGTACCAAATTCAACGTATCTGCTTATGCAGGTGATATGATTTCGTCTACCAGTCTGTTGGAAGGAAAGGTTGAGATAGATTATAAAGACAGTACTTATGATGTTTTCCCTGGTGAGAATATTATCTAAAATAAAGAAACCGGACTGATAAGTCGTCAATCTATAGGAGAAGATAATCCGGAAGGTTGGATAAACGATTATATTAATTATAATGCAATAACTTTCTCTGATTTGGTGACAAAATTGTCACGTAAGTATGGGGTTGATATAATAATAGAAAGGAATGAACTCAAGGACAAGAAATTTAGTCTTTCTTTAAGAAATAATGAAACACTGATACAGGTTCTTGATGGATTGAAATTGATAACACCTTTTGAATATGAATATGAAGAAGTAGAAAATAGTATTATTATAAAATAAATTGAAAAACACAATTTACTTAATTTAAAATTTAACCACTATGTTTAATCGAACACGTTTGCTTAGGATGGCACTTGGTGTCACCCTGGGTTGGGCTTCTATTGGATCATACCGAATACCTGAGGGATTGTCTGTTTATCCATAAATATTTGATAACCTATACAAGAAGAACGAAATATCTCTCACTCCTCTAAGTTGAGCTCTGAAAGCCTTGATTTTCGCATTAAAAGATTCACTTGCAGCATTGGTTGACCTCCTTACAAAGAAGTTCACAATTCTCAAGTAATGCGTCTGCACCGTTCTGGCTACAGTCCCAAAAGACTCAAACCCCGTTTTGTCAACCTCTTCATACCATCGTGCAAGTCTAGTCATTGCAGTATCTGCCTGTTTGCACTGATGATAAATAAGTCCAAGACGCAAGCTTAAATAATAAGCTTTCTTGATAGCGGGATACTCTCGAAACAGAATCTCAGCCCGTCTGCTTTGTGATGGATTCCAAGCTGTATCTTTCTTGAATAGTAAATAGCGTGATCTTGCCAATAACTGTTTACGTGTATCACCATTTCCAAATAGCTCAGGTTGATAAGTTTGTCCGCAAGCTTTGGAATAAGCAATCTCTAGATTTTCTTTATCCATAGCTTCCCAACGAGCCTTAATTCTCATCTCTTGCACAGCTTCAAAGGCTAATTGCTGAACATGAAAACGGTCTACTACCTGTCTAGCGGCAGGAAAACAGACCTTGGCTATCTGTCCCATGTTTGAGGCCATATCAAGAGTGATTTCACGAACTTGGAAACGCCTTCTACGAGACAATTGCAAGAGAACATCGCAAACTGTTTTTACGCTAGTGTCTTTAATCATAGCAATGATACTTCCCTTACGTCCTTTAGCGTCCTTGTTGATCAAAACCGTGTAGAGCTCACCTCGTGAAAGACTGGTCTCATCAAGCCCCACGTAAGGTCCAATATTCTTTTCAAAAAGAATCCAGTCTCGAGCATGAGGGAGTTGATTCCATTCCCTATAGTTACTCAAGTGGTTCTTATATTGAGACTCAAGCTGCTTGGCATCTAAACCATAGTGATCTGCAAGGCTGCTAATGCTGATTGCTCGAGAGTCGATCCATAGCTTTTAAAAAAGACGCAAACTCAGCTGAGATTTGCGTGCCGGAAGCCATAAGTTTCCAATTACGAGATACATACTTTCCAAGCGTATGATTATACCAACGACGCTTCTTAATGAATAAAATACAACTACGACCGCGCATAGGATAATCGTGCATACGTACTTCCTCATAGTACCCTTTACTCTCTAATTTATCAGTTGCGTACTCTTCGGGAGGAGTATTCTTCTCCTCAAAGTAGATCTCTACTTTATCACAGAATTCATTAAACTTAGTCATTTCGAAGTAAGTAAACATTCCGTCAGGAAAGATAAAGCGTAGGAAAGAATCGTAGTTCATAAGGATATATTTTGAAGCAAAGATAAAGAAATTCAAGAATTACCCCTCAGGTATTCGGTATGATCCTATAATTTTTTCTTTTTGGATTTCCAAATGCTTCTTAAGATAGTTTTCGAATGTGTGCAAGGGCGGCGAAGAATGAGCCGTTTATATACCCTTGCACACATCCGGGAACTACCTTTTCTTTGCGTTTGAAAAGTCAAAAAGAGGAAATGGGTTATATCTCCAGAGGCATTCTCTCTCCAAATTTGATTCGTAGCTGTCCGGCAGTTAACGCCCAATTCTGGAGCGGATGCGTCCATTTTTTGGAGATGTTCATTACAGCCAAGTAGATTAATTTCATCAATGCCATGTCATTGGGAAAGACACCTTTGGTTTTGGTCACTTTTCGTACTTGACGGTGGAAGCCCTCGACGGCATTAGTTGTGTAAATCAGTCTTCGGATATGCTCGTCATACGCAAAATAAGCCGATAGATTATCCCAGTTCCGTCGCCATGATTCTAAGACAACAGGGTATTTTTTACCCCATTTATCTTCTAGTTTATCAAGGTTTAGCTCTGCTAAATCTTTATTAGGGGCTTGGTAGACTGTTTTCAAGTCTGACATAAACTCTTTTTGATCTTTTGAAGATATGTATTTCAAAGAATTTCTAATCTGGTGTATGATGCAATTCTGGATGATTACCTCAGGAAAAATAGTGCTGATTGCTTCCGCAAAGCCCGTGAGATTGTCTATGCAAGCGATCAGAACATCTTTCATGCCACGTGCTTTCAGGTCGGTCAACACGCTCAGCCAGAAGTTGGCACCCTCACTTTCTGACACATACATGCCAATCAATTCTTTATGTCCATCTTTTTTGACTGCCAGGACATTATAGACTGCACGACTTTCTGTACGACCACCATCCTTCACCTTGTAATGCATCGCGTCAAGCCAAACTATTGTGTACATTGATTCCAGTGGGCGGCTTTGCCACTCCTTGACCTTGGGAACTATGCGTTCAATGATTTCACTTAGCGTGTTGTGGGAGATGTCAACATCATACATCTCCTCGATATGGGAGGAAATATCCCTAAGGCTCAACCCCATGCCATACAGACTGATAATCTTGGAAGACATGTTGTCTGCAAGAATCGTCTCACGTTTTTTAAGAATCTCCGGGCTAAAGCTACTGTGACGATCCTGAGGTGTGACGATCTCTATTTCGCCGGCCATAGTTTTGACTCGTTTGCTTCCACGACCATTACGCTTATTACCGTTAAGACGCTCTGAAGCGTCAAGGTGAGAGGACATCTCGCCATCTAAAGCAGCCTCTAAAAACTCTTTTAACAAAGGACCAAAAGCTCCGTCTTTACCTGTGAGCGATTCGCCACTACGCAGTTGAGATAACGCTTTGTCCCGCATCTGCTGATACTCTTCACTGTTTCTATCCATAATACAAAGATAATTGTTTAGAGACAGAGTTCAGATTACGCTCTCTTTAGTTAAATATTACTTCGAATACATCTGATTTTCAGGTGTTTATCCGAAAGTAAAATTTGAGATAATCAGGCTTGTTTAGGATTGACACAGTTTGAATTACGGTCTCTCATCCTCTGATTTTCCTTTTAAATATGATCTAGGAGTTACACCAAACATTTCCTTAAACCTAAGTCTGAAAGTATTGACATCATTATAACCAATCTCCCACGCAGTCTCGGAGACATTCTTCTCGCCAGACTGGAGTAACTGAGCCGCATATTTGAATCTTATATTACGTATAAATTTCAAAGTTGTGTCTCCTGTAATAGCCTTGATTTTCCTGTTTAAATATGTTCGCGAAACACCATACTCATCGGCAATCAGTTTTACACTTAACTCCGGATTACTCATTTCCCTTTTAATAATATTAATAATCTCGGTCATAAAATTGAGGTCAGTCTTTGTACTGGCAACCTTTTCAGGAGATATAATAGCATTTTTTGAGTATTGCTCCTGCAATCTGGCTCTATTGGCCAATATACTTTTTATTACCCCACGCAAAGTGGACATTTCAAAAGGTTTTTCAAGATATGAATCAACATTAGCCAGATTATAACTGTCCAGTCTGTTCTTGACAGAATTATTAGCTGTTAGTACTATAATCGGAATATGGCTTATCTCCTCATCTTTCTTTATCTCAATACACATGTCAATACCATTCATTATCGGCATGCGTATATCTGTAATTATCAGATTAGGATAAAACTCCTTACATTTTTCAAGACCTTCCTTTCCGTTTCCAGCAGTAATGACTTCAAAATCGGAAGAAAGATTCTCGGCAACCACATTTCTCATCTGGTCATTATCCTCTACAATCAGTAAAGTCAGTTTATGAAGTTCTGAATCCTCCGACTGGTTAGTCTCCTGTTTAACTTCATTATTCGAAAAATCCATAGACGATAATTCGTCGTCAATAAGCGATAGAGTGTCTTTCCTTAATATATCATAATATGGAATCTCACTCAATGTCACATGTTCTGTAAGTTCTCTCTTCAGTATAATATTACATTTTGTTCCTTCACCCGATTTACTGAAAATTTCGATATTTCCTCCATGAACATCAATAATATTCTTACACATAGACAGACCGATACCCGTACCAGCCTGCTTGAGTTTATTATGCTCCTTGCCTTGATAGAATCTCTCAAACAGATGCGACAGTTCTTCCTCAGAAATACCTTCACCTGTGTCCTGTACAGACACTGTTATGGTATTGGCATCATTCGCTACATATACACTTATACTTCCTCCTTGTGGGGTATATTTGAATGCATTTGAAATTACATTTACAATTACTTTCTCAAATAAAGAAATATCTATCATCGAAACTGCAGCTTCTTCAGGAGTATTTATAGAATATATTATATTCCTGCTCTCTGAGAGACACTTAAACCTCGAATAAATATCTCCAACCACATCTGACACATTAACCGGATACGGATTAAACTGTAGCTTCCCACGTTCTATTTTTCTGAAATCCAACAACTGATTTATAAGAATTTTCAATGTGGAAACATTTTGGCGTATGAGGGTCAAATAATAAAGTTGTTTCTTGTCAGATCCACAATTATTGATTGCCGACTCCAAAGGTATCTCAATGAGAGTGAGAGGTGTCCTGAACTCATGCGACACGTCCGTAAAGAACTGAAGCTTGTATTGTGTAATTTCTTCAGTCTGCTTAGCCTCAAGATTTGCTGCAAGTACTTCTTTTTTCTTTCTATAGAAAGCTTTTAATATCAAATAAGATATATACATAAGTACGACAAACAGTAAGAAATAAATAAAGTATGCCAGTCCGCTACGTACAAATGGTGGCTTTACGGTGAAACTCAATTGGGCTGGATGTTCGCTAACAAAACCATCTTCATTACTGGCTTTTACAATAAATATATAATCGCCCTCAGGCAAGTTGGTGTATCTTGCATTTCTCTGAGTACTGTTAGTTAGCTGCCATTCGTTGTCAAAACCTTCAAGCTTATAGTAATACTTTAATCCTCCTGGATTGGACAACTGTAGTCCGGTAAATCTGAACGCTACATTCCTGTCATCATAATCCAGTACCAGCTCACTGTGCTCGGAATTAAATTTTAATGATGTACCATTAGTCAGCATGTCTGTTATAAAGACTTTTGGCTTTCTCTCATTTTTCACTATTTCATTACCCCTGAACACAAGAATTCCCCTTCTGCTTCCAAATACAAGTTCACCGTTATGACGTTTAACACCACATATTTCACTGAATTCTTCTTCGGATATGCCATTATCTTTTCCATAATGGATAATGCTGTTATCTGTTAGATTGACTCTGGAAATACCTTTGTTGCTCGATACCCATACATTATTATCCTGATCTGTCAGCACAGTTTTAATGAAATTATTGTGCAGCCCGTTCTTTGTAGTCAGTTTTGTGCAACTGTTATTAATATAGTCGTATAATATTAATCCATTACCCATTGAGCCCATCAGCAGTTTTCCATTATATTCCTTTATATCAAGAACATAAAGATGATTGAACCAGTCACTATCCCCACTGAATGTTATACGGTTTACTTTCAGATTTTCATCATTGATATCAATAAAATTCAATCCACTGTCAGTACCTATCCATATTTTAGATTTATTATCAAAATACAAAGAACGGATTATATTCGAAGATAAATCAGAATTATATATAGTGAAATGTCTGTAATCCACAACATTTCCATTGTTATCAAGCTGTAATCTGAAAACTCCATTACTGTAAGTGGCAATCCACAAAACATTTTCCGAAGTTTTTTCTATTGAGAACACGAAGCCCATTTTAAGTGATGAAGGACAAGAGTAATTTACAATATCGGCAGTTTTGTTATCTATTGCAACAAGATTTGCCGGAAAACTTGTTCCTACCCATATCAGTTTACGACCATTTTTGAGTTTTGTTTCTTCAAAAGCATAACCTCTATTCTCATATTTTGAATTGACATTTACAACTTGAAACAAATCATTATAATTTTTATCTGCAGAGAGCCTGAACACCCCTTCTTCTTCTTCACCTAACCACAAATTACCGTCGGAGTCCTCAAAAACCGCACGAACCTGCATACATTCACTCTTCTGTTTTCTACCGGAAGGATCTTTATGAAAACCTTTGGGTATATAATTCTGAAACTTATGTGCTTTCTTGTTTAGTGAGTATAGTCCTCCACCTCTGATTCCAATCCATATATTGTTTTCAGAGTCAGTCATCAAGCATGACACATTATTGCTATTCAAAGATTTGACAAACTCCTTATTAAGACTGAATTGAGTTGAATAATTTTCATTATCCTCTGATTGGGAAAGATATTCCAAACCCCTTCTATTTGCCACCCAAATATTATCAAAATCTTTTATTAGTGCAGATACAGGTTTATCGTATAGCAGGACAGGAGTAATGTTATCAAAAGTACCGTCATGAGGTTCTATTTTAAACAGTTTAGATCCACCTACAAGAATAGCACTCTTATCACCAGTTATGATATTGCTTGAGATGTGAATTTTATTTGAAACCAGCTTATCATCCTTTATACCTGTCACCAGTTCAGTATATGCATTCCTAGCAATCCAAATATTACCATATACATCCTGATATATATCCTTTATTGCGTCACTGGAAGCATTTCCCTCGAACTCAAAAAAATGTCTTTCTGTTATAATATTTCCCTTATGGTCGAATTTAATCTTTAACAAACCATAATTCATTCCTATCCATATATCATTCTGCGAGTCAACCATTACCGCTGTAATGTCCC
>ERZ1106941.1476-NODE-1476-length-23727-cov-9.786288_pt1 | contig 23727 bp, 23 predicted proteins | sample MGYA00403670_ERZ1106941 | MGnify/ENA primary metagenome ERZ1106941 (study PRJEB35170, sample SAMEA104062400) | human gut metagenome | biome: human gut; feature: human-associated habitat; material: faeces | place: Denmark | collected 2012-06-04 ...
TGAAGTATGAAGTTGGTACTATGATTGAGATTCCTCGTGCTGCTCTTACAGCAGGCGATATCGCTAAGGAAGCTGAATTCTTCTGCTTCGGTACTAACGACCTTACTCAGATGACTTACGGCTTCAGCCGTGACGATGCAGGTAAGTTCCTCAACGCTTACTATGACGCTAAAATCTTTGAAAGCGACCCATTTGCAAAGCTCGACCAGACAGGTGTTGGCCAGCTTATGGAAATGGCTGTTAAGAATGGTAAGGCTACCCGTCCTTCACTCCACTGCGGCATCTGCGGTGAGCACGGCGGTGACCCATCTTCAGTAGAATTCTGCCACAAGATTGGTCTTGATTATGTATCTTGCTCACCATTCAGAGTACCTATCGCAAGACTTGCTGCCGCTCAGGCTGCTATTGCAGAAATGGACTAATTTTTATATAGCTTTATATAATCAATTGCAGGGGCACTTCGGTGCCCCTGTTTTTTTATTGTATAAATAGTTTTATGTTTTGAGCAGGCAAAATTAAAAAGGCATACAACGAAAAAAGAGCAAGTTCTCCGGCATAGAGGGCTTGCTCTTACTTGTTGCCAAAAAGGGATATGTTCCAAATTTAAAAAACAGTGGCGAAATTTTATATATAACGCTATAATATAAGAAAGCGAGGGCGGTTAATATGATTGAAAAGAGATTTGAAGAATTAAATGAAAGAGCATACGAAAGAGGGTATAACACCTTTTCCGATTTTCTTAATATTGAGGAGCAAAGCGTACTGAAATCAACATATTTGCCGTGCATTCTTTTCGGCGGATATCCTATGGCGGAGCGTGTTGTGGCAGGCTTTGGCGATGATTTGAACGGTGAAAAATTCCCCATTGTTTGTATTTGCGTAAAGCCGCTTATGCAAAAATTTGCAGATGAGCTTTCTCACCGTGATTTTCTGGGTGCGCTGATGAATTTAGGTATTAAAAGGGAACTTTTGGGGGATATAATCGTTAAGGATAACTGCGGCTATATTCTTTGCCTTGAGCATATTGCGCCTTATATTTGCGAAAATCTTGAACGTGTGCGCCATACGAGTGTTAAGTGTGAGAAAAGCAATTTGCCAAATGACTTGAAAAACGAACCTGAGCCGACGGAGATTTTTGCCGCTTCAAAAAGAATTGACGTTGTAATTGCCGCTGTTTATAACCTTTCGAGAAATGAAACATCTAAGCTTATCAAGGCGGAAAAGGTTTTTGTTAATTCAAGGCTTGTGACGTCAAATTCATATATGCTTTGCGATAACGATATTGTATCCGTTCGTGGTTTCGGCAGATTTTCTTTTGATAAAGAAATCAAAACTACCAAAAAAGGCAGGCTTGTGCTTGAAGTAAAAAAATATTGACAGTCCAAAAAATTGAACTGCCAAAAATAAATGCTATATATAATATGTATATGTGATATAATCTGTTTGAAGGGACGTGAATTTATGAATACTGTTTTACTTTCGGCTATAATAATTTTGCTTATTGTGTGCCTGGTGCTTTTGATAAGGCTCGTCGCAAAAAAAGACGGCTCGTCAAATGAGCTTTTAAAGCAGCAAATTGAGCTTTCGTCAAAGGCGACGGACGACAAAATTTTAAGGCTCAGCGAGCAAATGGATACGCTGACGGATAAGAATTATAAACAGCAAATCGAACTTATGAAAACGCTTAACGACGGCACGCAAAAGCAAATGCAAATGACAGCCGAGTCGCTTGAGCGTATGCAGCAAAATAATGAAAAAAAGCTTGAGCAAATGCGAAAAACAGTTGATGAAAAGCTTGACGAAACGCTTACGCAAAGGCTTAATTCCTCGTTTGAAACCGTTTCAAAACAGCTTAAAGACGTTTATAAAAGTCTTGGTGAAATGAAAGAACTCAGCTCAAATATTACAGACAGCGTCGGCTCGTTAAACCGTGTTTTGACTAATGTTAAGGCTCGTGGCACGTGGGCAGAGGTTCAGCTTCAAAATATTCTCGACCAAACGATTGCAAATATGTATGAAACGAACGTCCAAACCAACCCGAATTATAACGGCAGGGTTGAATTTGCGGTTAAAATTCCAAACGGCGATAATGACGAATTTGCATATTTGCCGATTGATTCAAAATTCCCGATGGAGGATTATGCACGCCTTGCCGCTGCAAGCGAGGCAGGGGACGTTGACGCTCTTGCGCAGGCGAAAAAGGCGCTTGAAGTCAGGGTTAAGGACGAGGCGAAGCTGATTAAGCAGTATATTTGCCCGCCGAATACAACGCCTTTTGCAATAATGTATCTTGCGACCGAGGGGCTTTATGCTCAAATTATTTCGTCTAAAACGGGAATTGCCGAGGCTTTGCAGGCGCAGGGAATTATGGTGGCAGGTCCGTCAACAATTACGGCGCTTCTCAATTCTCTTGCCATGGGATTCAAAACCGTTGCGATTAATAAAAAGGCAAATGAGGTTTATAAGGTGCTCGGTGCGGCAAAGGCGCAGTACGATAAGTTCGGCATCGTTCTTGCCAAGGCTCGCAAAAAGGTTGAAGAGGCAGGCAAAACGCTTGAGGATGCCGAAAGCCGAAACCGCATTATTCAAAAAAATCTTAAATCCGTCGAATCACTCTCCGCCGATAAGGCAGACCAAATTCTCGGCTTGGAATTTGAAAATGAAGAATGATTTGCCAAAAAGAAAACCTAATAGGTTAAAGGGTTTTGATTATTCAAGTGACGGAGCATATTTTATAACAATATGCACGAAAAATAAAATTCAATGTTTATCAAAAATCGTAGGGGCGAACTCGTCGTCGCTGACTCCGTATCATTCAAAATAAATTTCTCAATATTTTTATGAAATTTATTTTTCACTCACTACGTAGCTCCTCCTCTCAAAAGTTGCCGTACAGTAGTGCGGCAACTTTTGGTTTAAGCGAACTATCTTAAACACGGATTTTTTGATGAACGTTATTTTATCGACATTCTGAAACAGGGCGATTTGCCCTGTTTTTTTTTATACATCTTGACAAACGGCGGAAAATATTTTTTAATAAAATTAGAAATCTTTGTCACAAAATCAATTTTTTTAGGGATATAGTATAATGATAGGACTTTTTTTAAATCTGTTTGATACTCAAAGTGAAAAAGATAAATTCATAAAGCTGTATGATAAATATAAAAATATGCTTTATTGGATTTCGTACGGAAAAACGCAAAGCTGTCAGGATGCCGAGGAGTGCGTTCAGGAAACGTTTTTCTATGTCGCAAAGCATTTTGAAAAAATCGGCGATGTCAATTCAAGCCAAACCAAGGGCTATCTTGCAACGATTGTAACGGGTTTTTCGATTGACGTTTATAATAAATCAAAAAAATACAGCCTCATTGATATTGAAAATAACAACATGGCGGAAAATTTATCGTATTTTGATAATATCGAAACCGTTGAGCTTTCTTCTGCAATTGAAAGCGTGCTTAGCGAGGAAGAAAAAATTTATATCTATCTCAAATATGTTTATGGCTACAAGAGCGCCGAAATTGCGGAAATTTATAATGTTACGGATATATCGGTGCGCAAAAAGCTTGAAAGAGCCAAAGCGAAACTAAAAAAATATTTTGAGGAGGAAACAAATGACTAATTTTGAAGAAGCCTGCAAAATGTCGGCTGAAAAATGGGTAGCTTCTTTTCCCGATGAGGTTGAGGCGCATAAATTCAGCCAAAAGCATATTGACGCCATAAATGAAATTATATATCCAAATCCTGCGGTTAAGGTTAAAAAGCTTTCAAAGAAAACAGTTAGGTTTATCATTATTGCGGCTGTTTTGCTTGCGCTCGCAACTACTGCCATTGCTTCCCCTGCTTTCAGGCAATTTACTTTAAAGGATTTCTCAAACCATAGTGAATATAGGGTTAGTGATATTAAAAATGCAAAAGCCGTATCATCATTAAAATTGAATTATATTCCCGATGAATTTAAAATGGTCGATAAATATGAGTCTGTAAATTTATTTTTGTTTAGCTATAAAAACGGCGAACAAATCTTTGACGTTGAAAAATCATATTTACGTTCAACAATCGGTTTTGATACAGAAAACAGCGTAAAAGAAGAATTGCAAATAAACGGAGCAGACGCTGCATATTATCGTACGGCGGATAATTGGGGAACCGTAATATTTAATAACGGCGAATATATTTATCATATCAGCGGCAATATAAGCAAGGAAGAACTTGTTAAAATTGCACAAAACGCAGAGTGATGAATTAGGCAAAATGCCAAATTTCCAATTTTTTTAAATTTCTTGTCACAAAATGACCTTTTTTTAGGATTGTGTATAATGAAAGCTTAAATTGGAAAGGAGGAACAGTAATGAAAATCAGTAATTTAGACGGTGTTCAGGTTAAGCTGATGCTTGCAGGAATTATGTGTATGCTTTTTACATTTTACAGCGCCTTTGTTGACGACATTCCTGTTTGGGGCGATATAGTTTGCTTTTTGGCTATGTTTACTCCGTTTATAGGTATGATTTTGTTTGGTATCGGTTTGTTTACAACCTGCAAGTCAGACAGCGATAAGAATGACGAGCCGGATAAAAAGGAAAATGAATAAGATTTTTAAGTATATAAAGTGTAGAGGAAAATATTATGAGTAAATCAAAAAAATCAGTTATTATAATAATCTCTGCGATATGTGCGGCTTTGATTATTGCGCTCGGAATTTGCGTGGGTCAATTTTATTCGTCAACAACGGCGAGTGTTGAAGAATATTGCAAGGAAAATTCGTTCAAGGGCGCTGAGAGTTTTGATATCAATAAATCAAGCGAGCTTGACGGATATGTATTGTGCGTTTCAAAAGACGGTGACGACAGCAAGGGTCAAGAGCTTTTTATATTTTATGAAAAGCCCTTTGGCGCTATAAAAAATACAAACAGATATACCCTTGAATATCAGTCAAACGAAAGCGGCGCACAGCTTGTCGGTTCATATCTCTTTAAGCCGAGAAAAAGCGACGAAAGCCGAATGATTTTCTATTCAAACAATAATGAAAAAGCAACGGATTTTGAATACACGTCGGAATATAACATTGACGGAAAAGATTGCAAAAACACGGTTTCGTATTCGTTTGGTGAAAATGACTGCGTTATTGCGATTTCAAATCCGCTTAAAAACGAGGAAGCGGTTAAGTCCGCAAGCCTTAAAAAGGGTACAAAGATTATTTATTCATATTGATTTTAAGTTTAAATTAGGAAAATCGGGGTGTGATTATGAAAAAGAAAAGTATAATTGTTATTTTTGCGTTTTTGATTATTGCTGCTGCACTGAGCGCAGGGATAACATATTCGGTTATGAATAAGGGAAATGATTTGAGCCTCAGCGGCAGCTATTCAATGGCAGGCGAGGGTACGGGCAGTAAAAATGTGCTTGCACTCAGCGTTATTGACGAGAAAAACGAAAGCGGCGGAAATTATAAAATTTACCGTGACAACAAGCTGACGCAAAGCGGAAAATATGTTATTTCAAGCGATAAAAAATCAGCCACGCTTTATCAAAACGATAAGCCGTGCGCAATGATTTATATTAATGACGGCAAGTATTATTATACGGATTCAGCCTTTTCACCGTATGAGATAACAAGAATAAGCGACAGCGAGTTGGAATTTTAGTGCGGTTTCGGCTTGATAAGCAGAGGGTATAAATTATGATTTTTATTAAAGCTTTTATTAAATGTTATCCCTATCTTGTGGCTATAGCGGTTATTTGCTTTGTATGCTATGCGGTGTGGATTTCAAATATTTATTATGATATACTTACCGCTTTACCATTATGGATGATGATTGCATACGGCGCAATATTATGCGTGGCGGCAATAGCCGTTTTGACTGTTATATACATAATTTTGCGCAAGTGTGTTAATAAATAATTAATTGAACCGAAAATAGAATACATTTTAATAAAAACCTTCTTTATTCTATTGATTATAGAACGAGTATATGCGACTATATAATTGACAAAAGGACAAAGGAGGTTTTCATTATGAAAAAGATTTTGAAAAATTTAATTCCGCCGGCTCTTTATTGGATTACTTTTGCGGTTGGATTTTTTATCGTTTTGGTTTTTGATTTGCCGTCGGGATATTGGTATCACGCTTTGCTTGCGGTAATGATTATCGTTAATTTGCTCGTGGCTTCTTTTGTAAATGCAAAGCAAATGAAATGGGGAATTTTGGCGCTGTTCATTCAGCTTTTGCTGTCAGGAATTATTCAAATCGCTTTGACAGGCAAGAGCGAATATCCTGAATTTTTCGCTTTGGGAAACTGTTTTTTGTATGGCGTGTTTTATTATGACAGCGCAACACCGCTTATTGTTGAAATTTTCCGCTTGCTGTTTTTATTGATAGCAATAATTATGCCTTATTATTTAGGCTGGTTGATTTATAAACGCAGAGACAAGAATTGTAAATAGGTATAAAAAAAGACCGTCGGGTGAAGCTCTCTGCTGGTAAGACAGTAAAATCAAATTTCTTGGAACAGGCATGATTTCGGTCATGCCTGTTCCGCTTTTAGCAGCTCGTCCACGGGAATGTAGCCCACAAGATCGTACTCGATATGTACCTTCTGTCTGCGCTTGCCGCTGGACTTGTCAGGTGCATCCACATAGACCGCCTTGATAAGCTCTCTGAGGGCATAGGGGGTCAGTTCCGTGAGGGTGCTATTTCTCTTTACCCGCTGAACAAACTGCTCGATATTCTCTGCCTGTTGTTCCTGTTCGTGAATTTGCTGTTGCAGATCCTTGACCTCAGTCTTGAGGTTTTTCTGTTCCTCGGTGTAGTTTTTGCTCATCATGGCGAAGCGTTCATCATCCAGCTTTCCGGCTACATTGTCCTCATAAATGCGGACGAACAGACGGTCAAGCTCTCCAATTCGTCTCTCAGCCTGCGCCAGCCGTTTCTTGCACAACCGCATGGTTTCCTCGCTCTGCACACGGAGCTTTTGCTCCATTTCCGAACGGAAATATGCCTCATAGCGAGTAACCACCGATATGACCTCCTGGATGTGCTTCCAGACGAGTTGTTCCAACACGACAGCCCGGATATAGTGTCCGCTGCACTTATCCTTGTTGGTTCGGTGGGTTGAGCAGATGAAGAAGTCCTGCCGCTTTTCAAAATAGCTGGTGGTGGAATAATAGAGCTTTTGCTTGCAGTCGTTGCAGAACACCAAGCCGGAGAACATATTGCTTTTGCCGGTTGCTGTCCTGCGATGCCGCTGCTGCCGTATCTCCTGCACCTTATCAAAGACCTCCAATGAGATGATTGCCGGGTGAGTGTTATAGAAAATCCTGCGATTCTCCATTGGATTCTCCCGCTGCTTCTTGTCATAAATGGAGTTGGTGTAGGTCTTGAAATTGACCGTGCAGCCGGTGTACTCCATGTATTCGAGAATGTAGGCAACGGTGCTTTCGTGCCAACGGTACTCGTTCTCCGGGGTCTGATGCGGTGTTTTTCTGCCCTCCCGCTGTTTGTATGCGGTGGGGTTCAGCACCTTTTCCTTTTCCAGCAAGGCGGCGATTTGGCTCGGCCCTTTTCCCTCCATGCAGAGCGCAAAGATCCGCTTGACGACCTGTGCAGCTTCCTCGTCAATCACCCATTTCTTAGGATAGTCAGAGTCACGCTTATAGCCGTAGGGAACGTTGGTGGTCAAGCGCTCTCCGCGCTCACCCTTCGCTTTGTTGACGGCACGGATTTTGCGGCTGGTGTCTTTGGCAAAAAACTCGTTAAACCAGTTCTTGATGCCTGCAATGTCGTTGTCGGTGCTGTTGGGGTCAATGGTGTCGAAGTGGTCGTTGATGGCAATATATCGCACGCCGTACTGAGGAAACGTGTAGTTGATATAAAGCCCTGTCAGCGAGGAATTACGACCGAGTCTTGAAAGATCTTTCGTAATCACCACTTCCACATGACCGGCTTCAATTTCCGCAAGCATCTTCTGAAAGCCGGGGCGGTTGGAAAAATCCACACCGCTGTACCCGTCATCAATAAAGAATGTCGGGTTCGGAAAGTGCTGAGATTTTGCATACTCCATTAACATGATCTGCTGATGCTGAATGGAGTTCGACGGATCATCCTTGCCGCCTTTTTCCTTGGTGTCCTCTACGGACAGTCTGCAATATAATGCTGTGATTTTGTCGGTTGCCCTTAACATATTGTTGTCCTCCTTTGGTGGGGCAACTGTCTGAACAGGATTGGATTTTTGGTTTATATCAAGGGAAACGTCGTTACTCATCGGCGTCCTCCGTGATACCGTTTTCAGCATTGGCGGCGTTCTGCTCCATGATGCGTTTGAGCTTTTTATCAAGGGTTTCTGTTCCCTCATAGCTGCCCGTCACCGTGTATTCTGTGCCGCCATGCTCGTCCACGATTTTGATGTCGGGCAGCCAAAAGGCGGACGGATTTTTCACTACGATGTTGCCCTTGTCATCGAAAGAAAACTCTCGCTTGGGGGCATCATCGGGGCGAGGCTCGACCTTGGCATAGGGGTCTGGATTGGAGAAATAAAAGGAGCGAATTTCGCCGCCATCCTCACCGTTATCAAAATCATCGTCGGCGAAAATCTCATCCAGTTCCTCGTCGGTCAGTTCGATGATCTCATTGTCATTTTCTTTCGGATTCACTTCGTCAAGCCTCCTTTTCATTCGCTTTTTTCAAACGACAATTCAGTTCGTAGAGTGCTGTACGGTTTGAGTCCCACTTGAGTTTTTGATTTGCTTCGTCGTAGGTCAACCATACGCAGTCGGTATGTTCAGGAGATAGCCGTACATCATCTTGACATTCAAAGCCAAAAGTATATTCAGGAATTACATAGGTGCTGCTGTCCCAATGTTTGCGACTCATTTCTGATATGATCGTAACTGGAATATACGACAGACTTTTCAATCCAAGCCACTGAGTAGAATGTACACCACCCTCCTCAAAGGTTTCTCTTTTTGCTGCCGCCAAAGGTGTTTCGTTGTCCTCGCCGCCTCCGGCAATGAACTGCCATTGGTCGTGATCAGCACGGTGAAAAACGCAGTACATTGGAGTTCCATCGACAATCCGATATGGTATTGCAAGTATTTGAAAGGGTGCACGCATTGTAATCCTCCTCGACACAATTAGCCTTATCTTGTAGCAAAACGGACAAACGCCGTCAATGGTCAAGATGAACGGCTGCGCCGCCATTGACAGCGTCCGTCCGTTTCGCTTTTGGGCAGACAAGGCGGCGGTTGCCGCCGATTTCCATTTGGGAAATGGCGCTTACTAACACGGGAAACGGAGAATAGCAAGCACAGCAAGTGTAGATACACTTGCGAAAACCGGCGTGGTACGACAGGGATTTCCTTGCAGAATAGCAAGCAAATCCGGTGAGTACCCACACCGGAGCTTGCCATTCCTGCAAGCAATGCACGGCGGTACCCACTTCTCATTACCTGCCAACTGCGAAACGCACTTGGCAAGCAATGCTCGCGTTTATACACCCGTGCAATCTTGTTGGGGAAATGCCCCAAGCCCCTGAACGATTTCAGAGAAATCGGCTGCGCTCAGTTGGTGCTGATTTTAATAGCTCTGGGTTTTATATCTGTGTTTCAATGCTCTTTCAATCATAGCAAGGTCTTCGACACCAAACTCTTTTTTTGTCATTTGAACAGAGAATAAAAACTCCTTGTTCTTTCGCAACGACTTAGCAAGCAGCTTTTTGTCTTTATCATCAAGAGTAATCTTATACAGTAAGTTTGCCATAGAAATGACCATATTTTTGTGAGCTTTAAAGTAGTGTCTAAATATTTCTGTTTCGGATGCACACAGTTTGTCAAAATCCTGTTCAGAGAATTTAGGCTGAAGTCCTAAAATGGGATTTACGAGCAGCATAGTGGATGCTTCCATAAGATTGACATACGCACCCAACTTATATTGTTGTTCTTCGGTCATCTGTCTGTAATCTGTCCCAAAAGCTTCAATCTCTTTAATAGCAGTTTCCAGTTTCCCGGTTTCATCATCGATTCTCTTGATACGCTCACTCAATTCTACAATCGCAAGCTCATAGGATTTGACATCCCTGTTACTTATGCGGGTGTACACATTCTCCAATCTTTCCTTATCACCTTTGGTTCTGAAAAACACAAGACCGCTTGCAATAATGGACAGACCTGCGATTGTCCAGCCGACAGGACCGGCAAGTGCCAGAAAAGCACTTCCGGCTGCCATACCACCGCCACCAACAGCCAATGCACCGCCGCCTAACCAGGCTAAGGCTGCATTGGCAGCAGCCGCACCACTTAAAGCGGAAATAGCCGTTCCTGTAGATGCAACACCGAATGTTGTTGCAATGCCCATAGCAGCAGTTGGACCAAGTGTAACAACAGCAACACCTGCACCGACACCAGCTGCACATTGTCCGGCAGCCTTAACCTCTGCTTTTTTGTATTCCAGTACGATATTTTCAGCCTGTTGCTTCCATTTAACACGGATGGCTTTGAGCTTTTCGTATGTTAGCCTATTTTCTTCTGGCACATTCCGAATGCAATCAAATGAAGCCTGAATCCCTGCCAAGGCAGCATAAAGGTCACTTGTGTGAATACCAAGTTCATTTATTTTTTGATTTGTCTTCTTCGCAGCAGCCTCGGCTTTCTGCTGTGCCAATTGAAGTTTTGACAGCTTTTTAGCCATATCATTTTCCCCCAAAGTATCTGTCAATGTCCGCTTTGCTTTTCAGCACCCGGTTGGCGGGAACATTACGTAATTCTGCTAATTGTGCAGATTTCCCGAATGCCTCAATATACGCACCACTCTTTTTGAAATCGGCAATGAAGGTCATCAGGCGGGCATCATCATATTTCACGGACAAGATCTTTAGCCCCTCTATGTAATTCTCAACAATGGTGATTTCCTTAGCTGCAAAATCAGACGTTCTCTTTGCGTGACCATAAGAAATGGCACGTTTTGTTTCGCCATACAAAGAAATGGCAAACCGACCGACACCAACTACATTGAGCCGCAGAACAAATTCAACCACATTGAAAGTTCCGCCACCGCCCACGAACGCTCTGCCAACAGCCTCTCCTGCATCAATCAGGCAGAAAGTGCCATGTGCGACAGTCAGCATTCGTTTTACTGTAGGATTCGAGAACGGCTCACATTTCTTCCACATCAGTTTGAAAGAATGCTCTGCTTTAGATGTCTCCGTGAAGTATCTATACAAGCGTCTAACAGCATAGATAAGGCGCACCAGTAGTTCATTCAAAAACACAGGGATTGCTTGTGCTGTCTGAAAGCGAGTGTCATAGCCCTTCTCAAATATCTCCAATGCCAATTCATTTATGACCTTATCTGTATCGGCAACACTCAGCCCCAATTTTGCTTTTATTGCGATAATGTCGTTTGTCCATGTCCAGAGGGGTGACGGAATACCCATACCGCGATTTCCGGCTTTGACACTGGAACTGGAACCAGATACATCTGACATGAGGTGTCCGAACCAGTTTACAAAACCACAGAATAATTTGCTTGGGACGTTACCACCCTGTACCTCCCATTTATCATCTGCTTGCTGCAATGAAATAAGCTGTCCGTCCGATATAAAATGGGATGTGTTAGAAAACTGATCCAATATCGAAAAAAACAGTCCCAGCAAACTAGGGTTATGAGCAAGTGACTTGAAATGATGATTCTTGGCATTCATATCAAAAACTGCACGCCCGGCATCACCAAGACCCGTCTGATCATAAGGAACTTTGAACTCCTTTTCCAAGAACCGAAGTGCTGAATCAAGACTGTTAAATTCTTTCTTATCTGGGTGGCATAGCTTTGCGAAATCCATTGTCCTGTTGGCGAACCATTTATCGGTAATGTCTCCCAGAGGAGATTTGCCAGGTTTCCCTACAAGGAAAATATCGATAACACCACATAGGGCACCGGAACTTGCAGCCAAAATATAATCCAATTTATCGCACTGCGGTTTAAGTTCCTTGATGGACTCAACTGTTTCGTTCAATACAACCAGTTCTGCTTCTGCTTGCGCCAAAGCGTCGTCGATAGAGGTAGCAAAGCCAAAACTATCATCATCTATACTCAGATCAAGAATTACATCCGATTTGTATTTATTTGTGTTACGCATCATCCCACCTCATTTGCGTTCAGCTTTTACAGCATCACAGATATCGCCAATGTTACAATCCAAATATTCGCATATACGCAAAAGCACTGAAAGTGCCACATCTTCATTTCTTCGCATTTTTGTCATTGTTCCTGTGGCGATGTTCAAATCTTTTCTCAACGCAGCGGGAGAAATATTCTTCTCAATGAGCAATATCCAAAGCTTTTTATAGCTAATTTCCATACGAATACTCCTGTCTAAAATACACCATAATATTATAAACCAAAAACGCCAAGGAAGCAATGAGTATCGCAAAATTAATCATTAAACTTCGCAATTTCTTGCGAGTTTAGTTTGGAATCTTTACACAAATATGAAATCTCACTTTTTATGCATTAATGCCGATTCAGGAGGTAGTTAAAAGACACCCGCTAACCTCCACAAAAGTGCATCACAGAGCAAAAAACAAGCAATTTTCAACCCTTAGATGTACAAAAACAGGCAGCACCCAACCGAAGTTGAGTGCCGCCTGTTTTGTTGTCCAATCCTGCTTGGCAGATGCCGATTTTGTAGTTTTCTCAAATTACTGTCTTATCGGCACACGGCCGACGGTCTTTTTCTTTTGTATTATTTTTTTGTGTAGCATACGTGGGAGAAATGTATGCCTTTGTCATGATAGCTTGCAAGAAGCTCTTTTTTATATTCAGCCTTATTAAACGCAGGGAAATATGCATCCGCATCAGGACATTCGGCCTCAATCTCGGTCAAATAAAGTTTTTCAGCCTTCGGCAAAAACTGCCTGTAAATATCACCGCCGCCGATGATAAACGCCGTGTCGCTTTCAACTTCATTAAGTGCCTCACTGATTGAATGAACAACGGTTGCGCCCTCTGCCTTGTAATCTTCTTTTTTGGTGATGATTATGTTCTTGCGCCGTGGAAGGACTTTCGGCAGAGATTCAAATGTTTTTCTGCCCATGATAATTGAACTGCCCGTTGTGGTTTCTTTAAAGAAAGCCATATCATCTTTAAAATGCCAAATTAAATTGTTATCCTTGCCGAGTTCAAGATTTTTGCCTACTGCGGCTATCATACAAATTGTCATACGCTTCTCCTGCTTTTACTGCGAAATAGGGAATTTGATTTTGCCCATGTGTTTATAATCAATAAGCTTAACGTCGTTGCAATCTCTTGAATTGTCAAACTTAAAGAAATCGTCAATTTCGGGATTGAGCCAAAGCTTCGGCGCAGGCAAATCGCCCTGCTCGTCAAATCTTTTAAGCTGCTCCTTAATTCCGTCAATTTGATTAACATAAATATGAGCGTCTTTAATACTCCAGTCCATTGTGCCGGGCTTTAAGCCGCAAACCTGAGCAAGCATGCAAAGAAGTGTTGCATATTGGGTAACGTTAAACGGCAAGCCGAGCGGAACATCGCAAGAACGTTGATGAACCCAGCAGTTGAGCTTTCCGTCTGTTACATCCCATTCGCTTGACCAAACACAGCTTGGAAGAACGGCGGTGTCAAGGTAATCGTTTTGCCAAAGAGTCATTACCATTCGCCTGTCTTCAGGGTGATTTTTGATTTTATCAATAAGCTGCTGCGTCATTTGGAATTTGTTTACAATATAGCCGTAAGCCGTGCCGATTGTATGCGCCCATTCTTTACCGAAAAACTTGTGAACAGGGGTTTTGACAAGCTTGCCGTTTTCGTCGGGAAGCATTTGAGATGCATTCCAATAGCCTTCGCTGTCAATTTCCCATTCGTTCCAAATTTTAACGTCCCTTTCCTGAAGCCAGCGCACATCGTTTGACTGCGCCTGATATATCCACAGCATTTCAAGAACTGCCTGACGGAGAAATAACTGTTTTGTTGTTAAAATAGGGAATTCTTTTGATAAGTCAAAATGAAAATTGTGCGACGGCACCTTGATTGTGTTTGTACCCGTGCGGTTTACAACCTCTGTGCCTTCTTCAAGTATTCTTCTGCATAAACACAAATAATCCTTATCCCATTGCGACATAATAACAGCCCTTTCAAAATAAACTAACGGTATTTTAACACAAAGTTACACCCTTTTCAACAATAAATGCAGATGAGAATATAATTGCCTAACTTTATATCAAATGAATATCAAATAAATATCAAGTGTTTATTAAATTTTTGTAAAATCTATTTACTATCATTTTATTTGTGATATACTTGAATTGTTAATTTTTTATGAACCGAGGTGTCCTTATGGGAAAGGTTAAATCTTTTTTTAACAGCAAAATTGTTAAAAAAGATGTAGGCGAGCCGACATATCTTACCTGGAAAGAGGCATTGTCTTATGCAATGGGCAGAGGTGCTCAAGGAATGAGCACAAGTATGACGGCTTCTAAATATGTCAACTTCTTTATCACCGATGTGCTTCATATTAAAGCACGTCATGCAAGTAACATTCGTCTTTATTGCGGTATTTTTGATGCAATTAATGACCCTATAATGGGTGTAATTGTTGATAAAACACGTTCACGTTGGGGCAAAATGAGAGGCTATATCAAATTTGCACCTTATTTTGTTTCCCTTTTTATGATTCTTTTCTTTGTAGGCAATAACGATTTGTCATACGGATTTAAGATGGCACTTACTGTTTTTGCTTTTGTAGGTCTTGATGTTACTTATACCGCATTTGACGTACCTATGGGAGCGCTTGCCTTTTCTATGACGCCTAATGGAACGGAACGAACGAAGCTTTACGGCATTGCGTCTATCGGTCGAATGATTATTGGCGCTCTTCCTGCGGCTCTTGTTGCATTTGCCGCTTGGCTTCCTTATTTTAATTCAAATCTTGATAAGGCATATTTGGTTGCCGCAGTGTTATCCGCAGTATTTATTATTGTATTAACACGATTTACCTTTGCAAACTGTCAGGAGCGTATGGAGCACAGCGAGGATACTCCGTCGCTTAATGAATGTATCCATCTGCTTTTGACAAACCGTCCGCTTTTAATGCTTTTCCTTTGTAATATCTTTTTTGTTATTATCAAGGTTTCCGAGCAGTGTTCGTTTTATTTTGCGTATGACTCACTTTTCAATGCAAAGTATAACGGACTTCTCGATGTTGTTAAAGCTCCCGGTTCTGCTTTGGCAGGTGTGCTTGTTCCTATCATTGTTGAGCGATTGGGCGCAAAGAGCGACAGCAAAAAATTCTATCAGGTTTGCTGTGTTATGGGTATAATTCTCAACGGCCTTTTTGCACTTTTAACATATAACGGCATTATGAATAAGCCTGCCGATAAGCCTGTTTCAACGCTTACGGGTGTTATTGTTCTTGCTTTTTCTATGCTTGTTACATTTCCGCTTGAATTTAAAAACCTTATGCAAAAGGAAATGGAAGCCGAAACAGTTGACTATGTTGAATGGAAATCGGGCAGACGTGTTGAGGGCACAATGCTTTCGATTATGTCGTTTACAGGCAAGCTTGAGGGTACGCTTTCATCGTTTATCTGCCTTCAGGTGCTTGCAAGAACAGGCTATGTTGAGCATACAAGCGATGTTTCAACCGTTCAAAATCATTCAACCCTTTTGGGCCTTTTCCTTATGACGACTGTGTTCCCGATAATAGGCTATCTTCTTATGCTTGTTCCTATGCATTTTTATAATATCACAGGCGACGGACACAGAAAAATGATTAAGGAAATTATGGAGCGCAGAGAGGCTGAAAAGGCTAAAAAAGAACAGAAAAATGATGAAAGCGAAACTGTAGAGCAAAAAGCATAAGCAGACTGTCGATAAAGCGGCTAAACCGCGCCGAATATAATAAATAAACCTACTTGTCTCCCTTGCAAAGAGAGATGGGTGCAACTTGTTGCACATAGAGGGATTGGAACAACGGCAAGGACATCGAGTCCTTGCCGTTGTTGGCGCTTTCCGTCTTTTGCTCGGGGGCAGTACCAACGTACAGCACCCACTCGCAAAATACGAAATTTATCTCACTTTCTCGAAGTCTTTCAGGCGTGTAGAAATTTATAATTCGTTTTTTCTACACGCTGAGACCTCATGTTTGTGAGGTCTTTTTTGTTGCCGTTTTTTATTGACAATAGGGCATAATGTGATAAAATAAATAAAAACGATATTTATCGGGGGAATATATATGAAAAAAATAATATCGCTTGCATTAAGCGTTGTTTTGGCATTGTCAAGTCTGTCGTTTGGGGCGCTGACTGCGTTTGCAAACACTAAACAAACGGCGCCTAAAATCGGTTTGAATGAAACCGTTGAGGCTTATGTTGATGTAAATAATAAAAGTTATGTTGAATTTACTCCTGCCACAACGGGATATTATGAGTTTTACTGTTTCACTCAAAGCTATGGCGGAAATATAATGGCGTCGATAGTGGATTTCGACGGCGAAACGGACAACAGTGTTATTAACGATAATTATAATCCGAATTTGCTTTGTGCGGCGGAGCTTATGGCAGGAAAAACTTATTATTATGTTCTTGAGTCCTCTCAGCCTGCTTTTTCAAGTGTTGTAAGCGTCAGAACGCATACTCACAGCTTCGGCGCAGTTGAAACATATCCTGCTCATTTTGACCAAAATGACAGCGCTTTGAGCTATGACGGATACAGCGAGAGCATTTGTGCCTTTTGCCCTGCAAATACGATAACAGCGTATTATGTTGCACCGGGCAAGGCAAAGGCTAAAACAAAAACATTTACATATAATAAAAAGAAAAAAACAACCAAGATTACGGTTTATGACAGGGCGGGAAATATTATTTCGCCGTCAAATTACACCGTCAGCTACAAGAATAATACAAAACCCGGATTTGCCACGGTTAACATTAAGTTCAAGGGAGTTTATACAGGCTCAATGTCATATAGATTGACAATTAAGCCTAAAAAGCAGTCGATATCCTCAATTAAAAGCAAGAGCAAAAAGAAAATAGCCCTTAAGTGGAAAAAGGATTCAACCGTTACGGGATATCAAATTCAATATTCTACCTCCAAAAAATATAGTAAAAAAGCAACTAAAACTATCACGATTAATAAAAAAAGCACAACCTCTAAAACGATATCAAAGCTTAAATCAAAGAAAAAATATTATGTAAGAATACGTGCTTATAAGCAGTCGCAGGGCAAAAAAATCTACGGCGCTTGGACTAAAACAAAAACCATTAAGGTTAAATGATGATTTTAATATAAATATAGCCTTGAAACGTCTATTATAATATGATAAAATCAAAACTGATGAATAATTAATTCCTAAAAAGGAGGCAAAAATATGCAAATGACTTTTCGTTGGTTCGGCAAGGACCTCGATACAGTTTCTCTTGAGCAAATCAAGCAGATTCCGGGCGTAGTCGGCGTTGTGCCTGCGCTTCATTATCTTCCTGCAGGCGAAGCGTGGGAGATGGAAGACGTGCAGAAAATGTACGACGAAATCACGGCAGCAGGCTTGACGATGGAATGTATCGAAAGCGTAAATGTTCACGAGGATATTAAGCTTGGTTTACCTACAAGGGACAAGCTTATTGAAAACTACAAAAAATCCATCAGAAATCTTGCAAAAGTAGGAGTTAAGGTTATATGCTATAACTTTATGCCTGTTTTTGACTGGACAAGGACAGACCTTTATATGCCTTTGCCTGACGGCTCTACCTGCCTTAGCTATGATGGCAAGCAGGTTGAGGGCAAATCTCCCGAAGATATGTTTAAGGAGATTGACGATAACTCAAACGGCTACGCAATGCCGGGTTGGGAAACCGAGAGAATGGGCGAGATTAAAGAGCTTTTTGCAAAATATAAGGGTGTAACCGCCGATGATTTATGGGCAAACCTTAAATATTTTCTTGAAGCTATTATGCCGACGTGTGAGGAATGCGATGTTAAAATGGCAATCCATCCGGACGACCCGCCTTGGGGTATTTTTGGGCTTCCTCGTATTATTACGGGCAAAGAGGCTGTTGAAAAGCTTCTTAATATGGTGCCGAGCAAGTATAACGGACTTACTCTTTGCACAGGTTCACTCGGTGCAAGCCCTGATAACGATATGGTAGAAATTATTAAAGCAGCAGGCAGTCGAATTTATTTTGCTCACCTTCGCAACGTTTCAATAAATGACAGATGGTTTAACGAAACCGCCCACGAAAGCGACTGCGGTTCGCTTGATATGTATGAGATTGTTAAGGCTTTGCAGGAGGTTGGATTTGACGGATACGTCCGCCCTGACCACGGCAGAATGATTTGGGGCGAAGTTGCACGTCCGGGCTATGGTCTTTATGACAGAGCTTTGGGTGTAAGTTATCTCAACGGTCTTTGGGAAGCTGTTGAAAAAAGCAGAAAGGATAAATAATTTTATGTTTAATCACGAAAATTTAAAAGGCAAGGTTGCTGTTGTAACAGGTGGCGGCGGTGTTCTTTGTGCCGCTTTTGCAAAAACTCTTGCAGCTCAGGGCTGTAAGGTAGCAGTTCTTGACCTTAATGAAGGTGCTGCGCAAAAATGTGCAGACGAAATCAACGCAAACGGCGGAGAGGCTATTGCAGTCGGCTGTAATGTTCTTGAACTTGAATCTATGGAGAATGCTCGCAAGACTGTTAATGAAAAGCTCGGTACATGCGATATTCTTTTAAACGGTGCAGGCGGTAATAACCCTAAGGGCACAACTACTAAGGATACTCTTGAAAAAATCGACCTTGTTCAAAAGGATGAGAATGTAAAGACATTCTTTGACCTTGACCCTAACGGTATCAGTTTTGTATTTAATCTTAACTTTCTCGGCACTCTTATTCCTACTCAGGTTTTCGCTAAGGATATGGCTGAAAAGGAAAAGGGCACAATCATTATGATTACTTCAATGAACGCCTTTAGACCTCTTACACGTATTCCTGCTTACAGTGCCGCAAAAGCCGCTGTTAAGAATTTCACCGAGTGGATGGCAGTTCATTTTGCACCGCTTGGAATCAGAGTAAATGCTATTGCTCCGGGATTCTTTTCAACAAAGCAGAATGCTGCTCTTCTTTGGAACGAGGACGGCACTCCTACTGAAAGAACGGGCAAAATTCTTGCCGCAACACCTATGGACAGATTTGGCGAGCCTGAGGAGCTTGCGGGCACACTTCTTTTCCTTTGCGACGATACCTATTCAGGTTTCATTACAGGTGTAAACATTCCTGTTGACGGCGGATTTAACGCTTATTCGGGTGTTTAATTAAATAATAAATATTATTTAGGGCGATTTGATTAACATTTCGCCCTTTTTAAATAGGTGATGAAATGGATAAAACCAAAAAGAAGAAAACGCTTGCAATAGTTATTTCCTGCGTTGTTGTGATTTTGGCGGCAGTAATTTTGTATATCGCCTTCGGCGTTATCGGAACTGACAGCAAGGTTGTTTACGGTCAAAGTAATTTGGTTAATGCAAACAAAAACGGCAGTAACACTACTGTTATCGACGTTAACACAAATTATCAGATTATGAACGGCTTTGGCGCTTCGGCTTGCTGGTGGAGTCAAGACGTCGGCGCTTGGGACAATGCAGACGAGATTATGCAAGCGCTTTATGATTCCGACAAAGGAATAGGGCTTAATATTTATCGCTACAATCTCGGTGCAGGCTCAAAAAACGACACTCATATTTTGACTGAAAACCGCAAAACAGAGTGCTTTTTGAATGCTGACGGAACTTATAATTTTAATAACGACAAAAATGCACAGGCTTGCCTTGAACTTGCAAAAAAATATGCTGGCAAGGATATGCGCTTAACTCTTTTTTGCAACAGCGCTCCCGTTTATCTTACCAAAAACGGTGCATCTTATTGCACACCTTATAAAAATGAGGACGAGCCGTGGATATCCAATCTTGATAAATCAAAATATCCCGATTTTGCGGATTTTTGCTATAACAGTGCAGAGTATTTTGTAAATAAAGGATACCGTGTAACAAGCGTTTCGCCGATTAATGAGCCGCAATATAATTGGGCGGCTTGGTATAATGACGATAACACTTATAGCGTTAATCAAGAGGGTTGTTATTATTCTAAGTATGAGGCAAGGGATTTGCTCAAAACATTTGTAAAGAAATTTAAAGGCTCAGATTTGGATAAAAAGGGCGTTAAGGTTTCTATGTTTGAATCAGGCTCAATGGAGGGCGACGATTCAAGCTGTGCGGCATATATGGACTGCATTTTAGGCAGAGGGCCAAAATATGTTTTTAAAAATGCAAAGCTTCGCAAATATTTTAAAGAAGTAAGTATGCATTCTTATTGGTCGGGTGCAGATACTAAGAAAAATGCGGAAAATTATATCAGCGATAAATATTCAAAGTATTCTGTTGCTGCTACGGAATATTGCCAAATGACCGACGATAAAAATACAGGTGTTTATGACCTTATTGCTAAGGAGAAAAACGGCACTAACGGCACATCTATAAAATACGGCGTCGCAATGGCAAATACCATTGTTGACGATTTGACTATAATGAATGCAAACGAATGGGATTGGTGGACTGCATGTTCTTACGGAACTTATACCGACGGACTTATTTATCTTGATGAGGATAATCACGAAAATCTCGATTTTTCAAAGAGATATTACTGCCTCGGCAATTTTTCAAAATTCATTAAAGAGGGTGCGGTAAGAGTTGCGTGTTCTTCGGGCGTCAAAAATGTAAGAAGCGTTGCCTTTGTGAATGAGGATAATACTGTTGTAACTGTATATGTTAATAATAATGATAAAAAAGCATATACAACAATTGACTGCGAAGGCGATTATGCTGTTTATACAACCGACAGGGACAACGACATTGCCAAAACCGACTTCGGCAAAGCCAAAAAGGTCAAGGTTTCACTTCCTGCTTCAAGCGTTGTAACCGTAGTTTATGAAGCAAAATAAAAATGTATAATTAAACACCTCAGGGGTAATAATACTCTTGAGGTGTTTTTTATGGCTACAAAAGATAAACCAAATAATAAAAATTTAAGAGCGCTTTTCTCTGTCATTTGCCTTTGCATTGTTGCACTTGGGCTGATAGTTTATTTTTCAACCAATTCCGCCCACACAACGGATGTAAACGAGGCGACAACGGTTGTTGATAAGGCTAAGGACAAAGAAAAAAAGATTACGACTCAACCGTCAACTGCCCTGACAACGCAGGAAAATACGCAAGCTCAAACAACAAAAAAGAGCGAAAATAAAAAGCCGACAACAGTTACCTCAACCGAGGTTTCAACAATGACGTCGAGTGATACAAACATTCCCTATAAATCTTTTTATAAATACCCTTGCGATGAAACGGTATTGACACCCTACAGCGAGGAACTTGTTAAAAACAAAACTATGAACGATTACAGAGCGCATACGGCAATCGATTTTAAAGCGGCAAAGGGCACAAAGGTCATTTCTATTAACGACGGACTTGTGCTTTCAGTAACGAAGGACGCTATGCTCGGCACGGTTATTGAAATTGACCACGGCTCAAAGCTCGTCGCTCGCTATTGCGGTATGGATACGGTTAATGTGTCTGAGGGGGACTATGTAACTATCGGAGAAGCCCTCGGCACTCTCGGCACAACTCCGTTTGAGGAAAAAAGCGAAAGTCATCTTCATTTTGAAACTTTGCTTGATAATAAATATGTAAATCCGCTTAATGTAATGGGCAAAACAGAGTAAGCTTTTGATAAAGTGAAAACAGCGACTTGAACTTATCAATTCAAGCCGCTGTTTTTGTATAAATGTTATAATATGTAATTTGTAGGGGCGAACATTATTCGCCCGTTTTTATTCGTTTATATCCGTATTTTCGTCTAATGGCTGTTGCTCGTTTTCGTTATCCTGAACTTCAACCGAAAGAATTTCGCCATTTGCCTCAGGCGTCTGAACGGTAGGATGATAATATTCATCAACCTCGCTGTTTACTTCCTCGCTCGGTGCGCTGTTGTTTTCGGCTGCTGTATCGTCATTATTCGCATAAGACGGATATGAACCGCTTTGAACAGACTCTTGCTCTGTCGGTACACTGTTTGGATTGTAGGAATAAAACGGAGCTGCATTTTGATTTTGTGCAGTTTCGTTTTGAGCACTGCTTTGTGTATTATCACAATTATTAGGATTGTAGTAATAATTGCTTTGATTGTTGTTATCGTTATAGTTTTGATTGCCGTTTTGAGCACCTGCAAAAGCATATTTAGCCGCTCTTTGCTCTTGCGAAAGAAAATCATCCTCAGTAATTTTTCCCTCTTGAAGCGCTCTGAGTTTGAAGTTTTCATAATAGAGTGCCTGAGTGGTGAAATAATAAGGAATTACATAAATGCTTGCAATGCCGAATGTGATGCAGGTAAGAAGCCACCAACCGATAAAGCTTAAATCAAGAGCGAAAAGCTCGCCTCTGTTGCCGGCAACCATTTTTTTAGATAACTTGAGAGCCTCTGTCGGCTTCAAATTCGGGTTTTCGCACATAAGCTGGAATGCAAAGTATGAACTGTAGTGATAAACTATTCCCGGGATTACGAAAAGAAGCGACCAAAGGAATTCAAAAACACCTCTTAAAATATAAATAACGATTTTGTTGCCGTATGTAGGACCAAACGAAATCTTGAAAATATTTTGAATTTCTTTGCCCAGCCCCAATTGCTCGTTAGGGTCACGCTTAATAAGCAAAACGTAAAAGCCGCAAAGCGAAACAAAGAGAGGCGAAAGTATCACCGAAACAACAGTAAGGCTTTTTAATCCTATATCTTCAAGACCGATGTTACCGTTTACAAGCATCGTTGACGGCTTGACTGAACTGCCGATTATTTTATCTGACGGAGTATATTTTTGACCGAAGCTTTCAATCGGGTTGTCGCTTGAGCTGTCGCCTGAATCGTCACCGTCATCGTAGTCATAATCGTGATCGCCGTTTCCAAAATAATTAAAGAAATCCTCAGGCGTGTTTTGACCTGAACTGTTATCGCTTGATCCGTTGCTTGGGCCGAAAATGTCTTCCAAATTATTTCTGCTGTTGTATGCGGAAATGCCTACCGTTAAGCCGTTTACCAAAAACAAAACGATTGCGCTTAACACAAACAGTGCAAATATCTTTTCTTTAATAATCTGCTTAGCCTGCGATTTAACTAAGCTTCTGTTGATTTTGTTCATAATTTTATCCTCCTTTGGATAAACTAAAACTCAACCTTTTCCTCAATAAACTTTGCAAGTTCATCAATAGAAATTCTAACCTGCTCCATAGTATCACGGTCACGTACTGTTACGCAGTTATCCTCAACCGAGTCAAAGTCATAAGTTATGCAGTAAGGAGTACCGATTTCGTCCTGACGGCGATATCTCTTGCCGATAGAGCCGGCGTCATCATAATCAATGTTGAATTTTTTAGAAAGCATTGCATAAACCTCGCCTGCCTGCTCGTTAAGCTTTTTTGAAAGCGGAAGAACTGCAGCCTTAAACGGCGCAATAGCAGGGTGGAAGTGCATAACAATTCTCTTGTCGTTCTTTTCTTCGTCAAGAACCTCTTCGTCGTATGCTTCGGTAAGAAGTGCCAAGAATAAACGCTCAACACCGAGTGACGGCTCAATAACGTAAGGAACATATTTTTCGCCTGTTGCCTGGTCAAAATATTCAAGGTTTTTGCCGCTTGTTT
>ERZ1106941.1478-NODE-1478-length-23692-cov-6.906164_pt1 | contig 23692 bp, 21 predicted proteins | sample MGYA00403670_ERZ1106941 | MGnify/ENA primary metagenome ERZ1106941 (study PRJEB35170, sample SAMEA104062400) | human gut metagenome | biome: human gut; feature: human-associated habitat; material: faeces | place: Denmark | collected 2012-06-04 ...
CCGCCACCCATCACGCGTGAACCGGTTACACCGTATTCTTTAGCGCAGTCATTCAGGAAGTCGAGTTCTTCGCAGCTTACTTCGTACAGCTTGCTCATACCATGATGAGTTTCGTACATCTTCTTACCTACAGTTTCGTAATCATCCTTTTCCAATGCCTCGCAAACGTCGAGTACACGTTGGATTTCTTCGATTACGTATTCTGCACGCATATAGTCTTCAGCGCTGATATCAGCTTTCGCTTCTTCCAGCATAGCCATTGTACAGTCGCGCAGGAATTCTACGTGCGGATGTTTTTTCTGGATAGCGGCAACAGCAGCTTCACAGCTTTGGCGACGCTTGTTGTAAGCAGAAGAAGCCAATTCGTGTTTCACCACTGAATCCATCAGAACCAGGCGATAACCTTCCGGATGGAATGGGAAATACTGATACTCCAGTGAACGGCAATCCAGACGGATCAAGCTGCCTGCTTTACCGAATACGGAAGCAAACTGGTCCATAATACCGCAGTTCACACCACAATAGTTATGTTCTGTAGCCTGACCCACTTTAGCCAATTCAAACTTATCTATCTTGTTTTCACCGAACAGCTCGTTCAATGCGAAGGCATACGTACTTTCCAGAGCAGCAGAAGAAGACATACCTGCACCCAGAGGCACATCACCTGCGAAAGCAGTATTGAATCCCTTCACGTCAACGCCACGTTTGATCATTTCACGGCATACACCGAAAATATATCTTGCCCAGCTGGCGCGTGGAGCATCTTCTTCATTCAAGCCAAATTCCACATAATCTTTCAAGTCGATAGAGTAAGCCTTTACTTTGTCAGTACCGTTCGGTTTGATTTCAGCAATCATCCCTTTATCTACCGCTCCCGGAAAAACGAATCCACCGTTGTAGTCAGTGTGTTCGCCGATCAGGTTGATACGGCCCGGAGAAGCATATAGAAAGCCGGTAGTTCCGTCAAAGTGTTTAATGAATCGACTTCTTACGTATTCTGTATCCATGATATTTATATTTTAAAGGTGAATAAATTGAATTCTATTCTATGTGATTGTTTATTCCACAGGAATATCCTTATTTACATTCTTGCAACCTACCAGACCGTAGAACAACAGGTAAGCCAAAGCGGCGATAATAACCCAATAGCTAGGCATGAAACCAGCGATATCGGCTACTAATCCCTGAATTACAGGTAAGATACCTCCACCACATACCAGTACCATAAACAGACCGGAAGCAGCAGCCAGATATTTACCTAAACCTTCTACAGCAAGGTTGAAAATACCACCCCACATGATAGAAGTACATAAGCCCACTAATACCAGATACATGGCATTGATAGGAACTTCTGCAAATCCGAATGACAAACTACCGGTAGCGCTTTGTTGAAGTACAGGTAGATCAACCATTGTTTCTGTAGATGAGAAGATGGCAAGGAATACCAGAATCAAACCTAAAGCAGAAGTAAATGTAAGCATAGCCTTACTGGAGATTTTAGCACCAAGAGAAGCACCTGTCAAGCGTCCGATCAACATCAGGAACCAGTATGTTCCTACTACGAATCCCGAGATTGTAGAAGCGATACCTGCTCCACCTTTTTCTACAGGGTCTGTCAAGAATAAATTCAAAGTTCCCGGTACACCCACTTCAATACCTACATATACAAAGATTGCAATAGCTCCCAGGACGAAATGACGGAACTTCAAAGCACCTTTCATCAATTTACCGATAGGTTCTGTTGCGGCAGCGGCGTTAGGCTCTGGTATGCGTACAAACAAAAGCACGAAGAATGCGAAAGCGAACACAGCCATAGCGGTGTACATCACAGGGAATATTTGAGAAATAGTAGCTTTTTCGATAGATCCGGCGATAAGGATACCTACAAACATCGGAGTAATGGTAGCCATTACAGAGTTGAAAGAGCCACCTACCTGGATAAGCTGATTACCTTTGTTACCTTCGCCACCAAGTTTGTTCAGCATCGGGTTCACAACAGTGTTAAGCAAACACATAGAGAAACCTGCTACGAATGCACCGATCAAATAAACAGCGAAAGCCATTTCCGGGCTTGAATGGCCGGATAAGAACTGGATACCTACGCCTATGAAACCGATAGCTACTGCGATAAGTGCTGTTTTCTTATAGCCCACGCGTTGCAACAGGATACCGCTCGGAATACCCATTACTGCATAAGCAATAAAGTTTCCGAAATTTCCCAGCATACCTAACGCGTTTGATACGTCGAACTGGTTTTTCAACACGATACCCATAGGAGCAGCGAGGTTGGTAACAAATGAAATCATACCGAAAAGGAAAATCATCGTAATGATTGCAATGATTTTACCGTTCTTTTTTTCTTGTGTCATGGTTCAATAAAAATGTTAGTTTATAAAATTAGGTTAGTTATTTTTCAAGTCTTATTCTTCTACCGTAAATTTGTAGACAGTGATCTGTTGGTATTCATCACCCGGCAGCAAAGTAGCCGATGGGAAATGCGGTTTGTTCGGAGTATCCGGGAAACACTGTGCTTCAAAGCAGATAGCGCTTCTGGCAGGGAATGTAGCTCCGTGTGCACCTTCAAATCCGTTGAGCCAGTTGCCCGTATAGAGTTGTACACCCGCTTCGGTGGTATATACTTCCATGATACGTCCGCTTTCCGGGTCCTTGCAAGTGGCAGCCAGGTCGAGCGAACCGCTTTCCATCTTGTTCAGTACATAACAGTGGTCATATCCTGCACCGAAAATCAGTTGCTGGAATTTGTCGTCGATACGTTCGCCTACAGTGTGCGGAGCACGGAAATCCATCGGAGTACCCTCTACTTTGGCAATTTCACCGGTAGGGATAGAAACTTCGTCGATAGGCGTATAGAAATCAGCGTTGATCGTAACGATGTGGTTGTTAACGGTAGGAGTAGGGTTGGAAATACCGGCGAGGTTGAAGAAACCGTGGTTAGTCAAGTTAACGACTGTAGCTTTGTCGGTGGTAGCGCGGTATTCGATAGTCAGTGCATTTACTTCATTTTCCAGGCGGTAAGTCATTTCCACTTCCAGATTGCCGGGGAATCCCTCTTCGCCGTCAGCAGAAACATAGTTGAATTGCACTGTGCTCTCATCAATCTGGACAGCATCCCAAACACGGGCGTGGAAACCGGTAGGTCCACCATGCAGAGAGTTAGGTCCGTTGTTAATCGTGAGTTCATGTTCTTCGCCGAACAAGGTGAATTTTCCTTTCGCGATACGGTTGCCGTAGCGTCCGATAGTAGTGCTTAGGAAAGGTTCCGGGCTGTTGATGACGTGGTCGATGCTGTCGTGTCCGAGGATTACATTAGCATACTTACCGTTTTTGTCCGGTACCATGATAGAAAGAATGGCGCATCCGTAATTGGTTACAGCTACTTCCATTCCCTTTGTGTTTTTGAGGATAAATAAATCAGTTTTCTTATCATTTATATCCTTTTGGAAATCTTTCCGGCTGAGCCCTGATAGATTCCCTTCTGTTGGGAATGTGTTATTCATGTCTGGTATTATTAAAAATTTCCTGCAAATAAAGGGAAATTCTTTCTTACTCACAAATTATTCCGACTAAATATGACAGGTGCTTTAGGAAAGTTTAGCTTTATTACTTCATCTTCTTTGGATGCAAGGACAAAAGATGATTTCTTAAATGAATTTTCATCCTCCTTTTCTTAAAAACTGAACTATTTTTTGTATGTTTGTTCCCGGATTGTAACAATCCGAGCGAATTTAATCTAAGTTTATAACAAGAAAAACAAAAATGTATCCATTAAAATTCGAACCTATTCTGAAGCAGACGCTTTGGGGGGGCGACAAAATTATTCCGTTCAAACATTTGAATTCAGACTTGAAAGGAGTAGGAGAAAGCTGGGAGATTTCCGGTGTTGAGAACAATGAATCCGTAGTGGCTAATGGCCCGGATAAAGGTTTAACCTTAGCCGATATGGTAAGAAAGTATCGTGAGGAACTGGTTGGTGAAGCGAATTATGCTCGTTTCGGCAACAAATTTCCGCTACTCATTAAGTTCATCGACGCCAAACAGGATTTGTCAATCCAGGTACACCCAACAGATGAGTTGGCGAAGAAACGCCACAATTCGATGGGAAAAACCGAGATGTGGTATGTGGTAGATGCCGACAAAGGAGCTAAATTGCGTTCAGGATTCTCTGAACAGATTACCCCGAAAGAATATAAAGAACGCGTGTTGAACAATACGATTACCGACGTATTGCAGGAATATGAAATTCATCCGGGTGATGTATTCTTCCTTCCTGCCGGACGTGTGCACAGCATCGGGGCAGGTTCTTTCATCGCCGAGATTCAGCAAACTTCTGATATAACTTATCGTATCTACGATTTCAACCGTAAAGATGCGAATGGTAAAACCCGCGAACTTCACACCGATTTAGCCCGTGAAGCCATCAACTACGAAGTGTTGGATGACTATCGTACTAAATACGAACCACTGAAGGACGAACCGGTAGAACTGGTTGCCTGCACCTACTTCACGACTTCTCTGTATGATATGACTGAAGAAATCAGTTGTGACTATTCCGAACTCGATTCATTCGTGATCTTTATCTGTATGGAAGGATCATGTACAATGAGAGACAATGAAGGTAATGAACTGACTGTTAGTGCAGGAGAATCTATCCTGTTGCCTGCTACCACGCAAGATGTCACTATCACTCCCGAAGGAGGAAGTGTGAAATTGCTGGAAACATACGTATAAGATAATAGCGTACAAAATGAAGGTCATCCGACTTTGTATCATCCTCATGATGGGCAAAGCCGGATGTTTTTTATAGAATGATTCGTTCTTTTGCCGTTTGCCAAATGGCATAATATATAAAATAACTAATGATGTAATGAGAAACAAAAAAGGATTTAGCCGGTGTGCGGAATTCTACATCGGCCGTTTACGAAAGGAGGGACGCTATTCTACGGCGCATGTCTACAAGAATGCTCTCTTTTCTTTCGGTAAGTTTTGTGGCACGTTCAATGTGTCGTTCAGACAAATCACCCGTGAGAGTTTACGGCGTTATAGTCAGTATCTTTACGAGTGTGGCTTGAAACCCAACACGATTTCTACGTATATGCGTATGCTTCGTAGTATCTACAATCGGGGAGTGGAGGCGGGTGGCGCGCCTTATGTGCCACGATTATTTCATGATGTTTATACCGGGGTGGATGTTCGTCAGAAAAAGGCTTTGCCTGCTGTCGAATTGCATAAGCTTTTGTATGAAGATCCCAAGTCGGAGCGTTTACGCCGTACGCAGGCTATTGCTGCCCTGATGTTTCAGTTTTGTGGAATGTCATTTGCCGATTTAGCCCATCTGGAGAAGTCGGCCTTGAATCAGAATGTGTTGCGATACAATCGTATTAAAACCAAAACTCCGATGAGCGTGGAAGTACTTGATACTGCAAAGGAAATGATTAATCAGCTCCGTAACAGGGGAGATTCTCATCCCGATTGTCCGGATTATCTGTTTGACATTCTTAGCGGCGATCGGAAACGTCAGGATGAAAGAGGTTACCGGGAGTATCAGTCAGCTCTCCGCCGATTCAACAATCGTTTGAAAGATCTGGCAAGAGCCTTACGTCTGCAATCTCCTGTCACTTCCTACACGCTTCGCCATTCCTGGGCAACGACAGCGAAGTATCGGGGAGTACCAATTGAAATGATTAGTGAATCATTGGGCCATAAATCTATTAAAACCACACAAATCTATTTAAAAGGCTTTGGGCTTAAAGAACGTACGGAGGTAAATAAAGGGAATTTATCTTACGTTAGAAACTGCTGTGTAGGCAGGGATAAGAGTGTAAAGTTTTGATAATCAGAGCTGGTGTATGTGTGTTACTTCTTAGGTAACGGAACTTAAATTTGACGCAAAGATAGACAAAAACAGAGATAGTAAGCAAATATTCTTCCATTTTTTTTCATTTTATCTAAAATATAGGGAAAAAACTATCTGAACATGAAATAACTTTATTTTCATGCTCTATACTTTTTATTGCCTAATCTCCGGATTTTTCCTGTTGAGTATTAGGCAGTTTCCTTCTTACGCCCTATTTCTATATGTGATTTCCATTTTTTATTGAGATGTGTGCCTTGTGTATGTATTGTCCGTTACCTAAGAAGTAACGGAATAACATGGGGTAAAAAAACATGATTTTAACAAAACCAAAATCACTTAGTGCTGGGCCTAGCGATGGGACAGGGGAAGGCGTAGCACACTCTAAACGCTGGTATGTTGCTCTGGTTCGAATGCACCACGAGAAGAAGGTATCCGAACGTTTAGACAAAATGGGGATCGAGAATTTCGTTCCTGTCCAACAAGAAATTCATCAGTGGAGTGACCGTCGTAAGATGGTGGAGTCTGTCCTTCTTCCAATGATGGTGTTTGTACACGTTAATCCGAAAGAGCGCAAAGAAGTTCTAAGTTTTTCTACAGTGAGCCGTTATATGGTGATGCGTGGTGAGAGCTCTCCAGCGGTGATTCCAGATGAGCAGATGGCTCGTTTTCGTTTCATGCTCGACTATTCAGAGGAAGCTATTTGTATGAACAGCTCTCCTTTGGCACGTGGTGAGAAGGTTCGTGTTGTGAAAGGACCTCTGACCGGGCTGGTTGGTGAACTGGTCAATGTCGATGGCAAAAGCAAGATTGCCGTCCGGCTGAATATGCTGGGATGCGCTTGCGTCAATATGCCTATTGGTTATGTCGAGGCTATCTGCGAGAAAAACTAATCCAGTCATCATTTATCCACCATTTACATGAATACGAAATTATCCGGTGCTTTTGCACTGATATTCTTTTTCTTCTTTCTCTCGGCTTGCCAGTCCTATAAGAAAGTACCTTACTTACAGGATGCGGAGATTTTGAAACAGGCGAATACGCAAGTTGCGCCTGTTCAGGACGCAAGGCTGATACCGGGTGATGAAGTTTTCATTCTTGTTTCCACTTCCGATCCGGTTGTTTCGCAGCCTTTCAATGCGCAAGGCAGTACGTTTCTATTGGACGATCAGGGAAATATCAATTATCCGGTTTTAGGTAAACTTCCTTTGAACGGTTTAACAAGTCGTGAAGCTGAAAACCTGATAACGGATAGACTGAAATCTTACGTGAAAGAAAGACCTACGGTAGTAGTCCGTATGTCCGGCTTTAAAGTTTCAGTTTTGGGAGAAGTGGCGTCTCCGGGTGTTTATCCGGTGGTGAATGAGCAGATCAATGTACTCGAAGCCCTTGCCATGGCAGGAGATCTGACCATTTATGGTGTTCGTGATAATGTGAAACTAATCCGCGAAGACAAGAACGGGCATAAACAGTTTGTTACACTCAATCTGAACGACGCGGATTTGTTATTATCTCCTTACTATCAGTTGCAACAGAATGACATCCTGTATGTCACTCCCAATAAAACCAAAGCACAGAGCGCGGACATCGGCACAAGTACTACGATGTGGATTTCGGGATTTTCTATCTTAGTGTCTATTGCCAGTCTGCTGGTCAATATACTTAGATGATCCTTACAACTCTCCATATTCTTTGATACAGTTAAAACATGGACACTCCTTCATCGGATTTAAATCATGATGGCCTACAATCAATGCTTTGGGGAATCTTTTCCTCAATTCGCGGAGCAAAGCGAGCAAGGAACCTCGTTGCGCCAATGTACGTGTGTCTTGGGGACGTCCGGCAATATCCAGCCCTCCTTCGTAACAAATACCTATCGAATGGGTGTTATGGTCACGGCAGTGTGCCCCGACCTTTTCCAGAGGACGGCCCTGGCAAATTTCTCCATCGCGGGTGATGTAGAAATGGTAACCGATGTCACGGAATCCACGGTGTTGGATATGATCTTGTCGGCAAGCCTCCGCCGAAAGGAATTTTCCTTCCGGCGTGGCACTGCAATGAATGATAATCAGCGTAATGGTGCGCATGGGGCTACATACAACTTTGTACTCCGATCAGGCCTCCGATAGCGGTGGCAACGGTGATAATCACTTTGATAATGAAGCTCCATACGGAACGGGGAGAAGATGAATTACTCATGACATTGTTTTTTTAAGATTAAAAATTGGATTTAAATAAGATAAGTCCTTCACTAAATGAAGGACTTACAGAAGATAAGAAACTAGGATTAGGCAGCCGGGTCAGGTGCTTCACCGCTTCCGCCCGGATTCGGATCAGGAGTATTGCCTGAATCGGAATCTCCACCAGGGGTAGTTGGTTTCTGATACTCCGCTTGCTGCTTCAGTTGACTGTCGAGTTTCAGGTTGGTAGTCGACAAATTACCGGTGGCACGAGCTTTCAGGCGCATACCTGTGATGTTTTTCTCTAACGAAAAATCTTCCAGTGTTTCAGCCGCCTTACTTCGGATGCCCACACCAAAGATGGCAAGGTCGTCGATTTTCACACATTTGCCGTCGAGCAGCAGTTCCTTGATACAGTCTACCATGTCGGAAAGCACACCTTTGATGACACCACCGGAATACGGTGAATTGTGTTTCGACATGTGTTCGGCAAGCTTGGCCAAATCAAACGTCTCGTCGCTTACCGCACGGGCGAACCACTTGCCTGCATTCAGGCCTTTTTGCTGTTGGTTTTGATAAATTTTGTAACGAATCATAAAACAATAAATTAAAGGGTTAAACATTGTGTCCGGGGATTCTTTTCCCTTTCGACGATACAAAGATACAACCCTGAAACCCGCAGAAATCAATAGTCTACAGTTGCATGCGATTGTTGTCAATTATACGCAGTAACGGTCGGTTATTCAATGGAAAAACGTAGGATATGTGAATATGTTTTGTTATTTTTGTAACTGTAAATCAGAAACTTATTCATCATGAACGAATTCAAAATACGCGCCTACGGCCGCATGGAACTGGCTCAACTTTATTCTCCGGAACTAACTGACATTGCTGCATATCGAAAGATGAAGAAATGGATCTCTTTATGTCCCGGACTTCTGCAACGCCTGTACGACTTAGGTTACGAATCAAAGCGCCGCTCATTCACCCCGTTGGAGGTGAGAGTGATTGTAGACGCCTTGGGAGAACCTTAGAAGAGCGGAAAAGTAAAGCACCGCTTTAGCAGTCGTAAAGCTATGCTTTACCACCTCTAAAGCGCCGCTTTAGGATTCATGAAACGTCCTGTTGTTATATAAATGCAAAAAATGCACTTTTTCCGAGGGCTCCCTAACACACGCACACATGCGTGCGCGTATAAACGCCTTTATCGTCTGTATTGATAAGCAATCCTTTTTTTATCAGACGGTTCAGCCAGCTAAGAGCAGTGTTAGGTTTGATTTTCATCTTTTCAGCCTGCTCCAACAATTGTGCGCGGGTGAACTGGTTGCCCATTATTTCAAAAAGTGCATCCCGGTCGGCATTGGCTCTATGTTTGACCTCTGTGGAAGGAAGAAAAGATAAGATATGTGTGGCATGACGATAGAGCGGAGTTACAAGCTCCAGCACCGCATGGAAATCTTCAGCGGTGATTGTCACATCCCAACGGGTGATAATGCCGTCTTTGATATTATCGGCGGCAATCTCCTTGTCAGGGGTCAGCAGAGGGGAGGAAGAATCCTTGAACTGATAAGGCTGGTCGCATTCCAATGCACGAATCATAGCTATTTCTGCCATGATACGGCATGTGTTGACAGCCAGTCGGGCTATGGAACTGCTCATTTCGTTATCGTTGGCAAGTCCCGAGCGGAAAAACAGATCGGCAAAGAGGGCATTGAACTCTTGCTTTTGCTCATCAGTGAGCCGGAGCGTATGAAGCCCGTGTGCTTTCATCAGGTCCAGTTGCTTTTTCCATTCCAGGCCTATGCCTGTGAAGATGGCTTCCAGATCGGTTTCGCCACTTTCAAACTGGTTGATCCATGTCCATATACCGTGCATATAATAAAACAGCTGGCGCGAGAACAGTCCGTTTTCTGTCGAGGGAATAAGAGGTTTTACTTGCGCGGGTGTACCGGAAAGCAGGACGGAAAGATAGCTTTTCTTTACTTCCCGGTATTCCTGGTCGGTGCGCCGGTTGTACGACAGACGGTCGTGGTCGAATGCTTTGCGGAGCGTATCGCTCCAGTGTCCGTATTCAGAACCGATAGCAGCGGAGATGGTATCCGCTTCGGTTTCGCAGATAAGTCCTGTGCCGTTGGCATCCATGATATTTTGCAGAATACCCGTTCCGGTGTTATTGCCCGAGATGAGAAACATTTTATTCTTGGGCATTTGAGGAGCTTCCACTTTGCAGCGCTCCTTTCCCATGGTATCATAGGCGGCTTTCTCTTTTTTGTAGGCCTTGACCTCTTCCGCTACTTTTTGGCGGATCTCGTCATGAATAGGCTCTACAAGCAGCCGGATGAACGAAAGAATTCCTTTACCCGAGGCGGAAGGAGCTACAATAAAACTTTGCAGGCAAGGAGACTGGAGTTTGCCGGCGTATGGACATCTCACATATCGCTCCATGCTGGCACCTATGGCGGTCAATGCTCCGAGCAGCATGACATCGCGTTGTGTGGGGCTGGTAGCATAACTCATGATGAGCAACAGGATTTTCGGCCAGTCCGCTTCGGTGAAAGAAGGCAATGGCTGGTTCGGGTCACTCCCGTCCTGCAGCTCTTCGGATTCGTCCGGTTCTTCATTGTCCACCTTATTATATACGTGCGTGTGTGTGAGGTTTTTGGACGGTGCATTTCCTGCATTTTTTGCATTTTTCCGGTGGTTCATCACTCCCTCTTTGCAGAGAGTTACACCCGCCCTTTCAGCAAGATGGAATGCAGTGCCCAGATGGACGTCTCCATGCCGGGTAGTAAGTGCGTTGGAGAATATCCGTTCGGCATGTTCCCGTTCGTACTTGGCAGATACCCGGCACAACCGATGGAAAAACTCGCGTCCCGCTTCTCCGCAATCCGTTGCGATGGCGAACGCCAGTTGTACATATTCAGCATACGTAGGGGCAATATCCGCTCCTGCAGTTTCAACCGCCTCACAGAGGCGGCATAACGATTCAATTTCGTCCATAATTTTAATTTATAGTTTTTAATATCTAATTATTTGTTGTTTCTAAACAACGCTCCCGGATCATGACTAAGAAAGCAAGACCTTACAATGTCCTTGCCGGAAAAGTCTACCCCTTTGCGTTTTTCTCCGAAGGGAACGGGTGCCCCTGTACCATAAAGCAGCACGGTGAACATCATTGCCAGCTTCATATTTTCGATGATACTGTTTGTGTCGTTAGCCATGGGTAAATGATCGTAGGGTACGAATGCTTTCACACCCCGTCCGCTGGGACTGATAAACGTGAGTACAGGATGCAGAAGGTGGTCATTAAACAATGTACTGCGCATTTCCACTGCCTCCTGATAGGAATCGAGATGGTCGATATCTACCACCACCAGATGTGAAGAAGCTACGAAACATTTGCTGTTTCGACGCGAGAACGTACCACAGGGAGTCACATAAGGCAATAGTGATGCCTTTGCTGTCCGTATATCTCCGGAATTGCGTACTTGCTCGGTCAGAATTTTGAGATTCTCGTTGCAGGTTATCATTTGAAAAACTTGTTCTACGGAGACTTCGCAGGAGGGAATAAGTGTTGCAGGAGTAACAATCCGCCCCAGTTCATTTTTGATGGGAGCAATGGGAGGCATGAAATAAGACATTCTGAAATCGTTTGTCATAACATTTATATTTTTTGATTATCGTCTTGAATTTTCAAAACGCGAGGCGAAGGTAGAAATAGCTTTTAAATATATCGTTCAGACATGTCTGAACGGATATGCATAAAATTAACATATAATACAATGTATTTAACAACTAATAAAATTATAAACATGAAAAAATTTAATCATCCCGTACTGGGCCATTTCATCGCAGAGCAGTTTGAACGTGCTCACTTGTCAATAGAGGCTATGCGTAAAGAAATCCACATGGGAAAACCCACTTATTACAAGATGACATCTGGGGAGATTTACGTCTAAGTGATTTTACCCGTCTTTTTTCCTATTACTATGACAATCTCACAAAAGAAGAGTTTCGAGCCAAAATGGTAGAATGGGGAGAACTTTATATTGAGTATAGGGAGAAAAATGAGGATATGGATGAAAATCTAAATCAAGAATAAAGTAATGCAGGAAGTCCAAGTTTTTAATAAAGTCCTAAAATCTTTTGTCCTTTCAGGGGACATCATCTTACTGAACTTACTGTTGTGGGTGTTTGGTTCTCTTTGGGGAAACCGTTCTCCTTTTGAGTTTTCCATGCCTCTTCTCCAGAACATGGCTTTGATGACTTTATGTTATCTGGTTTGCAACATTCGTTCTGGAGTGATTCTTCATCGTCCGGTGGTCCGCCCGGAACAAATTATGCTTCGGGTGGCACGGAACATGATTCCTTTTGTATTGATGGTGCTGGGGCTTTCGTACATATTCCATTTTGAATGTGTTAACCTGCGTCAGCTGGGGGCATTTTATGTAGTTCTCATTATCGTTATTATTTCTTATCGCCTGACGTTCCGATCTATTCTGGAGTTTTATCGCAAAAGTGGGGAAAATGTCCGAAAGGTAGTACTGGTGGGTAGCCATGAAAATATGCAGGAACTTTATCATTCCATGACGGATGATCCGACATCAGGATATCGTGTACTGGGGTATTTTGAAGATTTCCCATCAGAACGCTATCCTATGAATATTGCATATTTGGGGCAGCCGTGCGAAGCTGTTGATTATTTGACCCGTAATGTGGGAAAGGTAGACCAGCTTTATTGCAGTCTTCCTTCTGCCCGTAGTGCTGAAATTGTGCCGATTATCAACTATTGTGAGAACCATCTGATTCGTTTTTTCAGCGTTCCCAATGTCCGGAACTATCTGAAACGGAGAATGTATTTTGAAATGTTAGGTAATGTTCCGGTACTTTCTATCCGTCGTGAGCCACTTGAGTTATTGGAAAATCGTATTGTGAAACGTAGCTTTGATATTATTTGCTCGCTACTGTTCCTTTGTACCTTTTTCCCGATTATATATATCATTGTGGGACTGGCTATAAAGATAAGTTCTCCTGGACCTGTCTTTTTCAAACAGAAACGAAGCGGTGAGGATGGTCGTGAATTCTGGTGCTATAAGTTTCGTTCAATGCGAGTAAATGCTCAATGTGATACACTTCAGGCTACAGAACATGATCCTCGTAAAACCCGAATCGGTGATCTGATTCGTAAGACGAATGTGGATGAACTTCCTCAATTTATTAATGTACTGAAAGGGGATATGTCTTTAGTGGGTCCCCGTCCGCACATGTTGAAGCACACAGAAGAATATTCCCATTTGATAAATAAATATATGGTTCGTCATTTTGTTAAACCGGGTATTACAGGGTGGGCGCAGGTGACAGGTTTTCGTGGAGAAACGAAGGAGCTTTGGCAGATGGAAGGACGTGTGCAACGTGACATCTGGTATATTGAGCATTGGACGTTCATATTGGACTTATATATCATGTATAAGACTGTGTATAACGTAATCCGTGGGGATAAAGAGGCTTATTAGGTGAGGAATTGGAAATTGAGTAAAAATTAAATCAATAGTTGTAAAATTACATGAGTAGGTGGTTATGAGAAAATTGAAACGATTGACTTTGGGTGCGTTACTTGCTTTTTTGCTGGTATCCTGCCAATCATATAAGAAAGTGCCTTATTTGCAGGATACGGCTTTTGTGAATGATACAGAACAGACTGTTCGTCAGACAGGTGTGAAGGTTATGCCCAAGGATTTGTTGACGATTGCCGTATCTTGTTCTACTCCGGAACTGGCTGCACCTTTCAATTTGGTAAATTCGGGTACTGCTAGTGGAACGGAGGGAAAGACGGTAGGACAAGGAACTGCGTCACCTGCTCTACAGCAATATTTGGTAGATAATCAGGGGAATATCAACTTTCCAGTATTGGGCGAGATTCATGTAGGTGGATTGACTAAACTGGAGATAGAAAATCTGATTATAGATAAGTTGAAGGTTTATTTGAAAGAAGCACCGCTTGTAACTGTGCGTATTGTTAATTACCGGATTTCGGTATTGGGAGAGGTCGCTAGTCCGGGTAGTTTTGTGGTTTCTAACGAGAAGATTAATTTGCTGGAAGCACTCGCTATGGCAGGTGATTTGACTATTTATGGTATGCGTGATAATGTGAAATTGATCCGGACAGGACAAGATAACAAGCAGGAAATTATTACTATGGACTTGAATAAGGCTGAAACGGTACTGTCTCCTTATTATCAGTTGCAGCAGAATGATATAATTTATGTGACACCTAATAAGACTAAGGCTAAGAATTCGGATATTGGAACTAGTACGGGATTGTGGTTCTCTGGCGTTTCTATTTTGGTTTCATTAGCCACTCTTTTAGTAACAATATTAAAATAATCTACAATAAGCAAACAGTAATGAAAGAAAATTCGTATGACAATAATATGAGTGAACTGGACGAAGAGAAAGTTAATTATCAGGAACTTCTCTTTAAGTATATAATTCATTGGCCTTGGTTTGTAGTTTCCGTTTTGGCTTGTTTAATTGGAGCTTGGGTATATTTACATTTTCAAACTCCGGTGTATCAAGTCTCTGCTTCTATCATGATAAAAGATGATAAAAAAGGCGGTGGAGGTGGTTCTACTTCTGATTTAGAGAATTTGGGAATAGGCGGAATGATCACTTCTACGCAGAGCATTGATAATGAAATTGAAGTGTTGCGATCCAAAACGATACTAAAAGAAGTCGTTAATAATTTGGAACTTTATATTACTTACTATGATGAGGATGAATTTCCTAAAAAAGAGTTGTATCAAACCTCTCCGATAATTGTGAATTTGACAGCACAGGAGGCAGATAATTTGCCGGGTGTAGCAATGATTGATATGAAGCTTACGCAGGAAGGTGGTTTGGATGTAAATTTAAAAGTGGGTTTGAATGGGTATAATAAACATTTTGATAAACTTCCAGCGGTGTTGCCTACAGACGTAGGTACATTTGGGTTTGCATTGAAAGATTCTTTATCAAATGGGAAGATAGAAGGGCAGAATGTTACGCGAAATATCAGTGCTATAGTTAGTCAGCCATTTGAGGTGGCAAAGGGATATCAATGGGCATTAAGTATAGTTCCCACTTCTAAAGCAACTTCTGTAGCTGTAGTATCGCTAATGAATACAAATATACAGCGCGCTCAAGATTTTATCAATAAATTGATGGAGATGTATAACCGAAATACGAATAATGATAAAAATGAAGTTGCTGAAAAAACAAGAGAATTTATAAATGAACGTATTCAAATTATTGATGAAGAATTAGGTAGTACGGAGGATAAGCTGGAGGCATTTAAAAGAAATGCGGGTTTGACGGATATTAGCAGTGATGCTCAGTTGGCTGTATCTGGAAATGCAGAATATGAAAAGAAGCGGGTGGAAAATGGAACACAGATTAATTTAGTTCGTGATCTTGCTAAATATATCAATAATCCGTCTAATGAGTATGAAGTGCTTCCTAGCAACATTGGTTTAACAGATAATGGATTGACTACTCAATTGGAACGTTATAATGAACTTGTCATTGAGCGTAAACGTTTGCTTCGTACTTCTACAGAGAGTAATCCGATGATTGTGAATTTGGATATGAGTATTCGTGCTATGAAGGCAAATGTGCAGGCTGCTATTAATGGAACTTTGCAGGGCTTACTTATTGTGAAGGCAGATTTGGACCGTGAGGCAAGTCGCTTTTCCCGTCGTATCAGCGATGCTCCAGGACAGGAACGTCAATATGTAAGTATTGCACGTCAACAGGAAATCAAGGCAGGGCTTTATTTGATGCTTTTGCAGAAACGTGAAGAGAATGCTATAACATTAGCTGCTACTGCAAATAATGCTAAGATTATAGATGAGCCTGCAGCTGAAGGAGGTCCGGTTTCTCCTAAACCTAAAACAATTTACATGATTGCTTTGGTTGTGGGACTAGGATTACCTATTGGTATCATTTTCCTGATTGGTCTGACTAAATTCAAGATAGAGGGACGCGGCGATGTTGAAAAATTAACAAGGTTACCTATTGTCGGTGATGTACCGTTAACCGACGAGAAAGCAGGTTCTATTGCTGTGTTTGAGAATCAGAATACATTAATGAGTGAGACTTTCCGTCATATCCGTACTAACCTTCAGTTTATGCTTGAGAATGATCAGAAAGTAATTTTAGTGACTTCGACAGTTAGTGGTGAGGGCAAGTCTTTTATTTCTTCAAACCTTGCAATTAGTCTGTCTTTGTTAGGAAAGAGGGTAGTAATTGTAGGGCTTGATATTCGTAAACCCGGTTTGAATAAAATTTTTAATATCCCCCGAAAGGAGCAAGGAATTACTCAATACCTGTCGAATCCGGAGAAGAATCTAATGGATTTCGTTCAGCCTTCGGATGTTAGTAAGAATTTATATATTCTTCCTGGCGGAACAGTACCACCTAATCCTACGGAATTACTGGCTCGTGATGGTTTAGATAAAGCGATTGAAACATTGAAAAAGAACTTTGACTATGTAATTTTGGATACTGCTCCTGCTGGTATGGTAACTGATACTTTGCTTGTAGGTCGTGTTGCTGACTTGTCTGTTTATGTATGTCGTGCTGATTATAGCCGAAAAGCAGAGTTTACCTTGATTAATGAGTTGGCTGCTGATAATAAACTTCCCAATATCTGTACTGTTATTAATGGCCTTGATCTCCAAAAGAAGAAATATGGTTATTACTACGGTTACGGTAAATATGGCAAATACTATGGTTATGGTAAGCGTTATGGTTATGGTTACGGCTATGGAGAACTTAAGGTGAAGGAAGAGTAAATTGTTTCTGAAAGAGATATTCAGCAAAGGATTAATTTCTTTTCCTACCAAAAAGGTGAGTGATGAATATTTTAACAGTGAAGCAATCTTTATATTTTATAATAAATAGATCTGTATGCTTGGGACCTCTTAAGTTTTATAAAATGAAGTTTTGAAAAATAACTTTTGGGAATGATGTTTTTTTAATTTGTCGCATGAAAGTATTATACTGCTGTTCACTCAAGCATTGGGATTAGATTTTAAGGAAAATATTTATCATCCTAATAGTGATCCATTAAAATCCATCGGTTAATTTGGCTATGAGGAGAGGTAAAAGTATATGGAAATTATGAATGTAGTGACTATTTACTATATAAATATTTTAGTTTTTTTTATTTTACAAAGGTAGAATAGGAAGGCGTGTATTAATGTTGATATTTGATGAGAAATAATAACGAGTGTATTCAAGATAATCAGAGAATAGCTAAAAACACTTTACTTCTATCAGCACGAATGTTGTTTAGTATGCTGGTATCTTTTTATACAAGTAGAATCGTTTTGGATGTTTTGGGCATTAATGACTATGGTATTTACTGTTTAATAGGTGGAGTTGCTGGTATGTTTGGTTTTCTAAATGCCTCTTTAGCAGGAGCTACGTCTAGATTTTTAACTTTCGATTTAGGGCGGGGTGATTTGAATAGATTAAAGCAAACATTTAAAGCAACTATAACAGTTCATCTTCTGTTGTCTTTATTAATTTTGATATTAGCAGAAACAATAGGTTTATGGTTACTCGAAAATAAATTAGTTATTCCAGAAGAAAGGATGAATGCTGCTAGAATCCTCTATCAATTATCTGTGTTTAGCTCTATTTTAGGTATAACACAAGTACCTTATAATTCAGCTATTATTGCTCATGAAAAGATGGATATATTTGCATATTTTGGTATAGCAGATGTTATTTTTAAATTGGTGATAGTGTCTGTTTTAAGTATTGGTAACTTTGATCGTCTAATACTGTATGGAGTTTTACTATCTTTTATTTCGCTAAGTATGATGTTATTATATAGATGCTATTGTAATAAACATTTTGAAGAATGTACTTTCAAAATAACAACAGAAAAGGATTTGTTGAAACCATTATTTGCATATTCGGGATGGGATTTGTACGGAAATATGAGTATTATGGCACGTACCCAAGGAGTAAATATTTTACAAAATCTATTTTTCGGTGCTGTCATTAATGCTGCTACAGGGATAGCTAATCAGGTAATGAATGCTATCATGGGGTTTGTTGATAATTTTTCAACAGCTTTGAGACCTCAAATTGTGAAGTTATATGCAAATGATGAAATAAATGAAATGGAAAAACTTGCAATTAGATGTTCCAGGTTTTCTTTTTATATTCTTTTTTTTGTTACATTTCCCTTTTTCTTAGAAGCTCCTTTTGTGCTTAGTGTGTGGCTGAAAGAGGTACCTGATCATGTAATTGTTTTTTGTAGACTGTCGATTTTATTTAATTTAGTGTTAGTGTCTTTTCGTTCCTTAGTATTTATAATACATGCTACAGGTAAAATGAAAAGAATAAGTTTTATCAATGGAACTTTATATTTGATGGTTATACCTATCACGTATATTTTGTTATCATTAGGATTATCTCCTACAACTCCCTTTTTTACAAATATAGTATTGGTTACCTTAGGTAGTCTTAGTAACCTTTATACTGTGAAATTATATATAAAACAGTTTGATTGTAGAAGATTTGTCATGACTGGAGTCACATATCCTATAGCTATTTCTTTATTAGGATCAATTATCCCATGTTTAATCTATTATTTATTTGATGATCGAAATTGGATCTCATTTTTTATAATTTGTGCTTCATGTGTAATTAGTGTAGGAAGTACGATTTTCTTTATAGGCATGACATTGAGTGAACGTACTAAAACAGTGACATTGGCTGTTAATAAAATACGTAGAATTTGCGGGTTGTAAATTTAATAATGAATAGAGTGAAAATAGGTGAAAAGAAAAGTTGTATTGTAAGAGATAAATTTTTAGTTCAGATAATCTTATATCATGTATAATATTGCATGGGAATTCAAGAAGAAGTTTGTTTATGGAAGCAATAAAAAAAATAGTTAGTATTTTAATCCCTTCTTATAATTGTGGAAAAGTTATATATCGTTTACTTGATTCCATATTAATCCAAACATATCCCTATGTAGAAGTGATTATTATAGATGATGGTTCGACTGATAATACTCGGGAAGTAATTGATTCTTATCGATTAAAGTTTGAAGTGAAGAATTATCCGTTGAAATATGTTTATCAAGATAACTCAGGCCAATCTGCTGCGATAAATAATGGGCTGAAATTGGTAAATGGTGATTTTATAGCTTGGCCAGATGCTGATGATTTTTATAGCGTAAAGTGGGCTATTGAAAAAATGGTAAATGTATTGAGTCAAGACCAGCAAACAGGTATCTGTTATTGTTATGCTAATATATTTGATGGCGAAAAGAATATTAATAGGATAAGCTATACAAATAAAAATAAAACTATATTCCTAGATTCAATTTTTGGAAGAAACGGCTTTTATTTTCAGCCAGTTTGCTATATGGCAAAAACGAGTTTTTTATTTCAGCTAATCCCAGACCGAGAGATTTATTATAGTAAAGATGCTGGGCAGAATTGGCAGCTAATGCTTCCATTATTTTATGCAACAAATTGTGTTGAGATATCGGAGTATTTGGCTAATATATATGCACGAACAGACTCTCATAGCCGTGGTACCTATTTGGATATAGAAAAGAAAGCAAGGTTGTTAAATGCATATTATGATACAGTGCGTACTGTAGTCCAAAATATAGTAATGTCTTTTGAAGAAAAGAAGGAATTGCTTAAAGAAATAGACTATATATTTCCTAATAGACTTCTAAAACATTATTGGGAGACAAAGGACTTTTCAAATTTTCAAAAGACATATAGACATTATTCTAATATACATACAACTAAAAATAAATGGAATTTTTTTGTTAGTCATATACCTTTTTTTAGACGAATTCAGTTTTCGGATTATAGAATAAGAAGATTATTGCCATTTTTAAATTTAAATAGATAAGTATGCGTGTTGGTATTCTAACATTTCATGTTGCCCAAAATTATGGAGCGTTACTGCAGGCGTTTGCTTTGCAAAAGTATCTCATTTTACAAGGCTATGATGCAGAAATAATCGATTATAAACAGCAAGAATTGATTCGTATCTGGAGTTTATTTTCAAAAGATCGTTTAAAGGGGAGGCGTATAGGAGGAACAATAAAACGTATTTTGATAGAGTTTGGATGGATTTTTTGGTTCAGATGGAAGAGATATCGTGCATTTGTACAGTTTCAAAAGAAAATATTAAAAGTCTCCTCTATTTCTGTCTTGTCAGATACTGCACATTTGCCTTCTTATGATGTGTATATTATAGGAAGTGATCAGGTGTGGAATTACAAGTTAACAGGGGGGTATGATTTATTTTATTTAGGACTGTTTGATAAAGGTGATTCGAAGATTCTTTTTTATGCAGCTAGTACTTTTCCATTTGCCATTACCGATGAAGCACAGGCTCTTTTCAAACATTCTTTTGCAAATGCTGATAAAATAAGTGTCCGTGAAGAGGTATTATTGAAGATATATCAGCCATTAACGGACAAAAGAATACATGTTGTTGTTGACCCAACACTTTTATTGGATGTTAAAATGTATGATGAAATTGCTGCCGATGTGAAAGAAAAAGATTATTTGCTTATTTATGAAGTAGCTCATCACAGTCAGACTTATGCATTTGCGGAACGGTTAGCAAATGAGAATGGGTGGAAGATTATTGTAATTACCTCAAATGTCTGTGCTAAGTTTTCGTCTTATATTAAACAAAGTGCTACTCCACAAGAATTTCTAGGATATATAAAAAATGCAAAATGTGTTATAACAACATCTTTTCATGGTACTGCTTTGTCTATTAAATATCAGGTACCCTTTTATACATTTTTATTTGGTACGGTAAATGATAGTCGCTCAATAAATATCTGTAATATGTATAAATTGTCTGATAGATTAATAAGTAACCAAGTGGGAGTACATTTTTCAAAGATAGAATATGAACGAATTCCCAAATGTGATCTTTCAAACTCATATGATTTTTTGCAATTAGATGATAAATAGCACTATATGATAACAAGTATAACAGTAATTATTCCTGTATATAATGCAGAACAGTATTTGAAAACTTGTATGGATTCATTACTTTAATAAACATTTCAAGACTTTGAAGTTATTCTGATAGATGATGGTTCTAAAGGTAAGCACTCACTGTATGGCTCTTGTCCCAACCTCTAATCTCTTTTACCTTTGTGTCGAACTTAAAAATCGACAACAATGAATATGAGTGAATTTTACAGTGAGTTTCTATTCCGTTATCAAACGGATGCTGCGCCTCGGCATATTTCTATCAATGCGTATTGTATCTCTGAGGGTATTGAATATCGTAACTTCATCAAATGGTATCGTGAGAATAAGAAACGTCTTCGTGAATCAGAAATGGACGAGATTCGTTTAAGTCCTCTTACCATTACCGGTGTTCCCAGACCTGAACATTCTTCTGCTGAAGCTGTCACTTCGATCCCTGTTTGTGAGCAGGCTAATGTGGTTTCTTTCCATCTGAAGTTAAGCAATGGTATTGAGATAAATAAAGAGAATACTAACCTTGAGGGTCTTGCACGTCTTCTTCAAAGTTTGAGTACGTTATGTTAGGATTAAAATCTCACATGAATTTCTACCTGTGCCATGGTTCGGTAGATATGCGTAAAGGTATTGTTAGCCTTTCAGAGTTGGTTCGTCGTACAATGAATGCTTCTCCTGAGAATGGTGATGTTTTTATTTTCCTTGGTAAAGATCGCCGTAATTTGAAGATCCTTCGTCATGAATCTAATGGTTATGTTCTTTATTGGAAAAAATTGGATCGTGAGCGTTTTCTCCTTCCGGTGTTCAACACCGATACTGATCGTTATGAGATTAGTTGGGATAAGCTCGTTGTCCTGCTCCAAGGCACTGTCCGTAAAGAACTTCTCGTATAGTAGTACGGGGTTGTGAAATATCAGACTGTATAGATACAACTATTTGTATATCAATTAATTAATCAGCAAAAAGGCTTGTGTATTCCAGCTTTATTTAGTATCTTTGAAGTATGCAAGAGCAAGATACTATTAACATATTAATCTCCCAAATACTGTCGAAAGATGACGAACTAGTTTGTCTTCGTCAAGACAACGCTCGCATTCGTGAAGAACAGCGTGAGGGTAATCGGCAGATTTTAGAAAAGTTGGATAAAACCCTTGATGAACTTAAAAGTATGCGTAGAGATAACAAACATCTTGCTAACCAGCTTTCCAAAGCTCTGGAAGATAAAGTTCAGGCTGAGAAGCAGTCTGAACTTCTTTCCAGTGCTTTGGAGGAGTTGAAAAATCTCCGCGCTTCTGAGCTCTTTGAGCTAGAAAAACAAAAACGTCAGTTATACGGTCGTAAGTCTGAGAAATCTTCTACCTTGCTCCAAAGTACCGATAAAGACCTGAAAAATGATAAGGATGATTTTGATGGGAGTAAACCTACTAGTAATGAATCATCCACTACTGTAGCATCTGATATGAATATTGACCTGTCTTCCTCCGCTCGTTCTACTTCCAAGCCTTGTCGTTCGGATTATAGCAAGCGCTCTACTCGTGTGGATAACGTGGTTATGCACTATTGCGATGAAAGTAGCATTCCTTCGGATGCTCGTAAGATTGATATTCGTCATTGGATTCTTTATAAGCTAGATTGGAGTGTGACCAAACATGTTTTTGAGTTGTTACGCGTGATAGATCAGGAAGGTACTATTTCTAATTACTACGAACCGACTGATACCGATGATTCTCTACGTCCTTTTGACAATGTCCTTCCGGGTTATCATGTGGATTTGGATATGATTGCTCAGATTCTGGTGGACAAGTATCAATATAGCATGTCTCTTGAACGTGTGGTCGATCGCTTTAAAGATGTAGATGCTGAATTTTCTCCTTCTACTGTATTGAACTGGGTACACAGACATATTCAGGAATTGGATAAACTGGATGCTCCTCTGCGTAGTGTTCTGCTGAGTGAGGGTAGTTTCTTGTTTTGTGATGAAACGACCGAATTGGTCAAGGTCTTGAATAAAGTCACCGGCAAGTTTGAGTATCGCAAGAAATATATTTGGGGTATCAAGAATCCGGGATTGAAGGTTGCTTATTACTTGTATGATCGAGGTAGTCGTAGTATGGAAGTCGCTCAGCAATTTTTCAAGAACTTCTTCGGTAGCATTACTACCGATGGTTATAATGTCTACAAGTTGTTTGACCGGCATCGAAAAGGAGTCACCCGGTATGGTTGTATGGCTCATGTGAGGCGTAAATTTGTGGATGCCTTGCACACGGATTCCCGTTCGGCCAAAGTGATTCAACTTATCTCGGAACTTTATTGGGTAGAATCGGATTGCCGGATTCATTTTCTTTCAGAGTCGGAACGTGCTTCAGAGAGGCAGCAGCGATCTATACCTATTTTATCTGAGCTGTGGCAACTTCTTAAACCGGTGTTTGATGAAACGAAAGATTTTGCAGCTACTCTTTTTATCAAAGCAGTTCGTTATGCGGTTAACGAATGGGAAGCTGTGTGTCGTTACGTGAACAATGGCCAGGCTGAGATTGATAACAACACCGCCGGTGTGTCACGAGGGCATTATAACATGATGCTATTGGCTGGTATCATGGAAA
>ERZ1106941.1505-NODE-1505-length-23324-cov-2.894065_pt1 | contig 23324 bp, 29 predicted proteins | sample MGYA00403670_ERZ1106941 | MGnify/ENA primary metagenome ERZ1106941 (study PRJEB35170, sample SAMEA104062400) | human gut metagenome | biome: human gut; feature: human-associated habitat; material: faeces | place: Denmark | collected 2012-06-04 ...
ACCTCTGCCTTTTTAACAAACATCTCTTATAAACCTCTTTTTTTCATTGAATTTTCAGCGTGAGTATCATATCATAGTAAAAAAGGTGGGATAACAATGAATTCATATTGTGAACAAGTTTTACATCAACTGAAACAAAAAGACGCTTCGCAGCCCGAGTTTCTGCAGGCGGTGGAAGAAGTGCTGGCGTCGGTCAGCCTGATTTTTGATCATCATCCGGAATATGAGAAAATGGCAATTCTGGAACGCTTGACAGAACCGGAGCGGATTATCCAATTTAAAGTACCGTGGATGGACGATCAGGGACAGATGCATGTCAACCGCGGTTACCGTGTTCAATACAACAGCGTTTTGGGCCCCTATAAAGGCGGTCTGCGGTTTCATCCGGCGGTGACGCTGGGGATGATGAAATTCCTGGCGTTTGAACAGATCTTCAAGAATGCCCTGACCACGCTGCCGATCGGCGGCGGCAAGGGCGGCAGCGATTTCGATCCGAAAGGCAAGAGTGATGCGGAAGTGATGCGCTTCTGCCAGAGCTTTATGATTGAATTGTCCAAGCATATCGGTCCGGACGTCGATGTGCCGGCCGGCGATATGGGTGTTGGCGCACGGGAAATCGGTTATTTATATGGTCAGTACCGGCGCCTGAAGGGCGTCAGCGAGCGCGGTGTGTTAACCGGCAAGGGCGTAGGCTATGGCGGCAGTCTGGCACGTAAAGAAGCGACCGGCTATGGGTTGATCTACTTCGTCTTGGAAATGATGAAAGCGGCGCAGATGGATCCGCAGGGGAAGAAAGCAATTGTCAGCGGCAGCGGCAACGTCGCGATCTATGCCGCGGAAAAAGCGCTGCAGAACGGAATTCAGGTCATCGCGATGAGTGATTCTAAAGGCTATATCGTCGATGAACAGCTGGATCTGGATACCGTGAAGAAAATCAAGGAACAGCTGCGCACCTCGCTTTCGGCGTATCCGGAAATGGCGGGACATGGCGAATATCATGAAGGTTCGGTCTATGACGCCAGCCTGAAGATTGATCTGGCTTTCCCATGCGCGACACAGAACGAGATCAACAAGGAGCGCGCTCAACGTTTAATCGATGCGGGCTGCCAGCTCGTCGCCGAGGGCGCGAATATGCCGAACGATAACGAAGCGATCGCTTTGTATCGTCAGCAGGGAATTCTGTTCTCCCCGGGCAAGGCGTCCAACGCCGGCGGCGTTGCCACTTCCGCGTTGGAAATGAGCCAGAACAGCATGCGTCTGGCCTGGTCGTTTGAAGAAGTCGACGACAAGCTGCGCGGGATTATGATCTCTATTCATAAGCAATGCCAGGAAGCAATCCGGCAATATCAGCTGGATCCGAAGGATTATGTGACAGCCGCCAACATCGCCGGCGTCCAGAAGGTGATTGACGGAATGATCGCAATGGGCGATTATTAAAAAGGAAAGGTTTCCCGCGGTTTTACGCGGAAGCCGTCCCTTTGAATAAAAGGAGAAATAGTATGAAACAACCGGTTAATGATACCGCAGGCATTACAAATGGAGGCGGGCAATGAAGCTGGCCCTTCTCTTTCTCGGCCTGGCCGCCGCCTATCTGTTGATCGGCTGGCTCGTCAGTTTTCCAATCCGATTCCGATCCTATACGCTGTCCAGTCCGAAAATCAAAGCGCCGGTCCGACTGGCGGTCGTCTCCGATCTGCACAGCACGGTCTATGGTCCGGGTCAAAAGCGGCTGTTGGATAAGCTGCGGCAGTCCCGGTGCGATCTGATTCTCATGCCGGGGGATATCATCGACGATATCAAACCGCTGCGGGGTGCGGAAATGTTTCTCGATCAGGTTTCAGCGATAGCGCCGTGTTATTACTGCACAGGCAATCATGAAAATATCGAGACTCTGATCACACTGCCGGAGGTTAAAGCGCGGGTGCGCCAGGCTGGAATTACCGTTCTGGACAAAACCAGGGAAACAATCACAATTCGCGGGACGAGGCTGACGTTGTGCGGCGTTGATGATCCGCGCAAATATGCGTATATTGATCGGGATCAACAGGAAGAAGTCCAGCTCATGAATGAATTGGGATCGATACAGGATTGTCCGGAATACACGATTTTGTTAGCACACCGGCCGGAACGGTCGCCAATCTACGCGCAGTTTGGTTTTGACCTGATTGTGTCCGGACATGCCCATGGCGGACAGGTCCGGATTCCGGGACTGATAAACGGCTTGTTCGCGCCCCGGCAAGGCTGGTTTCCAAAGCGGGCCGGCGGTTTGTATCGGGAACAGAACTCAGACCTGGTCGTTTCGCGCGGTTTGTGCCAGCGGTGGTATTTACCGCGGATCTACAATCCCGTGGAAATTCCGATCATCGAACTGACACCGGATTCCAAGTAAAAGAACGTGGTTATCGTTCTTTTCTTTTTCTACACATAAAAAGTGAAATAAAACGTTTAATTCACATTGAATTCGGTAAAATTCTATCGTTCGTCTGGACTTTTGATTTATAATAAGAAAAAAGAAAGGAGTGAGTTCATGAATCAAATTCGGGACGTAGTGAATTTAGATACGAAAGCGTTTATCATGTTTTCCGATCTGATCAAGCAGTTTTACGAAGTGAAGTCGGACGCGCTGAAAGTTTTGGATCTGAAGTTATCCCATCTCAAAATCCTGCATCTGTTGTCTGATCATAACGGGATCAATCAACAGGAAATTGCGGTCATTTCCGCAAGCAAGCGCTCCACAATTTCAGAAATCATTTCAGAAATGGAGAGTGAAGATCTCGTGATGCGGATAGGCAATGACAAGGACCGTCGAGTAATGAACATCTTCCTGACAGAGAAAGGGAAATCCGCTTCAGATCTCATCCAAACCGAGTTCAGACGCTACTGTATGCAGTGCATGGACGGTTTCTCCGATGCCGAGGTTCTGTTGTTTCAACAGCTGCTTCATCGCTTCCAATTTCAAAGTGAAAAGAAATAATTTCGAAACGTCAAAGACTGGAAGTCCTCCCTCTTGGAAGACTTCTTTTTTTTAAATAATGTGCGAAATGGCGGGCGGAATCTTCGAAAATAGAATGAGAAATGAGTCTGGGGTCATTGACTTGTTTCCCGCCAGATTTGGCCGTATAATTATACAAGAAAATGAATTCCGCCATGACAGAAGCGGAACAGGAGGCAAGCATGCGAGAATGTTCACTGCACTTTGATTTTGTCAATGCCGAGGGCAAGCTGGATCTCAACAAAGCGGAAGCGTTAATGGATATGGTGCTGAAACTGGGCATTCATACGTTCAATACCTATTGGGATCAGGAGGTGTATCCGGAAAAGGATGCCGAAGATCAGGAATTTGCCGATCAGATTCATGCGCTGGCTGTCCGGAAAGGCATGAAGCTGTCGTCTTATCATTTCGTTGGTTCAGTGCTGGATGAGGAGGATCCTGAACAAAAACGGGTTCGTCATTATATGCAGAAAAGCCTGGATATTTACAGTGTCCTGGATCCGGGCGTGTTCGTTGTGCATCCGAGGACTTTCTCCGACGGCGGATTTAAGAAGAATAAAATCGTCCATCAGGCGTCGGTGGAAAAATGGGGCGCGGAAGAAACCCACCGCCGGGTTGTGGAAAACCTGCGCTGGTTTGGTCAGCGAGCGGCGGAGAAAGGAATTCGATTGGCGATCGAGAATATCTACGGAGGACGTTTTTACAGTCAGATCGACGAATTGATTGCGCTGGTGGAAGAAGTGAATCTGGAGAACGTCGGTTTCTGTCTGGACGTCGGCCATGCGAACGTGGACGGTGTGGATATCCCGGCTGCGATCCAGCGCATGGGGAAGAAGCTGTATGAAGTGCATCTGCATGACAACAATGGGAAAAAGGATCAGCACTTGCCGATCGGTTTCGGCACGGTGAACTGGATCGAAGTGATCGAAGCGCTCAATGCGATCGATTATCCAGGCACGGCGACCTTCGAGTTCTTCCGCTGGCCGATGCCGGATTATGAACAAGGATTAACCCGTGCCGTGGAAATGTGGCGCACGTTGGAATTCGTTCAGGAAAACGGTTATTTCACGACGAACTGGAATTAACGGCGGGAAGAAAAAAGAGCGTCTAATTTCATAAATCATTAAGAAGACAAAAAAGCCGGTTCCCCAGGGATTTACTCCTGGTGTTCCGGCTTTCGTTGTTGAGTGATAAAGCGCAAAAGCGCAGCTTTTTGATTCGGAATCTGATCCTCCATTACCGCGTTCAGCGATTGCTTCAAAAGTGCGGAGATCTGAGGACGCGGACAGCCGGCGGCGATCAGGTCGGTCCCATTGATCGCCAGCTGCTTGAGGGTCAGGCAATCGTGTCCGCGGATTTCTTCGCCGGCAGAGATCAGGTGGGCGGCTTGTTCAGGCGTAAGCCGGTTTAAGGCTTGTTGGAGCTGGATCCATTCCCCGACCTGATCCGGGAGTTCATGGATCAAAAGCCGCAGACTTACGCGGTCCTGAGGAATCGGGTGATTCTGATAGCGGACAAGCTGGATCAGATTTTTCTTATTCTGATTGGAAAATTTCAGCTGCTGAGACCAATGTAAAGCCTGATCGATACAATAGACCAAAGGTGTTTGTTCCGTTTCCAGAAAGAAACAGGCCAGCCGGGGCAGCGTCACCGGCGGACAGAATCGGAACGCATCGAACGCTTTTTGAATTGCCTGCGGTGATTGCAAGGCGGGAAGCTGCGGAAACAGAACCGCAAGAATTTCATAGTTGTTGGCGAAGATTTCCGGCCAGCGGAGTCCGACGACCATTTTTTCCATTTCCCGGGCAATGCGCTCGGCAGACAACACCCGCAGTAATTCTTTCTGATGAAAGAGCGCCTGACGCGTACCCAGATCGAGTGCAAAGCCTAAGGTGGAAGCGAACCGCAATGCCCGCAGAATTCGCAGCGCGTCCTCGTCAAACCGCTGGTAAGGATCCCCAATGCAGGCAATGACTTTATTTTTCAGATCCCGCTGGCCGTGGAAATAATCGCGCAGTCCGAGATCCGGATGCCAGCACAGCGCGTTGATCGTAAAATCCCGCCGTGCGCAGTCTTCCCATAAGGAACGTGTAAAGCGAACAGATTCCGGATGACGGTGATCCTGATAATCAGAATCAGATCGGTAAGTTGTGACTTCAATCGGGATATCCTGAATCATGACCGTCACCGTGCCGTGTTTCAATCCCGTCGGAATGACCGGATAGCCGGCATTGCGGAAACAGACAATTGTTTGTTCAGGCAAAGCGGAAGTTGTCACGTCGACATCCTGAACCGGCCGGCTCAACAATGTGTCGCGAACACAGCCGCCCACCCACCAGGCTTCATATCCGGCTTCATTAAGAAGCTTCAGGCAGGTCAAACCGACGCTGCGCAGCGTGGGATTCATTCTTTATCTTCCTTGCGGATGGTATCCAGGTAGCTGTAAAGCGTAAACTTGGAAATGTCGAGGAAAGCGCAGATCTTATCGCCGCTCTTGGTGATCAGGAAGGCGCCCTTGTGATCAAGGAAACGCACGATTTCCATCTTTTCTTCCTTGTTCATTTCCTTGGCCGGCTTATCCATCCGCTTGCGGCATTCCTGCAGAAGCAGCTCCAGAATCTGATTGACGTCGTTGGTAAACGGTTCCTCGCCAATCTTTTTTTCTTCCTGCGGAAGCAGGGTAAACGCATCCAGGTTCTTTTGCGCTTCCACCAGCGGCGTGATATCGGTATTCAGACACAGCGAACCAATATTCTTCCCTTCGCTGTCCTGAAAGAAAATCGAGCTGTTGCGGATGATCCGGCCGTCGTCGGTCACCATGACTTTATTATAGCGGTGAGTATCGGTTTGTTCGCTGGAAAGAACCTCCAGCCCCCAGGCTCCGCCGCCGTCGCCAATCTTTCTTCCGCTGATCTGACCGTTGCGGATATCAATGATCGTATGCGCGTAATCCTTTGTGTTGTCGTGCAGCACGATCTCGCATTGCGGTCCGAAATGATGTTCCAACAGATCCAGGATCTGAGAAAAAAGCAGACGTTGTTCTTCGATTGAATTCACTGGCGATCCCTCCTTTATTCTCTAACGAATATTGTTTCAGAGGAGTGGTAAATTGTCAAGATAGTCCGAGTGAAACCTAAAATATTTTTAGTATATTACTAAATATCTAAAAAAAATTTAGAACGTCTCTTTACAAACCAGGGAAAGCATGTATACTAGAAGTGTATCAACTCATTCAAGAAAAAGGAGTGGAAATCATGGATGCAATTTTAGAAAAAATCAGCCGGATCGGCATTGTGCCGGTCATCAAAATCGACCGGATTGAAGACGCTGAACCACTGGCCAAGGCGCTGTGCGAAGGTGGACTGCCTGTCGCTGAGGTGACGTTCCGCACTGAACATGCCAAGCAGGCGATGCAGATCATCAATGAAAAGTTCCCGGACATGATCCTGGGCGCAGGCACCGTTCTGACGACCAAGCAGGTCGACGACGCGATCGAAGCGGGCGCGAAGTTCATCGTTTCGCCGGGACTGAATCCGGAGATCGTTCGTTACTGCCAGTCTAAAAACGTCATGATTCTGCCAGGCTGCGCGAATGCCAGCGATATTGAAGCAGCGTTGTCATTTGGCTTGACCACGGTGAAATTCTTCCCGGCTGAGCCGTTAGGCGGCCTGAAAATGATTAAGGCGCTGGCGGCTCCGTATGTAAACGTCAACTTCATGCCGACCGGCGGGGTTAAGGAAAATAATATCTGCGATTACCTGGCCTATGACCGGATCGTGGCCTGCGGCGGCACTTGGATGATCGATTCCAAGCTGATTGCCAACGGTGAATTCGATAAGATTAAGGAACTGACGCAGAACGCAGTCAAGACGATGCTGGGGCTGAAGCTGGATCATGTCGGCATCAACGCCACGCCGTCGACCTCTGAAGGTATTGCGAACGAAATGGCAGGTCTGCTTCAGTGCGATGTCCGCGCCACATCCAAGAGCTTCTTTGCGGGCGAGACTGTGGAAGTCATGAATGAAAACGGCCGCGGCACGCATGGACATATCTGTTATACCGTGAATTCTGTGGATCGCGCTGTCCGTTACTTTGAAGCACGGGGTTACAAATTCGTTGAAGAAACGAAACAGTTCGATGCCAAGGGTCATCTGAAATTTGCTTACTTTGAAGGTGAAATCGGCGGCTTTGCGATCCATCTGAAAAATGCGGCATAAGGAAAGGGGTAAATCTCAATTATGAAAATCATTACATTAGGCGAAATTATGCTTCGTTTGTCCACACCGGGCAATACTCGTTTTGTTCAGTCTGATTCCTTTGACGTCGTTTACGGCGGCGGCGAAGCGAACGTCGCGGTTTCTTTTGCTAATTATGGTCATGATGCGTATTATGTCACCAAGCTGCCGAAGCATGAAATCGGCCAGTCGGCGGTGAACGCCCTGCGCCGGTATGGCGTGCATACCGATTACATCGCCCGCGGCGGCGACCGGGTCGGCATCTATTATCTGGAAACCGGGGCTTCGATGCGGGCTTCCAAGGTTATTTATGACCGTGCGGGTTCCTCGATTGCCGAGGCTTCGGTCGATGATTTCGATTTCGATAAGATCATGGAGGGAGCTGATTGGTTCCACTGGTCAGGCATCACGCCGGCGATCAGCGCCAACGGTGCGGCTTTGACCAAAGCGGCCTGCATCGCGGCGAAGAAGCACGGCGTTACCGTTTCCTGCGATTTAAACTATCGTAAAAAGCTGTGGACACCGGCGGAAGCGCAGGCGGTCATGAAAGATCTGATGCAGTATGTCGACGTCTGCATCGGCAACGAAGAAGATGCGGAGCTGTGCCTAGGCTTTAAGCCGGAAGGCACGGATGTTTCCAGCGGCAAGCTGGACCTGAACGGCTACAAGACAATCTTCGAGCAGATGCGCGTCCAGTTTGGTTTCAAGACGGTCTGCACGACGTTGCGCGAAAGCTTCTCCGCCACGCATAACGGCTGGTCGGCGTTAATTTATGACGGCGAGGAATTCTATCAGTCCAAGCGGTATGAGATCAATCCGATCATCGACCGGGTCGGCGGCGGCGATTCGTTCTCCGGCGGTCTGATTCACGGCCTGCTGACCAAGAAGACGCAGGGTGAAGCTCTGGAATTCGCGGTTGCGGCTTCGGCGTTGAAGCACACGATCAACGGTGATTTCAACCTGGTCAGCGCTGAGGAAGTTGAAGCGTTGGCAGGTGGCGATGGCTCCGGGCGTGTTCAGCGATAATTAAGAACAATGAATTATCAATCCTTTGTTCCCTCAGGGGGCAGAGGATTTTTTTGTTTTGCTTTGATGAGGCGAAGCGAGGATAGGTCAATGTCAAAATTAACTCAAGAAAGATTGTAACTTCTCAAAATGAGATGTTTCAGCCATGAGATTGCAGCTGGATTGACGCATAACATTTCGTACTGAGGATACACTGCTTCATACATATAAACCCTGAACGGAATGCTGTGAACTTGAAGTTTCAGGAACACAGCTTTTCTTTTTGTTTCCAAGAAAAAGGCAGAAAGAATTAATTTATCTTGCCTTGTAATACCTAGAAATACTATGTATAATGAAAGCATAGAAACTCTAGGTATGAAAGGAGGCTGTTTATGAATTATGATAAAGGCTTGATCGCCGGCAGTTCCGCTTTGCTGGTATTAAGTTTGTTGAAGGAACAGGAGCGCTACGGCTATGAGCTGATCAAGACGCTCAAAGACCGATCGAACGACGCTTTTGATTTTAAGGAAGGCACGTTGTATCCGATTCTGCACAAAATGGAAAACGAAGGCTGGATCCGTTCGGAAAACAAAACAGTCAACGGACGCACGCGCCGGTACTACGCCATCACGGCCCGGGGCGTCAAGCAGTTGGAAGTCCAGCAGGAACAATGGTCTCATTTTTCTTCGGCGGTCAATCAGGTGCTTTCGTTTCAGGGCAGCGGATCATGAATCCGATTGAGACTTATGTCCAAGCTGTGACGGCGCAGATTCATTTCTTTCTGGACCGCGGCCGAATCGGCGATGAATTGCGCGCTCATCTGCAGGACAGCGCCGAAGATCTGATGCAGGAAGAAGGCTTAACTCCGGAACAAGCGCAGGCGGAAGCGGCTGCGAGAATGGGGGATCCGCAGGCAGTCGGCCAGGAACTGAACCGAATTCATCATCCGCTTTTAGGATGGCTCTGGCTGATCACGATGTCCTGTGCGGCGATTGCCGGGAGTGTCTTAGTTTATTTATTGCTTACTGTAGGATGGAATGAAATTCAATACCTTTTGCCTATGACTCCTGAACAGGCCGAAAAGATCGCAGTCGTGAATGAAAAGGTTGAATTAGCCGGACATACCGTGACGTTGGATGCTCTTTGGAAATCTGATGAAGGAAAGTTGATCTTAACGTATCATATACGCAATAAGCTGTCCTATTCCCGTTCCGGCTGGTCGGTGGACTTCTTCTCTATCCAAAATGGAGACGACAGCCTCCCGGTCTATCCTTATTTTGAAGCGACTTCTTTATTCGGTTCGAAAGGAATGCTTACTTTTACAGCGCCGGCTTCCGACGTGATTGAGCTTTCCTTGATCGACGGACAGCGGATATCGTTAAACCTGAAACAATTGGAGTTGAAAAAATGAAAAGGAAAAGAGAGATTTTGATAGGCGCAGCCTTGGTTCTGATCACCCTTGTCGTGTTGGGTTGGATGAGCGGTTATTATCTGTCACCCCAGGCGTGCGTGGAAGATTCGCTGCGGGGACTGTATTTCAGTCCGGCTGAAAAGATCGACGAGGTTCAGATTGGGGATCGTTATTATTATCTGTACGCCAATGACCATCAATATGCGCTGCATGGCGCACGGAAGACGGCGGGTATTTTTTACGTCACGACCGGAGGGAGCACACACAATGATTATGCGGATGCTGACGAAGCATTTCAAATCGACGGGCTGAGTGACGGGAAAAATCAGTTGTTTGTCATCCATCGCAGCCAGCCTGAAATCATGAAGGTGGAAATGGATCCCGGTAAAGGCCGGCCAATAATTGTTTTTGATCAATGGGAGCATGATTTTTCAATCAAGGTCCAGCATCTGGAAAACTCTGAAGAGGCGACATGGGAGGGAACCTACCGGGCCTATGATGCGCAGGGAAATCTTGTTGAGGAGCGGATCTATCCATGATCCTTTCTGTGATAAATGATAATGAGATAAGCGAGTGAGAAAACCATGAAACGCATTAAAATGAAACGAAGCGCTCAGTTGGGAATCGGTTTCTGTGTCATTATAGCCAGTCTGACCTTTCTTGGTTTGACGCGGGGATGGTATTTTTCCCCGCAAACTTGCACGGAGGATTCCTTGCGGGGGTTGTATTTTGATCCTGAGGAAAAGATTGCGGAAGTTCAGGTTGACAATAAGCGCATCTATCTCTATAGTAATCAGGAACAAGATAAGATCGCAGTCATGGGGGCGCAGCGGAAAGGCTTCGTTTATGAGCCGTTCGGCGGTTTTATCAACACCGTGATGAATTTGGATGAAGCCTATGATCTTCAAATGGTGGAAAATGATGGAATTTATATAGCGGTGATCGTGCGCAGGGATCCACGTGTAGATCGGGTGGAAGCTCAGCTGAATAACGGTTTAACGTGGATCGCGGAACAGTGGCATGATGATTTTGCGCTGATTGCCCTGGAAATTCCGGAGGCGTCTGTTTCCTGTTGGCCGGGAATCGATCGAGCTTTGGATAAGGACGGGCAAGTCTTGCTGGAAAGAACGATTCTTGGTTAGTTTTATTACGAAATTCCCGGTTTGTCACCGAGATTGACAAAGCTGTGCGGTTGTCTAGTGGAAAGTATCGTGAAATCGTGTAGAATAAATCTGCCTGATAGGGAGGGATATCTATGTTCTACGCATTTTACGATATTTTTTATTTATTAGTTCTGGCGGCGATCGGTTTTTCCATGTGGGCCAGCGCCCGGGTGAATTCGACGTTCCGCACATATAGCCAGCAGCGCACGCGCAACGGGATGACCGGCTATGACGCGGCGCGGGAAGTACTGGATGCCAACGGTTTGTATGATGTCCGGATCGAACGAGTATCAGGAAATCTGACTGATCATTTCGATCCCCGCACCAATGTTATCCGGCTTTCCGATTCAGTTTATGGATCTGCATCTACTGCCGCGGTCGGTGTGGCCGCGCATGAAGCCGGACATGCGATCCAATATGCCCGGGGTTACGCACCGTTAAAGATCCGCAACGCGATCATTCCGCTGACGAATATCGGATCCCGGATGTCTACGCCGCTGATTTTAATGGGATTGCTTTTCTCCAGCATGGGCCGCTCGGCGATCACGATCGCGTATATCGGCGTGGCCTGCTTCGCATTGAGCGTCGTGTTCCAGTTAGTCACTTTGCCGACTGAATTTGACGCCAGTCATCGAGCGGTGGCCGCGATTGAAAACTGCGGATTATTGACAAGCGAGGAAGTGGGCTCGACCAAGAAAGTGCTGTCTGCGGCGGCGATGACGTATGTTGCGGCACTGGCGGTCGCGATTACCCAGTTTCTGCGTCTTTTGAATATCGTTCAGCGCAATGACCGGCGCTAAGCGGCAGTGTCGATGAATTCAAGAAAGAAAAGAATCCGGGCGCTGAACCGAAAACTTCAAGCCAAACACAACGGTCCGGAAACCTTTATGGGCTACCCGGTTACTCAGGGCGGAGTTCTGGTTGACGCCTGGTGGATTCCGATTGAGGAAGCGGAAGTCTATATCCATAAGCGGGAAGCTTGCGCCGCCCAGCTGATCGCCGAAATGGAAACCTTCTGTGGTCGCGTCTACCGGGATTTAGCGGGAACGGAAGACGGCGAAGTTGTGTGGGGCGAATCGGTATTCGGTACCGAACGCAGCTGTCTGGTCTTTCTGGACCCGCAGACGGTAGAAGCTGCGCTGGAAGCGGCGAAGAAAAAGGAACTGCGGAAATTTATCCTGGAAAGCAATGAGATGACGGAACTCGCGGCTCAATTGAATTTCGATTCAGCGAATTGAACTCCATCTGCCTGCTTATCATTTCCGCCAGTTTGAAAACCAAAATGAAAACAGCCTGAGATTTCCGGTTTATGGAAGTTTCAGGCTGTTTGTCGCTAAGTCTGTTCAGATTGTTTAGGTGAAGCCGTCAGGACTGTGGAAAATTCTATTTTACTTTACGGTCTGGAATTCTTTCCGTTCAATTTCCTGCGGCGCTTCGATTTCGCGGGCGAGGGTGTGTTCCGTCAATTCGGAAAGCAGCTTAAGCTTCTTGTTGATCAGCGGCCGCATGCAGTTCGGTACATGTTCCTGATGAGCGCGGTGGATAGCGACGCATTCCTTGCAGTTGCCATGATAGCGGCAAGCTTTCCGGCATGGACAATGATCCTTTTCCTTGTACTCTTCGCGGAAAGCGGCGGCGAATTCTTCCTGAAGCGCCAAACCGGCCTGACGATTGCCGTTATGGAATTGTTCCATCGCGGCGAGTTCTTTTGGATTTCCTTCAATGATCATCAACAAATCCCCTCTTTCTTTGTTGGCTTCATCAGCCAACAACGTTACTATTCTAGCACCGGGAAAAGGTGAGCTTCAAGAGATTCCTTATAAAAATGACGATTAAAGAAGAAACAAATCTTTTTATGTTGTGGAAAGAGAGGAATGGACTTTGCGTTCTTTTCCATTTTGTTTTATCATGGTAAAAAAGGAGCGTGTTTATGAAACTGAGATTGAAATTAGGCTTGGCGCTAATGATGGTGCTGAGCTTGCTGGGGTGTGCTTCATCACCGACGCCGCAGATCACGCCAGCGGTGCCTCTGCCGACAGAAGAAACGATAACGGTCCAGGAAGACGGCTGGTATTCCACGAAAGAGGAAGTTGCGGAGTATCTGGAAGCCTATGGACATTTGCCGGAGAACTACATCACGAAAAAGGAAGCCCAGGCTTTGGGGTGGGATAATGCGAAAGGGAATCTGTGGGATGTGGCCGAAGGGAAATCCATCGGCGGCGACCGCTTTGGCAACCGTGAAGGACTGCTTCCCAACGCTCAGGGCCGGACTTGGTACGAATGTGATATCGACTATCAAGGCGGCTACCGGGGAAAGGAACGCCTTGTCTTTTCCGACGACGGTCTGATATATTATTCCGACGATCATTACGCGAGCTTTGAAGCGGTAAGGGGAACCGAATGAAGCGTGCTTTGATCGACGGCCGCAGCTGCCGGGATAAACAGACGCTGCATCAACAGCTCAAAGATCAGCTCGTCTTCCCCGATTATTATGGGAAGAATCTCGACGCGCTCTATGATATGTTGAGTACCGCACAGGAAGAGATTGAAATAGGATTCCTGAACAAGGACGAATTGTACGGTAATTTAGGCAGCTACGCAGACGCGCTGCTTGCGACTTTACAGGAAGCGGCCGCAAACAATCCTTTCCTTCATCTATCCGATGGAACAACGCCGGCGGAGAAGGTTGGCAGTCAGGCAGAAAGTGAAAATCAATCCGAACATGAAATATGAAGAAAAAAGGCTGTTCAGACAAGTGATGCGGATGAACTTCAACGGGATTGGGATGATCGACGGAAAACGATACCAGGCTAATCCTGAACTGAAAAAAGTGCTGCGGAAGCGCACAACCGGCGGATTGACCATTCTATTCCTGTTGTCGATTCTGATCACTCTGTTCCTGGAAGCCGATCCGTTTCAAAACAAATCGCTTACACAGCTGGCGGCATTGGCATCCACTTTATTCTTCGTCCCAATCCATAACGCCTATTGCCGGCGTTTGTTTCCCAAAGATTTAAAAAACTATCTGATACCCTTGGAACCGGAGGAGGAAAACCGCCCTGAGCAAGAATCCGAGCGAGTTGAAAAATAGAGCTCAGAAGGGGGCGGAAGGAATTTTGGTTTATCTTGCAAAGTTGAAAAGAATAGAGAACAGGACAGCGATTCACGGCTGTCCTGTTTTTCATAAAAAAACTCCATCCAGGCTGTGAGTGAAGCAGCGCGGATGGAGTATCCACGTCCGGCAGGAAGGCAGGACGCGTGGATAAACCGGATAGATTTAGAATTAACGCAGAAACATCAATTTATGCGTAGAACCCTGTGGCATAGCCGATGAAGGTCAGGACACACGCCAGAACGAGGATCAGACCCATCAATTTCAACGGCGACCATTTCTTCTTCGCATACAAACCATAGACGCCTAATGTCAGGCCCAGCGGCAGGATCTGCGGGAAGATGGAGTTCAGTACGGAATCGGCGTTGAACAGTACCTGGCTTTCCAAGATCGTGTTGGTCGTGGCGTCATAGACGTCTTTGACGATCTGGATCGGCAGTGTGCAGGAAACGAAGGATGCGGTCAGAGCGCCGACAACGATCAGGCCCAGGACGGTCATCGTGTCCGTCAGTAAATTCAGCCGGCCGGTTGCCATAAACGTCTGCATCCCTTCCAGACCGGACTTATAGCCCAGCTTGAACAGGAACCAGCTCAGCGCGCAGGTGCCGATCGGATAGACAAGCATGTAGATGACCGGTCCCAGCCAAAGCATATTGGCGGAAGCCTGAGAGATCGACAGGCAGATTGTCAGCAGGATCGGAATGATCGTCGCAACCCACAGTGAATCGCCGATTGCGGATGTCGGGCCGATCAGCGCAACTTTGACGCTGCTGATCAGTTCCGGCGTACACTGGCCGTTAGCGTTAGCTTCTTCCAGACCGCACACGATGCCATTACAGATCGAACCGACCTGCGCTTCGGTATTGAACAACGTGATATGACGCTGCAGCGCAGCCGCCCGTTCTTCTTTCGTATCGTATAATTCTTCAATGACCGGGGCCATTGCCTGACCGAACGCCATGCCCAGCATCGATTCCGCCTGCTGAGAACAGCCGTTCCAGAGGAACCAAGTCCGGAAGGATTTCTTTAATGTTTTTTCACTGATTTTCTTAGCCATGATTAAGCTCCTTTCCGATCAGCCAGCGAGGAGGCTGCGACATAGTAGAGAACTGCGGTGATGATCGCGACAACAGCGACCGCCATCGTGCTTAAACCGAAATAAGTGACGAGAATGAATCCGGCTAAGAAGATAACGATGTGATATTTCTTCTTTAATAAGAACGATAAGATGATGCCCATTCCCAACGAAGCCATCATGCCGCCGAAAATGCTCAGCGCGGTGGTGACCCAGCCTGGAATCAGGGTGGCAAAATCAGCTTGTCCGGAAGCTGCGGTCATCGACGTCAGAACGAGCACCGCCGGAACAAAGCGGCATAAGAAGCCGATTGCCTGACCCATGAAGACGTTTGGAACGATCATTTTGCGGGTATCCCCAGCTTCCGCATATTTTGCGGCAACCCGGTTCAGTGGCAGGTTTAAGGCATACGACAAATTCCACATGACCTGTCCGACCAGTCCGCCGATCCCAGCGAAGACCACAGCCAGACCGATTGCTCCGGTAGCGTCCATCCCCTGACCGAAGACGATCGCTGCAGCGACACCGATGTAGGTGGCATACGATAAGTCCCAGGCAACCGCGCCGCCCGGCGTGACGTTGCCCATATACATGATCTGTAACGGAATCCCGACGACCATGGCAGTCTGAATATCTCCTAAAATGACGCCGACGACCAGCGCCGCGACTAACGGACGGCCTAAGGTGTACCAGCCGATGGTGTTGCCGACGATAGAACCGATGGATCCCAGATACACAAAGATTGCGATCAGGATGATTTGAATGATTGACATAATTACCCCTCTGACTTTCTATTCAATCGTTTTGCGGAAAGCGTCCCAGCTTGTCCGGGTGGTGTTCGGCAGCTGGTGGAAGCAGACGTCCGCGCCTTTAGCGCTCAAGGCGTCGATGACTTCCACGTCCTGCTGGCTGAGATAGAAGATGCCGGTCGCACCGGAAACCTTATGCACGGAATCCGGACGTTTGGCAATGTTGCCCAGCATCACGAAGTCAGCTTTCAGAACGGTGTCTTCCAGGTCTTTAAGCTGCTTCGGGAAGCGCACGATCACAAGACGGTTGTTTCCGCTGTCCTGGCTTAACAGGCTGCGGGCTTCCTCCGTGGTGACAATGTGCGTTTTATAAAGCGGCGGTACACTCATTGTCATGATCGATTTCAGCATTGGATTTTTGGCGCTTTCATCGTCGATCGCAATAATTTCCTGGATCGCCAAGGTCGGACACCAGGCGACGATGGTCTGGCCGTGAATCAGCCGGTCATCGACGCGGACTACAATTTTACCCATGGTTATTTCTCCTCTCTTTTTACCACAGCTGCGGTTCGATCAGGCTGGCGTACATATACGCGACGGTATAGCCGCTGTTGTTGGATTCAATCTGGCGGACTTTGCCGATTGTCGGATAATACTGCTGATAAGGGAAGTCGTTGACCTCGCCGCGGAAGACGGCATATTCCTTCATCGCGTCGTACCACTGGGTAACTTCCTCTGGATTCAGCGTGAAGTAGGCCTGTGGGAGGAAGCCGACGAGATCCTCAAACGTTTCGCCGTAAACCAGGCGGATCGGATTGCCTTTTTCGCGCAGCCGCTTGACGGCGGTGACGACGGCGTCGTGGGTGTTGATGTGCCGCGGATGCATTGAACCGCGCCAATGGGTGATGACCAGATCAACTTTCTCATCGACGAAATACTGTTCCATCCGCTGGGCGAAGTCTTCCAGCGAAGGCATATTGCTGGAAACATAGCCGAGCCAGATCGTGTCGGCACCCAGCTTTTCCGCAGCTTTCTGATTCATGGTCAAGAGATCTTTCAGGTAAGCCTGTTTCGCTTCTTCCGTTGCGGCCGGATCCTCCAGCCGCCCCTGAGTGACGTGGATCAGCGTGCAGTGCGCGCCTTGCCGGGCATATTTGAGGATCAGCGGTCCGCCCATCAGCTCGGCGTCCAGCGAATGTGCGCCGATGCTGACGACGCGTTGGATTGATGTCATAATGTGTTCTTCCTTTCTTTAATAGAGCATGGTTTTCGTGCGGATTTCAGTTAATCCAAATTCTTGCGGTAATCGGTGAAGGTGCGGAAAACAGTGATTCCGTGGCGCTCGTAGAAACGGCGTCCCGGCGCGTCGGTCGATACGAAATACATGTGATAGATACCGCGCTTCTCCATTTCCAGCTGCATCAGATCGAGCAGGATACTGCCCAGGCCCCAGTTGCGCTGACTGGCCATAACACCGATCGGGCCGAACCGCATCGGATTGCCGTCGATCTGACGCATGCAGAAGCCGGCGAGCTGATCGTTTTGATCGACGCATAACAGCACATTGTCTTCGGCCAGATTGTTCTGCATACTGATCAACAGGTTGCGCTTCCAGCCTCCGCCGAATTCGACCTTGGCAAACTCAAGCAGATCGACGCAATACTTCCAGCTGAACGGAATGAATCGGAAACCCGCGGCTTCAGCTTTCGCCTTGCGGGCCAGCGCCGCTTCATCGAGCTGGTAACCATGCAGATCCTTGCACATCGAGTAACTTTCCTCGCCGCTTTGATAGCCCATCGCGTCAAAGAAAGCGGCCGATTCCGGATAGTTCTGCTTGTCGATGCCCGGGAAGAAATAATTCGGGCTGTACGCGGCGACCGTGACGTTTTTAGCGCCGCGCCCCTTCATGTCGGCTTCGGCTTTCTCGACTAAGGCCCGGCCGATTCCCTGGCGGCGATGTCCGGCTTCGACGAACAAGACGTTGATCCAGCCCCGGTCCGGCTCCGTTCCCCGTTCCAGATAAGGGAATTTGCGGCGGGTTGCCAACAGGAAGCCGACGACTTCCTGATCAGCCAACGCCACATAACACAGCGACGGATCGAAGTTGTCGTCCAGCAGCGCCTGCTTGCGGAACTTCTGTAAGGTCAGCGGATCGCAGGGAAGACAGGCGTTCCACAGATCGACGACCGCCTGTTCGTAGCACTGATTATAATTCTGAATTTCCATAGATCTTTAATCCTCCTCAGTCAGTATATTAACGAACAATCTTAATTATCTTGTAATATTGATATGTTAACATATTAACTGATTTAATTATACGGTGCCCCCTCAGAATATGCAAGCCCTTTCAGTTAAAAAAAGAACATTCTGTCGAAGAATGTCCTCTACATTTTGATATTGACCGTGACGGAATACCAATCCTTATTGAAATAGGTCTCTGCGTATTCAATAATTTCATCGCGCTGATCAAAGGTCAGCCGCTTCACGAAGAACGTCGCGGTATTCTTGCGGATGTTCATGAGCCGGGCGATTTCTACATTGCCGATCTCCCGGACCGAGTAGTTTTCATTAACCCAGACGGGCGTGACGTTGACCTGAGCCAGCGTCTTGTAGAAGGATTTGGTATCATAGACTGTCTGTGCCTGTTCCAGTGAAAGCAGGCGGCTGTCGACAAATGAACTTTGATAAGCGATCGGTTCCCCATTCGCCAGACGGATGCGGCGGACGCAGAGAATCGGCTGCTCCGGATCGATCGTCAATTTCTCAGCGATCTGAGCGTTCGTGATCAGTTCAATTTTATCCACATGCATGTCAATTTCATAACCTTGCTGAAGCAGCTCATCACTGAAACTGAGCGAGGTCAGTCCGCGGATCATCTGCTTCTTGGCGACAAAGGTACCCAGTCCCTGAATCCCGGTGAGGTAACCCTCGTTGATCAGATCGGTAAACGCCTTGCGGACCGTAATGGTCGAGACATTATATTTCTTTTTCAGCACGGACTCGCTGTCGACCTTATCGCCCGGTTTCAGCTGGCCGGATTTAATGGCGGCGATGATATCTTGTTCGATTTGGAAATACTTGGCAACCTTGTACTCCATTTCACTTCACTCCTTAGCTTAACATATTAACTTATCTGGATTATAGCAGATTCCATTTTTAAAAGATAGAGTCATTCCCTGGAAAAAAGGATTTCGACGAAACCCCAACCCGCGGCGGTCATTGAAACGTCGCTGATCAGGATGAAGTGGAAAGCGTTGAACTGCCGTCCGGTCAGCGAAAGCAGGAACAAGAAGATCAGCCCGGCGGTCAGGGCGGCGATCAAGGAAGTCCCGGAAATCTTGCGGAAATCCTTGTGATGGAAAACGAATCCGCAAAGCAGGCCAAAACAGAAATAAACGGAAATCAAGACTTTGGGATCAAACAGAAGCAAGGCCTTGCGATGGGCGTTGATGGCGAACAACAGCGCGATCAGCCCGATGACTTCGAACAGTGTGGTGACCGTATTTTTAATTTTCATGCTTCTCCTTCCTTTCTATCATGAAAATGAAATGAAACGACAGCCGGAGCAATCTGGACGGGATTAGTGCAGCGTGATCCCTGATCTGTCTGGATAAAATGATTTGAAGTCCGGCTAATCGGGGACTGGGGAAAAACAACGAAGTTTGATTACCTTTATTATATCATCTTCACCCTGGTTGGAAAGAAAAGCCGTCGCTGTTTCAGAAGAACTGCGAGGTCTTTGCAGGGCAATTTCCGTTGAAAGAAAAATGCGAAGGAGGGTGCTGTCTAAAGGGGCGGGAGGCGTTTGCTTTTCCACCCGGATAGGACTATGATAAGGGATATCGAAAAGAGGACACAGGAAGAAAGGGGCGGAAGCAATGACAGCGATTTTATTCCCTGAAGCGATGTGCTTGGTCGATCCCGTCAGCGGGCAGACGAGCTGGGGCGCGAATCAGGAATGGTATGGCGATTTATGGCAGCGGAAGGCAGGCTGCGGTCCGACAGCGGCCGCCTCGCTTATTTTTTATCAGATGCAGAAGCAGCGGCTGAGACAACGGGAGGCATTGTACTCCGGGCGGCAGGCACTGCTCGATCAGATGAATGAGATGTGGAATTATATCACGCCCGGCCGCGGCGGGGTGAACCGGGTTTCCATGTTTACGGAAGGTCTGGAGAAATACCGCGCGGTAAAAAAGGAAAACTTTGAGATCCAGGCGCTGGAAGTTGCGGAGGATCCGGCGCAAAGACCTGATTGGATGACAGTCAGCCGTTTTCTGGAGGAAGCTTTGAAACGGGATGAGCCGGTCGCCTTTCTCAATTTGTGTGCGGGGGCGGAGAAGCGGATCGACGACTGGCACTGGGTGATGATCAGCGGGCTGGATCCGCAAACTGGGGTGATCACGTTTTTTGACGAGAGCCAGATCAAGGAAGCGGATCTTTCCTTGTGGTTAAAAACAACGACAAAACGGGGTGGTTTCGTGACGCTGCGCTGGCCTTTGCCGGACACGGAATTTACCAGTAAGGATTAACAATTTTAGTAAAACGGATTATAATTACTTTTAATTAAATAGAAAGAAATCGGCTAAGGGGGAAAGACATGGCATCAAAACAACGTGGACTCATGACTTCAGGCGTGATCTGGAAAGAACTTCTGTTATTCTCAATACCTTTGCTTCTCGGTAATTTATTCCAGCTGCTCTATAATACCGTCGATTCGATCGTCGTCGGCAATTTCGTCGGCCATCAGGCGCTGGCTGCGGTCGGCGCGAGCACGCCGCTGATCAACATGTTGATCGGATTTTTTATGGGCGTCGCCGCCGGCGCGGGCGTTCTGGTTTCGCGGTTCTTCGGTGCGCGGAAGCTGGAGGAGCTGCATATTGCCGTCCATACGTTTGTGGCGTTTACATTTTTGTTCGGCGTGCTGATGATGGTGGCCGGGATTACGCTGACGCCGCTGTTTCTGCAATGGATGGGGACGCCGGCGGATATCATGGACATGGCGGTGCTGTATCTGCGGATTTATTTCCTGGGCATTATTCCCACGATGCTGTATAACTCCGGAGCCGGGATCCTGCAGGCTGTCGGCGATTCCCGCCGGCCGCTGTGCTTCCTGACAATTGCCAGTGTGCTGAATATCATTCTGGACCTGGTGTTTGTCATCCAGCTGAACATGGGCGTGGCCGGAGTGGCCTGGGCGACGCTGATCGCACAGACGGTATCCTGCATCCTGGTGGCGGTCACCTTGCTGCGGTCAAAGGAAAGCTATCAGATTATTCCGAAAAAAATCCGAATCGACAAGCCGATGTTGATGCAGATCGTGCGGCTGGGAATTCCCAGCGGTTTGCAGCAGATGATCGTTTCCTTCTCCAATGTGCTCGTCATGTCGTATGTCAACCGGTTTGGTTCAGCGGCAATCGCCGGTTTCAGTTCGGCGAACAAGTTTGATAATTTCCTCGGCCTGCCGGTCAACAGTTTCATGCTGGCGATCACGACGTTTGTCGGTCAAAATATGGGCGCGAAGCAGATTGAGCGGGTTAAAAAAGGGATCAATACCTGTATGTTCATGGGGATTGGCATCGTCATCGCCATCGGAATTCCAGCTTATCTGTTCTCAGATCTGTGCATCCGGATGTTTTCGCAGGAAGCCGACGTTATTTATTATGGATCGTGGATGATGCGCACGCTGGTGCCGTTCTATTCCATTCTGAACATTGCGCAGGTGCTGACCGGCGCGGTGCGCGGGACGGGAAATACGACGGTGCCGATGCTGATCAACGTTTTCTATTACTGCATCATCCGGCAGGTATTCCTGGCGGTGGCGATGATGTTCGTCAATTCGATCGTCGTCGTGTTCTGGAGCTATCCACTGACCTGGACGTTGTCGGCCGTCACGTTGTTTATCTACTATAAACGCGGCAGCTGGCTGAAACACAGCGGCGTCCGCGGCTGATGCTGGATCGTTCTTTACTCCGGATTCAGGATCTCCGCGATCACCGGGCAATTTTCATCTCAGATATCCATGGTGAAATAGATTTATTGGAAGCGTTGCTGGAAAAGGTTCATTATATTCCCGGACAGGATACTCTGTTTCTGCTGGGGGATCTGATCGAAAAAGGCCGAGCCAGTCTGGAAACGCTGCGGTGGGTAATGAGGCTGGCGCGCAACGAACGCGTTATCGTGTTAAAAGGGAATAATGATGAAGCAGAACAGCTGCTGGAGGATAAAATACCGCTGCCGATGAAGCAGGGTTATCTGCGCACACGGCGGTCGCTGATCAGCGAGATGGCCCGCGCACAGGGCGTGACGATCGATGAAAAAACAGATTTTAGTGCCTTGCGCCGGCGTTTGACAGAAGCCTATGCCGCAGAGTTTGCGTTTCTGCGGAATCTGCCGCTGATCGCTGCTGGTCCGGGTTATGCCGCAGTGCATTCCAGTCTTCAGGATGCTCAGGATTTAACGAATAATGATCCGCGCCTGATTTTAAAAGATAATGATTTTTTGTTAAAGTCTTCCGTGAAATTTCCATACCCGGTGATCGTGGGCCACATGCCGACGGTGGCGTTAAGCGACCGACGGGGAAATTGCGGAGTACATTTTCTGAAAGACCGGAATATTCTGGCGATTGACGGCGGATGCGGGATGCATGCGCATGGTCAGCTGAACGCTCTGATTGTTCAAGACGGAAACTTTCGACAATTTCAGACGGCCAGCGCCGATCGCCTGCCGCGGCTGAGGGTTCTTGCCGATCAAGCGGGAACCCCGGAGGATCAACAAGTATTCGTGCGGTATTTTGAAAGTGAGATCGAAGTCGTGGGAGAAAACAACGAGTTTCTGCGCGTGCGGCATAAAGCAACGCAGCGTCTGTTGGAAATCCCCCGCAGCGCGCTGCGGATGATCGAGGGGAAGTCCCATTGTTTTAACAGCACAAGCTGTTGGCTGGCTTTGCGCCAAGGGGAGGAAGTCGCGGTCATTCAAACCTACGCGGACCGGTCGTTCTGTAAAATGAACGGCCAACTGGGTTGGGTAGCCAACGCTGTGCTGGAAACCAGGTGAAAAAGGAATAAAGCAGGAAGATCGTGTGAATCCGGTTTGTTTAAAAATTTGGAATTGATTATTGAGGAAGATAAGAACATCTCATTCGGATGGAATGGTAAACTAGTGAGGCAAATAAAGTAATTCACGGGTGCTGTTTCAATTGACAAATAATTATTTTGGGCATAATATAAATATACCAAAGCACATATCGTGTGAGGGATGAAATAACTAATTTTTAGTGAATGGAAATGTTTATTTTACGAAGTTCTTCTATTATTTACTAATATGAAAAAATAGCCTTAGAGGCTATTTTTTCATTCTAAAGCTAACCAATCTGCTTCAGGTTTCATAAGTAATCTTGCGTTTTTATAGGCCATGCTCAGTGTAAAGATTGTATTTACACGATACCTATTATTAACATATCCGGCAGCTAAGGCCATTTTATGACCGTCTAGATTTACAGAAAGGAGATATGTAATTTCATCGTTGTAGTATTGTGGAACAGCGATTCTGTAATTTCTTTTGCATCTTTTCAATGTTAAATCTA
>ERZ1106941.1506-NODE-1506-length-23318-cov-3.997765_pt1 | contig 23318 bp, 21 predicted proteins | sample MGYA00403670_ERZ1106941 | MGnify/ENA primary metagenome ERZ1106941 (study PRJEB35170, sample SAMEA104062400) | human gut metagenome | biome: human gut; feature: human-associated habitat; material: faeces | place: Denmark | collected 2012-06-04 ...
TAAATATAAAGGCTTTGTATATAATGTATCAAAAGTTAATGATATTAACCACCTTTATGTTATTTCCGATTTGCTCGTGACCGATTATTCATCAGTATTTTTTGATTACGGCAATCTCAAAAGGCCGGAGATTTTTTATATGTATGACCTTGATGCATACGGTTCTGAAATTCGTGGCTTTTATATTGACCTTGACGAACTTCCCGGCCCGATTGTAAAAACAGAAGATGAACTGATAAAAGCAATTAAAAATGCCGAAAGTGACAGAAGCTTTGATGAAAAATATAAAGCGTTCAACGCAAAGTTTAATTACCTTGATGACGGTAAGGCGGCACAGCGTGTTACGGAAGCAATTATAGAGGAATAAGGTTTTAAAACTTTATCAAAGTCTATATGATAACCACCTGTTTGTGCAGGTGGTTATTCTTTTACTAAAAGGCAAAAATGTATAATTAAATTAAGTGCAAATTTTGCTGAAGTGTGTTATAATTTTTTTTGGTGATATATATGTGGTGGATTTTTGCTTTGCTTTCTGCAGTATTTGCAGCACTTACATCAATTCTTGCAAAAGTGGGTATTGAAGATGTTGATTCAACTTTGGCTACTGCTATAAGAACAGTGGCTGTCGTCGGAATGTCTTGGCTTATGGTGTTTATTACTAATACTCAATCGGGTATTTCAAGCATCAGTAAAAAAAGCTGGATATTTTTAATTCTTTCCGGCCTTGCAACAGGTGCGTCGTGGCTTTGCTATTATAAAGCCATTCAAATGGGCGATGTTTCAAAAGTTGTGCCTATTGATAAGCTGAGTGTTTTATTTACACTCATACTTGCTTTTATATTCCTGCACGAAGAATTTAATGTTAAGTCGCTTATCGGTTCAATTCTCATCACGGCGGGAACACTTTTTATGGTTTTATAAGCCATATAAAACGGTGCAGTATATAAAGAAATAGAAGTATGTTAAATTACAAAAGACCTGTTTAAGCTTAGCTTAAACAGGTCTTTTGCTGTATATTATGTATTTTTATTATCAGTTGCTTGATGGGTGCGGCATATATTGGTAAAGTTCAAGTGCAAGCTTGTTAACAGGAAGAGTTTGCACAACAATTTTGCCCGGTCCGGTTACAACTGTGTTGAAAAGCCCTTCACCGCCGAAGAAAATGTTTTTAGCTCCCTTAACAGTTTGAATATCCATACTGCAAGTACCGTCCATAATTGCAAGGTGGCCGGTATCAAGCACAAGCTGTTCGCCTGCCTGAAGGTTATATTCAACTGTTGAACCGTCAAGTTCAACAAACACGATGCCCTCGCCGTCAAATTTCTGCATAATAAAGCCTTCGCCGCCAAATAAACCTGTGCCAAGGCTCTTTTTGAAATAGACTGACATATTAACACCTGGTGTCGATGCTAAAAATGCACTCTTTTGGCAAATTATTTGCTCACCCGGATGAATTTCAATCACACGAATGTTACCCGGGCGGCAGCTTGTAAAAGAAATCATACCTTTTCCGCCGCGACAGGTGTACCTGTTTTGAAACATTTTGTCTTTCGCAAGTAATCTGCCGATTGCTTTGCCGAGGCCGCCGTTTGTCGTGGTTTCCATAACCATATTAGGTGTCATCCAGCTCATACCGCCGCCCTCGGTAATCATTTGCTCGCCGTCATCCAAATGGCAAATAAGTGCCGGAAACGGTGCGCCTTTAATTTCATATTGCATAGCATATTCTCCTTAAAATTTTTTGTAAAATATTCACTAGCCCGAATGGGTGAAAATGCATATAGATTTTCAAGAATATAATATCATATATATACTATTTATTCAATATGTTTAGATAATATTTATTAAAATTGCATATTGCACTTAATAAAATATAGGTATATAATTACATTGATTTATAAATATATAATTTATTTAGTTGGAGAAAATTATGAAAAATTTTTTAGATAAAGATTTTTTACTTGAAAGTGAAACAGCAAAAAAGCTTTTTCACGATTGGGCAGAAAAAATGCCTATTTGCGATTACCACTGCCATTTAAGTCCGCAGGAAATTTATGAAAATAAACAGCCTGAAAATATTTCGGATTTATGGCTTTCAGGTGACCATTATAAATGGAGAGCTATGCGTTCCTGCGGTGTTGATGAAAAATATTGCACCGGTGACGCAACTCCTAAAGAAAAGTTTGAAAAATTTGCTTATACCTTGCAGTATTGTATCGGCAATCCGCTTTACCACTGGGCGCATATTGAACTTCAAAGGTATTTTGGAATTGATACTCCGCTTAATGCCAAAACAGCGGATGATATTTACGAGCGTGCAAATAAAGCTATCAGCGAGGGTGATTTTGCACCGCAGAGCCTTATTATGAAAAGCAATGTAAAAGTTGTTTGCACAACCGATGACCCGATTGATGATTTAAAATATCACAAGCTTTTAAAAGAGGTTGACGGTTTTGACTGTAAGGTATTGCCTACTTTCCGCCCGGATAAAGCACTTAATATTAACCTTGACGGTTTTGCAGATTATATTAAATCACTCGGCGAGGTTGCGGGTGTTGATATTAAAAATGTTGATGATGTAATCACCGCTCTTTTAAACAGAGTTGAATATTTTCATTCGGTAGGCTGCCGTGTTTCTGACCAAGCTTTTGGCTGCCCGCCATACGCAGTGGCTGATAAAGATGAAGTAAACGCTGTGTTTAACAAAGCTATGAATGGTGAAAAGCTTACAGATTATGAATGTGATGTATATAAAACACCTATTGTAATCGCACTCGGCGAAAAGTATCACGAGCTTGGCTGGACTATGGAAGTTCATATCGGTGCTATGCGTAATAATAACACACTTATGTTTAACAAGCTCGGTGCAGATACAGGCTTTGATTCGGTAGGGGATGATAATATCGCAAAGCCTCTTTCAAGGCTTCTTGATTCACTTAATGTTAATGATAAATTGCCGAAAACAATTTTGTTTAATCTTAATGATAAGGATAATACCGTTCTTGCTACAATGCTCGGTAACTTCCAATCAAGTGACGCACAGTCAAAAGTTCAGTTCGGCCCTGCTTGGTGGTTTTTAGATACTATGGACGGAATGACTGCACAGATGAAATCACTTGCAAATCTCGGCGTACTCGGCAAATTTGTGGGTATGGAAACTGACAGCCGCTCATTCACATCATATGGCAGGCACGAATATTTCAGAAGAATTATGTGCAACCTTATCGGCTCTTGGGTTGAAAACGGTATGTATGCTTATGATGAGGATATACTAAAAGAAATTGTTGAGGGTATTTCATATAACAACGCAATAAATTATTTTGATTTTGAATAATATCATATATGGAGGACTTATTATGAATCTTAATTTAAGACCTAAAGAAGAATGTACTTTTGATGAAATTTCACTTGGTGAAATTATGCTTCGTCTTGACCCGGGCGAAGGCAGAATTAAAACTGCCCGTTCTTTTCGTGCTTGGGAAGGCGGCGGTGAATACAATGTAGCAAGGGGACTTCGCCGTTGCTTTGGTTTAAAAACATCTGTTGTTACTTCTTTTGCTGAAAACGAAATCGGCTACCTTATGGAAGATCTTATTCTTCAGGGCGGTGTTGATACTTCCCTTATTAAATGGGTACCGTATGACGGAATCGGCAGAAATGTAAGAAACGGTATCAACTTTACAGAGCGTGGCTTCGGTATTCGCGGTGCTGTCGGTGCTTCTGACAGGGGCAATACTGCCGCTTCTCAAATTAAACCGGGTGATATTGATTGGGATTATATTTTCGGCACACTCGGTGTTCGCTGGCTTCATACAGGCGGTATTTATGCTGCTCTTTCAGAAAACAGTGCAAATACTGTAATTGAAGCAGTTAAAAAAGCTAAACAGTATGGCACAATCGTATCTTATGACCTTAACTACCGCCCATCACTTTGGAAAGGTATCGGCGGTCAGGCAAAAGCGCAGGAAGTTAATAAGGAAATTGCCAAGTATGTTGATGTTATGATTGGTAATGAAGAGGACTTTACAGCTTCACTCGGATTTGAAGTTGAGGGTAATGACGCTGAACTTAAAGAGCTTAATATGGACGGTTATTACAAGATGATTGATACTGTAACAAAGGCTTATCCTAACTTTAAGGTAATTGCTACAACTCTTCGTACAGTTAAAACCGCTACCGTTAATGAATGGAAAGCTATTTGCTGGGCTGACGGAAAGATTTATAATTCAATTCAGTATCCTGAACTTGAAATTATGGACCGTGTCGGCGGCGGTGACTCTTTCGCGTCAGGTCTTATTTACGGTCTTATGACTTATGAAGACCCGCAAAAAGCAGTTAACTACGGTGTTGTTCACGGTGCACTTGCTATGACTACCCCTGGTGATACTTCAATGGCTTCTCTTAAGGAAGTTGAAGCAAAGGTAAACGGCGGTTCAGCCAGAGTTCAGAGATAACATTATGGTGTGACTTATTAAATTAACAGGAGATATAAATTATGTCTAATAAAATTGAAACACTTGCAAAAATTCAGAAAGTCGGCATTGTTGCAGTAGTTCGTGCTACTTCAATTGAGCAGGCTGAAAAAATTACAGACGCTTGTATCGCAGGCGGTGTTGCTGCTATCGAGCTTACATTTACCGTTCCTCACGCAGACAAGCTTATTGAAGCTATGAGAGCTAAATATTCAAGCGGAGAAATCATTATCGGCGCAGGTACAGTTATGGATGCCGCTACTGCCCGTATCGCTATTTTAGCCGGTGCAGAATATATTGTTTCACCTTATTTTGACCCTGAAACAGTAAAAACCTGTAACCGTTACGGTGTTGCGTCAATGCCGGGTATTTACACCCCTACCGAAGCTGTTCACGCTATGGAATGCGGTGCAGATGTGCTTAAAGTATTCCCTGGTGATATTGCAACACCTGCTTTCATTAAAGATATTCACGGCCCTATTCCTAATGCTGTTATGATGCCGTCAGGCGGTGTTGATGTTGATAATGTTAAGGACTGGATTAAAGCCGGTGCAGTTGCAGTAGGCGCAGGTTCTTCACTTATCAAGGGTGCAAAAACAGGCGATTATGATTTAATTACCGAAACCGGTAAGCTCTTTGTTGAAAGAATTAAAGAAGCAAGAGCAGAAATGAAAAAGTAAATTTAATATTTGCGTAAAGTTAAAAAAACGCCATGAGGTTATCTTTTACCTTGTGGCGTTTATTACTTGAACCATTAAATATTTTTTGTTTTTTAATTTACATAAGTTGGCAAATTCTTCTATATATTTATCTTTCCCATTCCAAAATAAAATGAATTCATCTGCAAAATTCAAATCAAGAGTATCATAATTATTATGGCATTCAAACGCTTCAACGGTTTCTTCACAGTTTAATATTTCAAATGGGATATGATTGTTTTTTACATATTTAATTACTTCTTTGTCAATTAAAGTTCTATTTCCGCATATAACTTTTGTAACATTTTTTGAAATATAGTAATTCATATTTTTGAGCAATATATCATTACTGCTGATAAGAGCTAAAGTCATCTGTGTTACCCCTCCAAGAAAAATATGGTGTCATTATGATGTCATTGTAACATCATTTTCGTTTTAATGCAATAAATTCACTATAATTAAGTCATAATAACATTAAAATGGTGTTAGGGGTAATAGCTATGGATGACAAATTAGTGAGATATACTTTAAGAGTAGATAGATTTTTATTTAAAAAATTCAGGTATATTGCTGAAAGCGAGGGGCGTTCGGCAAATAAAGAAATTGAGCAATATTTAAAAAAGCGTGTTGCTCAATTTGAAGAGGAAAATGGAAAAATTGAAATAGAAGATAAATAAACAAAACGCCACGAGGTTACCTCGTGGCGTTTTGTTATCTAAAATTTATCAACATACCACAAAACCGGGCCTGTTGGCGGATAGCTCATTGCAACATCGGTGCGATAAGGAGTATACTCCTGCTTTAATAATTCCTCTTTTTTCTTTTTGCCTTCATTTTGGCAATATGTGCGTCTTAAAGTATCGGTATGCTCGTGGTCTTCTTTTTTATAAAAGATACGGTATTGATCATAGCATGGCGCCCAGCCTGAGCCCGGCAAGCCTAATACATTGCAAATATAAAACATATGAAACGCCCAATCGTCATGCTTGGTAGGTCCGTAGAAGTATTTGCCGCACTCACCGCAAAGCATTGAATAGTTTTCTCCGCCCGGCTCATATACTTCATATTTATCTTGATAGTATTCATATTCTACTTCGCTGAAGGTATCGTCATAAGCTCCGCCCTCGTGAATACACTTTAATGTGGTGCTGTCATTATTATTTTTGCCGCAGCTTAAATAAAAATCAAGCGCTTCACTGTATGATGATAATTCAATACCGTATTTTGATTTTACTATTTGCATATATGCTTTTGGGTTTAAATATGCGTTAGGGCAATAGCCTTTTGGAACGGAGTTTTTAAGGAAATATTTTTTAACTTCTTTGTTATTTTTCCAGCCTTTGCCACTGTCAACCATAACAACCTGATATTCATCATAATAAGCATTGTTGTAAATTTTAATATAATCAAGGTCAACCAAGTCTAAATAATCATTTTCACTAAGCTTTTTGTATTTTGGTGTTAATGTTACATTTTTGCTGATTTTAGAGCCGTAGTAATATTCGGTTTTGCCGCTGTACCATCCTACTGTTTCATAACCTTTTTTATAAGCAACGGGAAGTTCGGTAATATAACCTTTCTTTGTTTTTAATTTTCCTGCTACAATGCCGCTGTTAGCAACGAATTTTACGGTTTTCTTTCCGACTTTTGCAGTAAGCTTTGTTGTGGCTTTTTTAACCTTTATTTTAATTTTAACCGCTTTTTTATTGTATTTAACCGTGATTGTGGCAGTGCCTTTTTTCCCGGCTTTAATAATACCTTTCTTATTTACAGAGGCAATTTTTTTATTGCTTGATTTGTATGTTGCGCGTTTTGTAACATTCTTTTTATTATATTTTGCACTTATTTGCGCTTTGCTTTTTGCATAAATCGTATTTGAAACCGAAACTGAAAGCTTACCGTTTTTGACTGTTTTTGCATAAGCTTCAAAATCGGCGAAGCAAAAGCTTGAAATTATAAATATAAATGCTAAAAATATTGATGTAAATTTTTTCAAAATCCTTACCTTCCTGTTTTACTTTTCTTTTACTGCTGTGTTTTCACTGCCTTTAAATACAACGAATTTATCATAAAGAAATTCTGTGGTCATATTGCATGCCATTGTGCAGGCTAAAACTATGTAGTTAATAGCTGTTACATCGGCATACTTTGCTGTGAAATAGTTACCTAAAAGTGTAGAAACAGGGGTAAATACACAGTAAAATGCAAGTACCTTGAGCATTGCGATAGGTACATTTGCCGCTGACTTGAAAGTGAATTTGCGGTTAAAGGTGAAATTCCAAATTACCGAAAGAAGAAGTGCAATAAGGTACATCGGCCCGTATTCGTTTGACATAATTTTTGCGAAAGTTCGGTTAGTTTCCATTAAATTTTGCAAAAAAGGAAGCTTGATTATAACTTCGCTCATAAGGGTAAAGCTTAATATTTGAATAATACCTGCCGAAGCCGAAAAAAGTGCAAATTTAATAAATTGCCATACTCCGCCTTTTGATTTCTTTTCGTCACTCATTTGAAAACTCCTTTATAGTAATTTGCTTTATTTTATCATATTAGGATATATGATTTCAATATTACCAGTCGTATTTTGTAAGCTTGCCCTTTTGGCTTAAAGCCGGGTAACCCCACTGCCTTAATACCTCATAAGTGCCGATTGCAACTGCATTTGAAAGGTTAAGACTTCTGATTATTCCGCGCATAGGAAGTCTTACGCAAGAGTCGTGATTTGCTTTTAGCAGTTCTTCCGGCAAGCCTTTTGTTTCCTTTCCGAAAACAAGGAATGCACCGTTTTTATATGTCATATCCGAATGTGCCTGCTCCGCTTTTGTGGAAAAATAGTAAAAATCAGCACCCTTGTTTTTTTCAAAAAATTCTTCTGTGCTGTCATAATATGTAATATCAAGCTTGTCCCAATAATCAAGCCCTGCTCTTTTAACCTGCTTGTCTGTAATGGTGAAGCCCATAGGCCCTACAAGATGAAGCTTTGCGCCTGTGGCTGCGCAGGTTCTTGCAATATTGCCTGTATTTTGCGGTATTTCAGGTTCAATAAGTGCAATGTTAAGCGAGTAATCCATTTATATATACCTCTTTTATATCTAATTTCTCATCAAGAAATACTAAATCTGCACACTTGCCTGCGGCAATTGAACCGATGTTTTCATCTTCATTTATTGATTTTGCCGGGTTAATTGTGCAAGCTTTAAGTGCTGTTTTAAAATCAATGCCGAATTCAATAAGATTTTTAAATTCTGTGTGGAGATTTGATATTGAAGCCGCTATCGTTCCGTCTTCAAGTACCGCATATTTACCGTTTGGTTTTACAAAAACAGCCTGTCCGCCAAGTTCAAATTCACCTTCGCCGAGGCCTGCACCACGCATTGAATCGCTTATGGCAATGCCTCTGTCCTCACCCAAAATTTTGAAAGCATTTCTTAAAACCGTAGGGCAAATGTGACCTCCGTCACAAATAAGCTCACACATCACCCTGTCATCATCAAGCACTGTGCCCACAATACCTGCCTGCCTGTGATTCATCGGTGTCATCGCATTGAAAAGGTGGGTTGCGTGGTTAATTCCGCAGTTTATTGCCGCTTTGCATTCATCTGCATTTGCCTGCGAATGCCCGATTGAAACGCCAGTGTATTTTTTCGCATGGTTAATAAATTCACCGCTTTCAAAAGCTTCCGGTGCAATTGTAATCAGCTTAATAAGAGAATTGCTTTTTTCCCAAAGGGTATCAAATTCTTCTGTTGAGCCTGCGCGTACATAATCACCGTTTTGCGCGCCTTTTTTGCCCATTGCAATATAAGGCCCTTCAAGGTTTATGCCTGCAATTTTTGAGCCCTTGTGATTTTCGCTTTTATATTCACTTATGGTTTCAACAATTTTTTCAAGCCTTTTTTGCGGCAAGGTCATTGAAGTCGGGCAAAATGATGTTACACCGTGCTTTGCAAGTTCATTTGCCATTTTTTCAAGGCCTGCTTTGTCAGCGTCTGACGCGTCACCGCCGGCACATCCGTGAATATGTACATCCACAAAACCGGGAATTAAAATTGTGCCCGCCATATCTTTTCCGTCACCGTCAATTATGCCTATTTGTTTGATGATTCCGTTTTCAACTTCAATATCGCCGAATTCTTTTTCAAAATTTTCATTAAAAAAAGTACAATTTTTAAAAATCATTATTCATTTTCCTTTGCAATTTTATAGGCAAGCTCTTCAAGCTGTTCAAAATGCTCGAATGTGCTGATTTCTTTTCTTAATGCAGCACCGCCGCGAATACCTTTTGTGTAATATGCTGCGTGGTGGCGTGCTTCTCTCATAGCGGTGTATTCGCCTTTGTATTCAATAATTTTTTGAATGTGTTTGAGCATAACAACCATTTTTTCGTTTATGCTTACATCCGGCAAAACCCTGCATTCATTAAGGTATGCGTTAATTCTTCTGAATATCCACGGGTTGCCGAGCGCACCCCTGCCAATCATTATGGCGTCACAATTTGTTTTTTCAAACATAATTGCGGCACTTTGCTCATCAACAATGTCACCGTTTGCTATTACGGGAATATCAACCGCTTTTTTAACCTTTGCAATAATATCATAATCAACCTTGCCTGAATACATTTGCATTCTGGTTCTTCCGTGTACGGTTATGGCAGCCGCACCGTTTTTTTCTGCAATTTTTGCAAGTTCAACTGCGGTTATGTTTTCATCATCCCAGCCTTTTCGTATTTTTACCGTTACGGGAATATCAACAGCCTTGCCGACTGCTTTTATTATCTCACCTGCCAAAAGCGGATTTTTCATAAGACTTGCACCGCCGCCGTTCATAGCGATTTTGGGTGCCGGGCAACCCATATTTATGTCAATAATATTTGGGTGATATTTTATGCACATTTTTGCCGCCTGTGCCATTATTTCAGGGTTGTCACCGAAAATCTGCACACCTGCGGGGTTTTCAATTTCGCCAAGGGTTAAAAGCTCGCCGCTCTTTTTATCCCCCATGGTAAGCCCTTTTGATGATACCATTTCGCTTACCGTGTAGCCTGCACCGTAATTTATGCAAAGTTCACGAAATGCTCTGTCGGCAATGCCTGCCATCGGTGCTAAAAATACATTGTTTTCAAATTCAACATCTTTTATTTTCATATTTATTACCTTATTTGTATTACTTGCAACTAATATATCACAATATCAATTGTAAATCAATTAAATATATGATATAATATTATGATTTTAAATAAAGGAATTGAACTTATGAAGCTTCTTGTTTTAGACGGAAACAGCATTGTAAACCGTGCTTTTTACGGAATAAAATTATTAACAACCAAAAGCGGAGAATATACCAATGCAATTTACGGTTTTTTAAATATTCTTTTAAAGCTTGAAGATATTTGCACACCTGACGCGGTGGCAGTTGCGTTTGATGTGCATGCACCTACTTTCAGGCATAAAATGTATGATGAATATAAAGCAGGCAGAAAGGGTATGCCTGATGAACTTCGCTCTCAAATGCCGGTGTTAAAAGAAATACTCAATTCTCTCGGTATCAAAACGATTGAAAAAGAGGGCTGGGAAGCTGACGATATTTTAGGTACGCTTGCTTTCGCTTGCAGAAATAACGGTGACGAGTGTTTTATCGCAACGGGTGACCGTGACTCGCTTCAGCTTGCGTACGGCGGTGTTAAGGTTTTGCTTGCAAGAACTAAAATGGGGCAGGCGGTAACAGATATTTATGATGAAAAAGCGATTGATGAAGAATACGGTGTTACGCCGCAGGAGCTTATTCAGGTAAAGGCACTTCAGGGGGATACATCCGATAATATTCCGGGTGTTGCAGGTGTAGGTGCAAAAACCGCGCTTGATTTGATTTTCCGATTTCATAATCTTGATTATATTTATGACAATCTTGATGAACTTGATATAAAGCCGGGTGTTAAAGCCAAACTTAAAAATGATAAAGAAAAAGCGTATCTTTCGCTGAAACTCGGTACAATCAGCACTGAAGCACCGATTGATACCGATATAAATTCATATGTAATTAAAGATAAGGATGAGCAAAAGGCGGTATCGCAATTTGTAAGGCTTGAACTTTTTTCGCTAATTCCAAAGTTTAATCTTGACCCTAATAAAGCCGGTGAAATTGAAGTTGAGGAGCAAAAGGAGCGAAAGCTTAACTGCTTAACTTGTGTTGACGCTGATTATTTGCTTGATAAAACTAAAAACAGCGATGTGTTCTTTTATCCTAATATAGTAGACGGCAGCGTTACGGATTTATATTTCGCATTTGATGATGAAATTATTGTAATGCCTTGCGAAACACCGGAGTATTCATATTTTGTACGCACCTTTTTTGAAGATGAAAGTGCGAATAAATTTACTTATAATACTAAAGAACTGCACCGCCTTGCCTGCAAATATAATGTTGAGCTTAAAAGTGTAAAGGGCGATTTAATGCTCAGCGCTTATCTTTTAAGGCCGAGTGACAGCAATTATGATATTTCACATCTTTGCCTTGAATACGGTGTGAAAATTCCCGAGTATTTGAATTCACTCGGCAACAGGGATGAAATAGTTGAGCTTTCATCTGTAATTAAACCTCTTTTTGAAAAGACGGATAAGCTTATTGACGAAGCATGTGAAAGAAACCTTCTTGAAGAAATTGAACTTCCGCTTTCCCGTGTGCTTGCAAAAATGGAATATGTCGGCTTTGAAGTTGATAAAGACGGAATTGAAGCTTTCGGCAAAATGCTTGGTGAAAGAATAAAAGATTTGACCGAGTCGATTTATCAAAGTGTGGGATATGAATTTAATATCAACTCACCTAAACAGCTCGGCGTCGCTCTTTTTGAAGAGCTTAAATTACCGTGCAAAAAAAAGACGAAAACAGGTTATTCAACTAACGCAGAAGTGCTTGAAAGCTTGGTTAACGAACATCCTGCAATCAGCCAAATTCTTGAATTTCGCTCTCTTTCAAAACTTAAGTCAACATATTGTGACGGACTTTTGAAAGTTATCGGTGATGACGGAAGAATTCATACCCGCTTTAATCAAGTTGAAACCAGAACGGGCAGAATTTCATCACTTGAACCTAATTTGCAAAATATCCCGATAAGAACAGAACTCGGCAGTCAAATGCGCAAGTTTTTCATTGCCGGCAGCGGCAAAAAGCTTGTTGATGCCGATTACAGCCAAATTGAACTTCGTGTTCTTTCTGACCTTTCGGGTGATGAAAATATGATAAACGCATTTAACAGCGGTGATGATATTCACACTATCACAGCGTCGCAGGTATTTAACTTGCCTGTTGATATGGTTACACCGCAAATGCGCAGCAGGGCAAAGGCTGTTAATTTCGGTATTGTTTACGGTATCGGCGCATTTTCTCTTGCCAAGGATATCGGTGTATCAAATAAAGAAGCCAAGCAGTATATAGATAATTACCTTGCACATTACAGCGGTGTTAATGACTATATGCAAAAAATGATTGACCTTGCTAAAGATAAGGGATACAGCGAAACCCTGTTTCACAGAAAAAGATATTTGCCTGAACTTGCGTCATCTAATCATATGATGCGTGCATTCGGTGAGCGTGTGGCAAGGAATATGCCTATTCAAGGTACTGCCGCAGATATTATCAAAATTGCCATGGTTAAGGTTGATGACAGGCTTGCAAAGGAAAATATGAAATCACGCTTAATTCTTCAGGTACACGATGAACTTATAGTAGAAGCGCCTGAAGATGAAGCGCAAAAAGCACTTGAAATCGTGACGGAAGAAATGGAAAATGCCTGCAAAATGAAAGTTCTTCTTCGTGCAGACGGAAAAATCGGCAACACCTGGTTTGATGCGCATTAAGTTTAAATATGATTAGTATAGAAAAATTCAGTAAAGAACATCTTGATGATGTATATAAAATCGAATGTGCCTGCTTTTCGCACCCGTGGAGCAAGGCAGACCTTGAAAATCAGCTTGGGCTTGATACCTCCTGTTTCGTTGTTGCACTTGACGGTGAAACGGCGGTCGGATATATGGGGCTTCAAATATTTTGCGGTGAAGGGTATGTGACCAATGTTGCTGTTTTGCCCGAATACCGCAGGCAAGGCATTGCACAAAAGCTTATTTTAAAAGAACTTGAAAATGAAATGGATTTCATTACTTTGGAAGTCAGAAAAAGCAATGCCCCGGCAATAAATTTGTATCAAAAAATGGGCTTTGAAAATGTAGGCATTCGCCCTCGCTTTTATACCGCACCGGATGAAGATGCGGTAATTATGACGAAAAACATCAAACCCGGCGAATGATTTTTGCCTGCAATATATGAATGAGGTGAAAATATGATACTTTTATTTTTAGTGCTGTTGGTTATTGCAGTTGTTTGTGTTATAAAATATGTTGGTTATATGAATTCAACATATTATAAAGTTACAAAGAAACCGTTTCTTGCAATGAGAACGGATGTTGGAACTTATGGCGAATATTGCATATTCAAGTTGCTTAAATCCTATGAAAACAAGGGCGCAAAATTTCTTTTTAATGTTTATTTGCCGAAAGGCGAGGGTGAAACTACGGAAATTGATGTCCTTATGATTTGTTCACAGGGTATTTATGTTTTTGAAAGCAAAAATTACAGCGGTTGGATTTTCGGTAATGAAAAATATAAAATGTGGACTCAATCATTGCCGCAGGGAAAAGGAAGACCTGCAAAGAAAGAAAAATTTTTAAACCCGATTATGCAAAACAAATTACATATCAGGTGTTTAAACGAATATTTGAAAGAAGAATATCCCATTTATTCGGTTATTGCTTTTTCGCAAAGATGTGAACTTAAAAAGATTGAATTGGTAAGCGACAATGCAGTTGTAATTAAAAGAAATGATATAACAAAAGTGCTTGCCAAAAATTCAAAATATTCAGGGCAATTAAGTGAAAAAGCCATTTCTGAAATTTATGAAAAATTGTACCCTCTTACTCAAGTGGGCGAAGAAGTAAAAAAGCAACATATAGAGAACATAAAAAATGAAAAGAATTTGAAAAAGTAGATATTTCGTAGGGGCGAACATTGTTCGCCTGTTTATGACTATATAATTTTATTTAAGGATAAAGAATATGAAAATTTTAGGAATTGAGTCATCTTGTGATGAAACAGCTTGTGCTGTTGTTGAAGATGGGCGAAAAGTTTTATCAAATATAGTTGCAACTTCGCTTGAAGAGCATAAGCTTTACGGCGGTGTTGTGCCGGAAATTGCATCAAGGCGGCACGCGGAATCAATCAGCGGTGTGGTTAGGGAAGCACTTGAAAAAGCAAACTGCACTATGGATGATATTGACGCTATTGCGGTAACATATGCGCCGGGATTGATAGGCGCATTGCTTGTGGGTGTCAACTTTGCAAAAGGGTTGGCTTTTGCAAGCGGTACTCCGCTTGTTCCGGTTCATCATTTAAGGGGGCATATTGCATCTAATTATATTTCAAGTGATGTCAAGCCACCGTTTTTATGCCTTGTTGTAAGCGGCGGGCATTCACACATAGTTGCGGTAAATGATTATACGGATTTTGAGATTATCGGCAAAACCCGTGATGATGCCGCAGGTGAAGCACTTGATAAAGCAGGGCGCACAATGGGGCTTGCTTATCCGGGCGGAATCAGTATTGATAAAATCAGCAGGCAGGGTGATGAAAACGCATTTAAATTTCCACACCCTAAAGTTACAGGCAGTAAATATGATTTTTCGTTTTCCGGGCTTAAAACAAGCGTTATAAATACCGTGCATAACGCTAAACAAAAGGGTGAAGAGATAAATGTGGCAGATTTGGCGGCTTCTTTCCAAAAAAGTGTTGTGGATTGCCTTATTCAAAACCTTGAAAAAGCCGGTGTTGATAAAAATTTCAAAAAAATTGTAATAGCCGGCGGTGTTTCTGCAAATTCTAAATTAAGACGAGAAGCAGAAAAATTGTGTAAAAAGCATAATTGGCAGCTTTATTTACCTGAACTTAAATATTGCGGTGACAATGCGGCAATGATTGCATCGCAGGGATATTATGAATTTATAAGCGGTGTTACGGCAGATGAAAGTTTAAACGCATATGCCACAATGGCGATTGATAAACCCTACGAAAAACAAAACTGATAAAAAAATCACAAAAGAATTTAATAATATTATGTGTTATTGTTACATTTTAATGAATTTTGCCGACTGCTATTGAATTTTCACCAAACTTTGATATAATGAGTAAGAATGAAATTGGAAGACTATAATTGTTTTTCACTTTGGTTCAATTTGTTTGTAAATAATTTCAAAGGAGAATAAAGATATGGAATCAAATCTTACTTCTAACAAGTCACTTCTTGCTTGGCTTGACGAAAAAGTAGAACTCCTTAAGCCATCAAACATTTTATGGATTGACGGTTCAAAGGAACAAATCGACGCTCTTAAAAAAGAAGCTGTTGAAACAGGCGAAATGGTAAAGCTTAATGATGAGCTTCTTCCTGATTGCTACCTTCACAGAACAGCAGAAAACGATGTTGCTCGTGTTGAAGATAGAACTCTTATCTGCACAACAAAGGAAGAGGATGCAGGTCCTACTAACCACTGGATGGCTCCTGATAAGTGCTACAAGATGCTTTATGACATTGCTGCCGGCTCATATGAAGGCAGAACAATGTATATTATCCCTTATTCAATGGGTCCTGTTGGTTCACCTATGTCAAAAATCGGTATCGAAATCACAGACTCAATCTATGTTGTTCTTAATATGAACATTATGACAAGAGTAGGCAAGAAAGTTCTTGACGCTCTTGGAGATTCAAATGACTGGGTACGCGGTATGCACTGCAAATGTGATGTTGATCCTGAAAAGAGATGGATTTGCCAGTTCCCTGAAGATAACACTATTATTTCTGTTAACTCAGCTTACGGCGGAAATGTACTTCTCGGTAAGAAGTGCTTTGCTCTTCGTATAGCTTCATACCTTGGTAAGAACGAAGGTTGGCAGGCAGAACATATGCTTATCCTCGGCCTTCAGAAGCCAAACGGCGATATTAAGTATATCTGCGCTGCATTCCCATCAGCTTGCGGTAAGACAAACCTTGCTATGCTTATCCCACCTGAAGGATATCAGAGAAAAGGTTACAAAGTATGGTGCGTAGGTGACGATATTTCTTGGATTAAGAAAGGTCCTGACGGACGCCTTTATGCTATCAACCCTGAAAACGGTTTCTTCGGTGTAGCACCTGGTACTAACGAAAAGTCTAACCCTAACGCTCTTGCTTCAACAAAGAAGGGTACAATCTTTACAAATGTAGCTCTTAACCTTGATAACAACACTGTATGGTGGGAAGGTCTTGATAAGAACCCACCTACAAACGCAATTGACTGGAAGGGTAACCCTTGGAACGGTCAGACAAGCGAAGAAAAGGGCGCACATCCAAACTCAAGATTTACAGCTCCTGCTGTTAACTGCCCTTGCATTTCATCTGAATTTGAAAATCCAAACGGTGTTCCTATTTCAGCATTCGTATTCGGCGGCCGCCGTGCAAAGCTTACTCCGCTTGTATATCAGTCAAAGAACTGGAATCACGGTGTATTCGTAGGTTCAATTATGGGTTCTGAAACAACTGCTGCTGCAACAGGTCAAGTTGGTGTTATTCGCCGTGACCCTATGGCAATGCTCCCATTCTGCGGCTACAATATGGGCGATTATTGGAAGCACTGGATTGAAATCGGTGAATCTCTTGATGAAGATAAAGCACCTAAGATTTTCAATGTTAACTGGTTCCGTAAGGATGACGAAGGTAACTTCTTATGGCCTGGTTTTGGTGATAACCTCAGAGTTCTTGATTGGATTATTGACCGTTGCGAAGGCAAGGTTGATGCTCAGGAAACAGCTATCGGTTATCTTCCATATGCTAAGGATATTAACCTTGAAGGCCTTGATATGACAGAAGCTGACCTTGAAAAGATTCTTGATGTTGATAAGGATGCTTGGAAAGAAGAACTTAAGGGTGTTGACGAACTTTATGCTAAGTTCGGCGATAAGCTTCCTAAAGAGCTTTCAGATGTTCTCAATGAAGTAAAATCAAATCTTGATAAATAATTATCTCTTTTGAAACAATATGAAGCACGGTGTAGATTTATCTGCACCGTGTTTTTTTGATGTTTACATATAGGTTGGAATTTTATATAATATATTTGAAATACTTTGCGAAAAATCAATTATTAAGGTGTGAGGTTTTATGATAACAGATAAAAATTCCGGCAAAAGGGATATAGGAATAAAAATAATTTCCGTCCTTATTTGCCTTATCGTTGTATCGTTTCCATTAAGCAAGGCAGCAGATAAAATATGCTACCCATATGTAAAAGCAAAAGCTGTTGCATATTTGTGTAAAAAATACGATGCGAAAATTACAGATTTTAAACTTATTGATTCAAGGCATGCCGGAACATATTGGGATTCATCAAGAGATGAGCTTTTTCAGTTTTTGGCATGGAAAGATTTTGCTTTTGAATTTGAGTACAATGGCAGAAAGTTTTTTGTGAATCGTAATGACGGCAAATTTTATGACGATTATCAGCTTGAAGATATTGAAAATTGGTGTACCGAATGGTTGCAAAAAAATATTGATGAAAATATTGTTGGAATTGAATTGATAATTGATAATTACTTCAATTATATTGCTAATTGTGATAAAAGCAATAATTATGTACTGACTAAAAGCGATACGAAAGAATTTTTAGATAATTACTCTTACGGCAAATATAATTATTATCAAACAATATTTTATTATAACAATTATGACCATTCTAATGAATTAGAATACACAAAACAATTAAAAGCAAAAATTAAAGACAAAATAAAAATATCTGATTATATACATATTTCTAATTCTCCATATCCAAAATTGTTTAAGAATACAAACAAAGCAATTGAAGGATGGGGTACACATTATTATTCTATTAAAAATTATAATTGAGGAAATATATAATGAAAACAAAAATTTATACTCGTTTAATTTCAATAATTATGACAATGAGTGTTGTCATATCTTCAATTTGTTGCTTTCCATACAAATCATTTTCTGCAACATTATACAATGTATCAACTTCTTACTCCGGAAATTACGATTCGGAGTCGCCAATGCAATTTGATGTATATAGTTTGAACAGAAATACATCAACTTTTACAGGACATATAAGAATCAAAAGATTAACGGTAAGACCACAAAGGTATATTCAAATTGGTCAAAGACTTCAACGGTTAAGACAAAATAAACAATAGGAGAGCTGAAAAGCTCTCCTATTGTTGTATAAATTGATGTTTACATATAGGTTGGAATTTTATATAATACATTTGAAATACTTTGCAAAAAATCAATTATTAAGGTGCGAGGTTTTATGAAAAAACGAATAAAGGAATTTATTGGATATTATAAAGAATTAGGATTTAGCAAAACCTTTTGGTATTTACTCAGCATTGTGTATTATATATTTGATATGTGGTATATGTGGAACGGAGAAAGTTATATAGGCTTTATAAAAAAATATCATAATGCTTTTTTTGAAAAGCCTTTGGTCTTTTTATACCCTTGTGTATATCCGATTGTAATAGCAATAATCATTTCGCTTGAATTCTTATTTAAAAAAGTAAACAAGTTAAGTATTATTTTTAATTATGTACTTATTACAGTATTATTCGCTTTCGATTTTTTTTATGAACTTTCTCTTTTTGCATAAATTTAAAAGGTGACTTTTATGAAACATACAAAAAAATATTTGTTTTTTCTTTGAGCAAGTAAAAGTTTTTGTATAAATATTGAAATGTCAAATATAATTTGAAATACTTTGCAAAAAATCAATTATTAAGGTGTGAGGTTTTATGAAAAAACGAATAAAGGAATTTATTGAATATTATAAAGAATTGGGATTTAGCAAAATCTTTTGGTATTTACTCAGCATTGCGTATTTTATATTTGATATATGGTTTATTTGGAATGGAATAAATTTTTTTGATTACATTAAAAGATATTATACTTTGTTTTTTAAAGAACCTTTAGAATTTTTATACCCTTGTGTATATCCGATTGTAATAGCAATAACCATTTTGCTTGAATTCTTATTTAAAAAAGTAAACAAGTTAAGTATTATTTTTAATTATATACTTATTACAGGTTTATTTGGATTTGATTTCTTTTACATGGTTAATGATTTATCGAAAGGATAAGAAATGCTATTTATGAAACATACAGCTAAATTTTTTTCGTTATTACTTTCACTTGTACTGCTGATAAATTCGTTCTGCATTACGGCGTTTGCTAATATCACTTATGATGCTGATACTTTATATTTATCAGGCGCAACATATAGTGGTGAAGTAAATAATTTGTTTTCAAAGCCAACATATTATGAAATAACCATTTATTCTATTTATAATAATTGGGGGAAATATTCCGGGCATTTAAAAACCACAGGTGGCCAAACGATTGACCAAGAAATTAGCGGAAATGTGGATGTGTTGTCAAAAAACAATGGTTATTACAAATTAGAAATAGACTGCATCTTTTCGTATAATAATGATTCAAGAGCTTTTACATTAACTCTTAATGATGAAGACGGAAGCTTAAGCGGAAGTGTGAATCTCAGTTTCATGGGATTAGACTCTCATTTTTACGGAACGAGCGGCGTTATAAAAAATGCTTTAAAATATCAAAATTGTTCTCCTGAAGCTACTGATTATAATGAATGTATTTCTTTTGATGTTGATGTATATGGAAAAGATAATAAAACATTGAAAAATGAAATAATACCAAAGCAATTGTATAATTCTCTCTATGATAAAAAATACATAGATATAAAGCCATATAATTTTCATGATGATAAAGACAATAATACGAGTTATGTATTTGCACATAAAAAAGTTGACAAAAAAGAAAAGCTATATGTAATAATAAGGGGAACTGACGGTGTTGAATGGGTTGGAAATATGAAGATATGCCCTCCCGATGAAAGCGGAAATTATGATAAGTACACATTTAGTGATGATAAAAACACACACTATAACTTTTCACAGGCTGAAAAGGAATTAGAAAATAATTTAAGAAATTATATAAAAAGCAATAACCTCGACAGCGAAAAAACAGATTTGATTATAACCGGACACAGCAGAGGAGGCGCAGTGTCAAATTTACTCGCAAAAGAATTGACAGATGATACTGAATTTAGGCCATTTGTTACTGCGTATACATTCGCAACACCAAATGTAGCAACATATGACAAAAAAATGGAAAATTATGAAAATATATTTAATTTTGTGAGAGGCAATGATTTTGTACCCAATATTCCACTTCCTAATAATAATTGGAATTATTGGAAATACGGAAAAACTTATATTGAAACAAATACAAAATATGAAACATATTGTGATAAAATCACAAAAATTATGTCAGGTGAACAATATGCACCCAATGTCAAAGAATACTATCATAAAAGATACAAAAATATATATAACAATTCTCAAACAATCAGCTTATACAATGTATTATCAAATGGTTTAGGCAACGCGATGTCAAAAGGTGAAAATACTTCAAAAGGCATCAAGTATTTATTGAACTGCTTTGACTATAAAGGCATGGGAAAACTATTGTCAAATGTTTTAATCAAAATTATTTCGATTGATGATGGTCATAAGTACAAAAAATACGGCGAAATCGGACTTAGTGATTATGAACCATTCAACTTTTACCAGATGAAAGTGAAATTGGGAGAAAAAGCAGATGGAGTTGTTACATCATTACAAAACTATGCGACTGAATATATCACCCACAGCAGCAATAATATTAGTTATGATTTGAGAGAAATTGAACAGCTAAAACATTTTTTACAGATAAAAGATGAAAATTCAATATCCAACTTAGATAAACTCGGCTATAATATTGATGATTATTCAACATGGCATGACATTGTTTTTGATGAAGCCGGAAAAGTCATATCTATAAATTTTGAATTTAAAGATTTATGCGGAATATTAAATCTTACTGATTTTTCAAATTTGAAATATCTTAACATATCTTCAAATTATATTAACCAAGTTATTATTGATAATTGTCATAATTTGAGTGATATAGATATTTCTGACAATAACATTAAACATATTGATATTAAAACAAATTATAATATTTGTAATTTGAATTGTTCAAATAATAAAATTGGAGAAATCGATTTATCATCAAATACAAATTTAATTTCACTTGATGTATCAAATTGTTTACTTACGGATATAGATATTACACTATTGAAAAATCTTGAAATGTTCAATTGCAGTTTCAATAGATTATCCTCACTTGATATTGCTAACAACAATAAAATTTATGAGCTTTCATGTATTTTTAACTACATTGATTTAGATAATAAAACTTTCATGGATATTTTGGAAAATATCGCTCAAAAAGAAAATTCTAATGTATTCTATGAATTGCAATATATAAGCAACAATGCGAAGTTTGATACTGACGAAATGCAAGCAATCAAAGATTTTGCTTATCAAAACAGTTGCCTTGAATTGTTAAACAATGATTCATCATTAAACATTGAAAAAGTGCAAGAGTATTTCAATTTTGATAAATTTGAAAATACTTATAAAGTTACTTCAATAGATATTTCTGACGAAAATATTTCGGGAAAATTAAATTGTAATTGCTTTAAAGAATTGCAAAATATAAATTGCAATAGTTCAAAATTGACTTCACTTGATTTGACAGATTGTTTAAAAATTACTTCCGTGAATTGTTCTAACTGTGAATTGACAGAATTACTTTTACCATCAAACAGTAATCATAAATCATCTATTTTAAAAGAGCTTTTATGTGATAATAACCACTTAGATATAAATGTATTTTCAAATAAAGTTTTAAATAATATCAAATCAAAAAATGAGTATTCATTAAGTTATAAACATCAAATAATAAACAAAAATAAATCACAGTTCAATAATGATGACTATAATATTTTGGAAAATATATTTAATCAAAATAATAATAAAAACATTTTGAAATGGGATTTGAACAAACCGGGTGAATGGAATGAAATCACTTGGAAATATGATTTTGAAACTAATAAATATTATATTTATGAATGTGATTTTAAATGTTTAAATTTAACAGGAAATATAGATTTAAGTAAACTCTCAAAAATTGAAAATTTGTCGTTTGCAGGAACGAATATAAATTCTGTCATTTTGCCAAATATCAATGTTACAACAGGGAGCTTTTATGATTGCAAATATCTTGAAGCAGTTATTTTACAAGGCGGTACAACCATTTCGAGTGGTGCATTTATGAACTGTCCCGCACTTCAGGCAATATATATACCTGACAGCATTGTAGATATTTCCGATGATGCATTTGCAAATTCGTCCAAAGTTACAATTTGCGCAAACACGGGCAGCTTTGCCGAAGCGTTTGCCAACAAAAAAGGCATCAATTTCAAATCCGGTAGTTTCTTGTGCGGTAATATTGTTGCAATGGAAAGTCCAAATAATATATATGAGCATTATTATCCAGTTGAAGATGTCAATATATCAAATGAAGCCGGCATTATATCGAAAAGTGATAAATATGGATATTTTGTAGTATATTCGCTTAAAAACGGAAATTATGATTTCGCACTTGATTACAAATACGGATATAATTTGCACCTTAAAGTTAAAATTTGTGATTCATCAGTAGTCATTTCTACACCTATCACTATGATATGTTGTGATTTTAACAAGGACGGTTATATTAACGCTAAGGATTTTGCTGTGTTAAAAAAACATATTAACGGTTATGAGTCAACAATAGATAATAAATATTTTGATATTAACAAAGACGGTATTGTTGATAATGATGATTGGAAAATTGGGAAAAATTTCTTGCTTTGCAAAAATAATAATGAAATCATTATGAGTTACAGCAATGCAGAATATGATATAATTCCGGCAACGGCTGAAACAGCAGGAAATGAAGAAGAAAAGCCAAACGGCATTGATGTAGTAGACGGCGGACTCGATTGACTTTTATATAATACATTTGAAATACTTTGCAAAAATCAATTATTAAGATGTGAGGTTTTATGAAAAAACGAATAAAGGAATTTATTGAATATTATAAAGAATT
>ERZ1106941.1511-NODE-1511-length-23210-cov-5.472857_pt1 | contig 23210 bp, 7 predicted proteins | sample MGYA00403670_ERZ1106941 | MGnify/ENA primary metagenome ERZ1106941 (study PRJEB35170, sample SAMEA104062400) | human gut metagenome | biome: human gut; feature: human-associated habitat; material: faeces | place: Denmark | collected 2012-06-04 ...
ACTCCAAAAGGAGTTGCCCCTAATTTTTATTTCGGCTAAAACTTTATGTTTATGCCATTGTCTGAAGAAGGTCTACAAGAGAAGCAATAACTGTATCAGTATCACCCTTAAGAACAGGAAGAACCTGATTAACAACTCCGGATACAGTTTCGTTACCGCCTACAAGACCTGTGATAAGATCACTTATGTTCTTGAAGTTATCGCCTGTGTTAACAGTTTCGATTAAGTAGCCGAGTACTGCAATGAGTGTTTCTGATGAATCACCTTCAACATAAATTCTTGCACCGTATGTAGCAGCCTGTGAAGTGTCTGTAATTACTTTACCGTGGCTTGCAAGCTTCAACCAATCTACATCATTAAGCTTAATTCCGAGTGGTGCGCCCTTAATCTTAATAAGACCAAGGATATTATTTACAAGAGGAATAATAGCGTCACCGCCAAGGAGTGGCTTAAGTGTTGCATTAAGGTCATAGATGTCAAGAGAGAAGTTTGTAACACCAATCTTACCGAGAATTGAATTAAGGTCAACTTTAAGTGCCTTAAGAAGTGCAGGTAAGAGAGTATTAAGATCAACTATTGGTTTGATAGCATCAACAAGAGCTGAAATAGGAGTGAGGAGGTTGTCAAGAATCTGGCAAAGTCCGTCATTACCAATGAAGAGTGCAAGGTTTGGAAGCATTGCAAACAATGTTTCAAGAGGAGCATTAAGTATATCCTCAACCTTATCCCAAAGAGGATTGATAATATCAAGAAGAATATTATCGTAAGCTTCGTTTATATCTTCTCTGTATTGATACTGAGTTTTGATGTTATACATTGAGAATGCTTCCATAAGAGGAACGATTGATGATGTATAACCGTTTGAACCAGGAATTCTTACTATGTCAAAGATTCCGAGTGATGCATCATTAAGAAGTACATCGAGTACACCGTAGATAGGACGGAGAACTGCAACAAGTGCGTGGAAGAATGTATCTGCATCCTTAACACCCCACTTAAGTGATGCTGTGTTAACCTTTGACCATGAACCTGCCTTTGCGATTACGCTTGCATTTGCAGCATAAGTTTGACCGTAAGATTCATCTGTAAGAAGTTTAGCAACATTGCTTGTTGAGAAGTCAATGTTAGTTTGTGCAAGGAGAGAAACGAGTGAACCGTCGCCAACCTTAACACCTTCAACTGCACCGTAAAGTCCGGTAAGAAGTGAGTTAATAATGTCATCCTTGAAGATAAGACCGCCGATTAACTTGGTAAGACCGCCGTCAACCAAACCGCCTACAAGTCCGTCAAGCATTGGAGGAAGATTCTTAAGGAAGTCAACATCAACACTTTCAGGATAAGAGAAGTCATATGAACCAGTCTTATAAGCTGTGTAATCCCAGAATGCATTAGTAGGTTCGCCTGTTAAGAAGTAGAATACTGCACGAACAATATCATCCTTATCAGCAAGGCCGATTGTAGTGAATACGGTTGAGATGATAGATTTGAGCATATCATTACTCTTAATAGCTTTAATTGAAGTAATAAGTGATTTGATAGATTTTGAGTTCTTAACAAGAGTATCTGCAATATAACGGAGAACTGCAACAAGAACTTCGCCCTTATCAGCAATTACTTCCTTATTTGTAAACTTGCCTTCGGCATTCTTAACCATTGATTTAGATGTAACAACCTTACCGTGTGATGCGATTGTTGACCACTTAAATTCAGGAAGTTTAATACCGGTCTTCTTAAGTAATGAGTTAAGAAGAGGAACTACAATATCTTGAATGTTGCAAGACTTAAGGTCTGCAAGTTTGATGTTAAGCTTAACACCTTTAACCTTGAGTGCGTTTGTAACAACTTTGCCAAGGTCCTTGCCGAGTACCATTGAAAGAATCTTATCAACATCCACACCTGCTGATTTAGCAGTTTTAAGAATGTTTGTAACAGGAGCAAGGAGATTATCGAGTAACTGGCCTATGCCGTTGTTATCAATAAAGTATGCAAGGTTAGGAAGAACAGATGTGAGTGTATCAAATGGCTTATCAAGAAGTGTATCTACAAAGCTCATAAGAGGATTGAGAACATCAAGAATTACATTATCTTTAGCCTTCTTGCAATCTTTTTGATACTGCTTAAATGTTTTAATCTTGCTGTTGCTTACTTGAAGAACATCAAGAAGAGGAACAATTGCGCCTTCATAACCGTTAATACCGTTAACGCCTACATTAAGAGCGTTAAGATCAAGCTTAATTGTTGAAAGCTTGGAGTCAGGGTTCATATCATCCTTAAGGGTAAGAGTGAGAACGCCTTTCTTAAGCATATAAGTAAGTGCAACTTTGCTTGTTACTTTACCGTTGCTGTCTTTAATATCAAATGAAGTTGAAGCCTTCTTGATATTGATATTACTGAGGTCAATCTTTCCTTCATTGAGGAATACAGCAAGAACGCTGTTTACAGGACGGAGGATTGCTGCAAGAGCATTGATAAAGCCCTGCTCTGCCTTTGCTGAACCATCCTTGAAGCCCCAGTTGATTGTTTTAACTTTCTTCCAGCTCTTTGCCTTCTTAAGTGTGTTGGCTGCTGAAGTGTAAGTTTTGCCATAGCTCTTATCTACAAGGAGATTAGCAACACCCTTTGGTGATACTGCAATGCCTGCCATATTGAGATATGGTGAAATCTTCTTGGTATCAAGCGCACCGTAAAGTGCCTTTGCAAGAGATGTGAGGTTAGCGTTTGTAAATGCCAATCCGCTGACAATGCTCTTAAGATTTGATGCGTTAACTACACCGAAGTTGGCGAGAAGAGCCATAACTGCATCAACTGCTGTGTCAAGCTGTGAAACAGCGTTATTTGCATCATAAGCTGTAATTCCGTCAGGATACTTAAAGTTTAATGATGTACCCTTGTAATTCTTATAAGTCCAGTAAACTTCTGTTGGTGACTGAGTGAAGTCAAGAAGCTTGCCGATAACTTTAAGAAGTCCCATAGCGTCAAGCTTACCTGTTTCGATGTACTTGATAAGCTTTTGAATTCCCTTGCTAATCTTGTTGTTGCCCATAATCAACTGAATGATTGTGGTAAGATTATTGTTTGTCTTTACGAATTCAATTACATAATCAAGAACATAAAGAAGTGTTTGAGCAGGAGAAGCTGTTTTGCCGAGTGCATTCCAGTTAATGTTATTAAGCTTAATGCCTGTTTTAGCAAGAAGTGTATTTATAATAGGTATAATATTATTACCTGAAAGAAGGTATCCCTTTACTTCAATACCGATTTCCTGCTTATCATTAACTGTTACCAATTTACCGAATGTTTTAGTAGCAATGTTTTCAAGGAATGAAGCAAGAGTAGGTGATGTTGCACCAAGAGTACCATTGCTTATTCTGAGGATTTTTGCAAGTCCGTTAACTTCATTTGAAATAGGTTTAACGGCGTTTGCAATTGTTGAAGCAAGTGTAGGAGCTGTTGTGTCATCTAATATAACACCGATAGCCGATACAAGGTTCAACAATGTAGTTACAGGTTTTTCAAAGAATTTGTCAAGTAATGCAACGATTGGGTTAACAATTCCTACAAATACTTCATCACGGTATGGATTGCTCTTGTCAGCGAACTTTTCAGGAGTATCAACTGTGATGCCTGTTTTTACTGCGATTGTATTAAGAACCGGATAAAGTGCATTTTCGTAAATGCCTGTGTCAATAAGAAGTACGCCGATAATAGATGTGAGAAGTCTGAGTGATGTTGAAAGACCATTCATAAACTCATCTCTGTTGCCGGCTGAAACACCCCAGTTAATGCTTACATTGAGTGTTCCGTTGTCATTAACAGCATCGCTCCAGCTTGCAAGCTTCTTAAGTTTACCGCTGGCATTCTTAATATCTGTGTCTTTAATTCTTACAGCTAATGAGTCAGGAGAAATAAGTCCGTTAACTGCTTCGCTGATAAGATTGTATTTAGCTGAAACATTGTTTGCACCTGTGTATGAATAAGCGTACTTATCAGTAAGGTTTGCAACAAGTGATTCAATGAGTGCATAAGTTCTTACTACTACTGTGGTAAGTCCTTCATTTGTGTAGATATCCTTAGGGTTAACATTACCGTTAGAATCAGCTGAGCGTGAATCTTCACCGTTAAGGTAATATAAATAGGTATTAAGTAAATCTATTACTGCATTTGCTGAGTTAGCACCGATGTAATTTGAAAGTAATGAAATTACGCCGACAATAATATTATTTGTTTTGTTGATTGAATAGCCATTGATTCTTGAATCAGCAAGGAGAGATGACAATGCTTTATCAAGCTTTTCAATTGTGCTGTCAACACTCTTAACATCTTTGCTCTTATACGCTGAAATGTCAACTGATGAGTTAGAAGTTTGAACTGCCTGTGTAGGAGCAGTTGTTGTATTATTATTTGTATTATTATTTGTATTGTCAGTCTTCTTAAATGATTTAACAAGACTTTGAATTACATCTACAAGCTTGCTTACATTAGTAATAAGGAAGTAAGCATTGTTTTTATCAAGTCCGACAAATCCGCTTGCCTGCTTTTCAAATGTAAAGCTGTATTTGCTTTCACGGGTGATTTGGAAAATGCTGTTAAACAAGTCTGTAAGTGCGCTTGTTTCGCCAAATCCGCCGATTGACTGAAGAACACCTGTAATGAGAGGAAGGTTCTTTGCAAATGCGCTGTTGTCTGAATCAATAACATTGTTTACAAGACCGAGGATTGCATCAAGCCAATCTTCTACAAAGATACCAACGAAAGTATCGAAAATCTTTGTTGAATCAGGATTTTGAGCATATGACTTGAATTCAGTTACCTTTGTGTTAGAAACAGCGGTATAGGTTTTACCCGATACTGTAATTTCTTCAGTTTTAAATTTACCGTCATAGCAGTATGTCCATGCATTTTTGCTGACACCGTACTTATCTGCTCCAAGGTCTTCCATAATATCGAAGAGCTGTGGAATAGCAACCATTAAGTTGTTAAGTCCGCTGTTAGCAATATTTCCGTTGTTATCTTTACCCTTAACTTGATTTCTGAGTGATGGGGTATTTACATAAGTGTCAACTGCTGTTGTAAATAATCCTGCAAGTTCGTTAATTACTTCTGCAAGTCCGGTTGCAAGCTGAGCGTTTGTGTCTGAAAGAACGCCTTTATCATCTGTAAATGCTTTCTTAAGAACCTTATCAAGTCCGCTGAGCTTAGCGTCCCTAAGTGCTTTATCAGCAATGTAAATTCCTGTGATGTAAGGAACTTTTGCTTCATATTTACTGTAAACAGTAAATTTAGCATTTGTTGGAGCTTTTGCAAGAGCTACTGAAATATCATTGCTTGTTACACCATTATATGTATAGTATGTAACATCTTCGGTATATTCAACTGTCTTTGCAGTACCGTTTTCATCCACTTCTGTTTTTGTCTTCTTTTCTGTTACAACTTTAGAAGTGATTTCGTTGCCTTTACTGTCAACAATCTTTTCATATTTAGTAACATATTCTGGTTTGCTGATAACAGTACTTGTTGTAATATTCTTTGTCGTAATTTTATCAAGTCCGCCTGATAAATCGGTATATTTGGTGATTTTGAAATTCTTTTCAGCACCGTTATTCCAATATGTACCGCCCATCTTGTCATAAGAACCATCATTCTTGAGCCAATGCATAAGCAATGGAAGCATTTCATTAAGGTCCCAAGCAAGTGTGTCAATACCGATGTATGAGCCGTAATCAGCAGTTAAGTCATAGAGAAGACCATCATGTGTGAAGTTATAAAGCATATTGTTTTGCTTGGTTTCACCTGATTTAGCACTGAAGAATATCGGTTCAAGTACTTCATTTACAAGAACAACAACAAGCGGAAGAAGATTAAATATTGTTTCAACCGGTGATTCAATAAGGTTAGCCCAAACATTGTAAGTTGCTTTTACAAGGTCAATTTTTGTTGAAGCAAGTTCATCAAGAGCACCGTTGATAATATTACCTATTGTTGAACTCGGATCGAGATATGTGGAAATAATAGAGTTAAGAACTATATTTGTAAGCTGTGTACCACCGTTACCACAAAGAGCTGCAAGTGCATTGTTGATAACAGGCTGCTTTTGAGCGTCTGTAAGAGTTACACCTGTTGTATCAAGATGTTCTTCAACATAGTCATTGATAAACTTGCTAATATCCAAAGAACATTTGATTGAATTGTTATCATAAGTTAAGTCGTCAGACGCAGTGCTTATTTTTGAGCAAAAATAAGATGTAAGAGTTGACATATATGAATATTTAACCCATTCATTTAAATCTGCTTTTGAATAAGTATTGCCGGTATGCTTGTATGCATAAATACCGGTGTTAGGATCTGAATTTTCTGTATCTAAAAGAGTAGCATTTTGAATATAATCACTTGTTTTATTGCTTCTGTTGCTAATCCAGTTACCTGCAAACAAGTTGATAACCTTGTTACGCTGTTGTGCATCAGAGTTGTTATTCTTTCTGCTGTACATCTTCAAGAATGTAGCAAAATATTCAATAGTGGCTGTATCTCTGAGATTCTTAGGAAGAATGAAAGTTTTAGAACCGTCTGTATCATTAAACTTCATACTACCGTCAGCAAAATATCCGTTTATTGTTTCAGGGAAATTGTTATCTTGAGTAGCAACCAAGTTCAAAATTGAATACATCTGCTCAAGTTCATCATCTGTAAGGAAGAATTCATCTCCGTCTTGCCAGTAGAAGTTGAAGCCCGCAGGCATATCCTTATCAACTGCTTGATTTATATCTTCAAGTTTAAGTCCTTTAAAGTCAACCAATGCTCCTTTTAAAATATATTGAGCATAAGGAGCGTTTTGTCGTCCGCCGCCATTTACATCATCAACAAGTGAAGCGTATGATAATATGATATAAAGGCTTGTGATATAATCCTTTACAGATGACATTGATAATGCATCTGTGGATACACTATCTCTGGTGAGCATTTCGCTTACTGCAGTGTCAAGACTGTCGTATCCGAGAGCTTTAGCAAAGAATGGCTCAATCTGTGATAATAATCCGTCAACAGTTTTAAAAGTTTTAATACCGGTTGATTCAATGGTGTATGGGTCTCCGGTAGGAGATGTAACTTTTGGGTTCCATTGGTCATTAAAGAAATCTGAATCAGCAGAGAGTTTGAAATTTGCACCGCCGTCAACAGCAAGTCTAATGTAAGGCATGGTTCTTGCTAAGTTACCGCCAAACATATTTGTGAAAGTATCTGTTTGAGGTGAATATGCATAGTAAATACAATCAGCAACATCAGAGGCATTAAGATCAATACCAAAAACTTTATAGTAGTTGTTTAAGTAACTGCATACTTCATTTACGGTTTTCTGCTGAGCTTCTGTGAGTGTGTAGGTTGCAGATTTAAGCTGTGAAAGGCTTGCCATCATAGATGTTTCGCCTATTCTTACATGTCCGCTGTCACCGTTGAAGTCCAACATATCTGTGATTGAAGAAAGTTCAACAGGTTTGATTTTACCATCTGCAACTTGATCGTCATATTGCTGTGCAATTGCAGGCAAAATATTATCAACAGCATCGGAAATATCAAAGTTAGTAGAAGTATTTGAATCTACTAATGTTGTTAAATACCACAAACCTTTGGTGTTGTATTTAATGTTAACATAATGCTTATGCTGACCTGTTGAGTCAACAGTGATTTTTTTGATTGCTTTACCATCAAGGTTGCGATCGCCTGCACCATAAAGAATATCTTCAAGTGCTTTCTTTGTTTCTTTGTTTGCAGAAATGTTGCTTACACCGTCATAAATGAGCTTATGGCACATACCTGCAAGCTGGAAGAAATTGATGTCGTCACTGAAATTGTTGAGGTAGTCATAGTTGCTTACATTTGATGATGATTCACCAATAATGTCTGTGACAAATTCCGATTGGCTTGTAGATACAGCCATTTTGCCGACAGCATTGATAAGCGTAGGCTGAAGTGCCTGCAACATCTCAGGAAGAGTCGTATTCTCCTTAATTGATTCTTTCTGGTCTTTAGTCAACTTGTCTGAAGTTGTACCAAGACTGATTGCCCCTTTGTTATAGACTACTTTTGATATTGCGTCTATACCCATGAGAAGGGACGGAAGCTCATCTGCCAAACCATTGACGGTTTTATATGCGGATGAAGCATTAACGCTGGAAGTGTTCCACAATGGGTTGTCATTACTGTTTTTTGCAAATGCAGTAAATCCAACCGAACAAGTGGTCACGACCATTACCACAGCTAAGAAAAAGCTGAGTATTTTTTTGCTCGTTCTCATATAAATTTTCTCTCCTTTACAATATGATTTACGAACTTTGTCGTATGGTAACGCATTTTGGATTATGCGCCGAGCAGTATTTGTTTATTACACAGTTTCTACACAAAAACTGCTTTTTAGGCGCAGGATATCCACACGCGTATTAACAAATACAATATATTTATATCAAATAAAATCTAATAAGTCAATAATTTTATAACATATTTTGAATTTATTGTGAATTTTAACATATTTTGCGTTTTGAATTTGACAACGGAGTGCTTGTAAATGGACTTAATTGGAAATTATGTCTAACAAGCGTCGATTTTGTTAAGAGTAACTGAAAAACGAACAAAACATAGAAAAAGTGCATTAACAATTTTGTAAAATGTAAAGCCCGAAGCCTTTACAAATGTAAAAATTGTGTAAAGTATTGTCGCTTTACTCGCTGTGAAAAGCCTATTTTTTCCCTTAAAATTATTAACAAATTGTAAAATTTTCGTAAACTAATTGTGCAGAGTGACAAAAAAACGAAGTTGTTTTTGGCTAAAGTTACAAAAATGAGGATTGTAAGTTTAATTTATTGACTTTCGGGTGGCTGTATGTAATAATTATAATGTGTTTAAAGCACATATTGCGCCAATTTAATGCTGTGGCTTGTAATGAGCCTTCATTCTAATTCAGATTGCCTGATGGTCAGAGATTGCGACGGGCATTACGCACAATATGTTAACACTTCACTTTAAATTTTTTAAAATTTTACGGAGGTAAAAAATGAAAACGAAAGCAAAAAAGTTTTCCCATAAGCTGCTTGCGTTGTTTATGGCTGTTCTTATGGCTGCTTCTTGTTTAACATGTGCATTTTCAGCTCGCGCTGCACCTGTTAGTTCAGAAAAGCAGTATACAGATGACGCGTTAGAATATAACGACCTTGCTTGGAATATTCTTTCCGATGAACAAGCCGCAACAGCATTGCTTGACTATGCGGACCTTATGCTTCCTACAGTTGCTCCAACAGTTTACAACCTTCTTGCAAATCTCCCATCCAGCGTTACAGCTTATATGACATGGGATGCCGCTCAAAAGCATCTTAATATCAACGCGTTTGGTATTATTAAATATACCTTAACAGTTAAGCTTGACAGCGTTGATGATGTAATGCTTACACTTGAGAGTGTTGCAGGTCTTCTTTCTAAGTATGGTAGTTATGTTGGTGATGCAGGTAACATTCAGCTTAAATCATTAGCTTCAAGTGATGCCAGCAAGAATTTCTGGCATGTTACAAGAGAAAACTATTCATCAACTGAGATTGTTAAGAGAGCTCTTGCTCTTCTTCAAATCAACTCAGCTGACTATGCCGGTAAGGATGTACTCGGTCAGGTATTAAGAGGTGATTTCAACCTCGGTGTTCTTAAGAGTGCGGTTAATATCTACAAGCTTCTTGCAGGTCCATTAGGCTTCAGTGATGAAAGTTATGCTAAAAACCTTGTTTATAACATTGTTCAGCAGCTTATTTTCAACTATACTAAATGGTATACACAGGATGAAATCAATGATTTCAAGAGTGGCAAAACTCAATGGGTATATGATGACCAGCTTTTCGATAAGCTCTCTACTGAGCTTCTTCAGAAGATAAGCGTTCTCGTTACATATAACCAAGAATATAATGAAAAGAACGAAGATGGCTCACTCAAACCTATCCAGGATACATCAGCTACTCGTTATCTTGAAATCAAGGCTGAAATGAATAAGTCAGGCTCGGATTATGCAGCAGCTGCTGCTAAACTCGGTTATGACCCTAACCTTGTATATTCAAGCGAATTTAAAGATGATGACGGCAATCCGCTTAATGTTCTTCTTTTTGCTTATGGACATCCGGATGCAAACGGTTATGCAACAGAGCAAACAACAAAGATTACATTTAAGCCAACCGATTCTCTTTTCAAATTAGGTTATACAGCACTTGATCTTGCTTGGGATACAGTTCTCAAGGGTACAGTCAAGCTTCTCCATGTAAACACCCAGGGTGACAGAAATCTTGATAATGCATACTATTATTATTTCGACAAAAAGGGTGAATGGAATTCAAGCGATATTGCTTCTAACTATACCCAGGCAAAGATTAACGAATGGGCTGAAGCTAATTACGAAGCTTATGGCGATAAATCAGCAGATGACTTTATTGCAAAAGCTAAGGAACAGCTTTCATTTGACCGTGCAGCTGCTGAAACATCAACAGGCAAGTGGTCAGATATTGATGAAACAAAGCTCTTTGCTAAGTTAAGATACAGCCCTCTTGCTGACTACGGTTTCAATATGCAAACAGGTCCTATCAACCTTTACTTTGCACAAACCGGAACAAAGAATATTGACGATTTCTTTAAAAATGAATATTCAAATTACGGTTCAATGGTAGCAGGCTTTAACGATGCACTTGTTGCAGCAGTTAATGATTTGTTCCCACAAAGAGATAACATTATCGGCAATCGTCCGGAAATGGCAAAATCTAAAACAACAAAGGCAGACGGTGTTGAATCAATCAATGATGCAACAATCAGGAAAATCACTTCAACACTCGTTGGCAATGCACTTAAGATGGTTCAGTACACAGCAGATGCTACTGACGCTAACATTCTCAAGGCATTCTATGATGCTAACGGTACTGATGCTGTTCTTTCAGAAGCAAATCTTGAATCAGCAATGGTTCCTATGCTTGTTGCTTGTATCGGCCAGGTTAACCTTGGTGCAGGCAAACTTCAAGATATTATCCACCCAGCAGAATGGGATGGTTGTAAGGATGCAGAAGCAGTTGCTTATGTATGCCTTAAAGAATACTTATCATACGTACTTCCTAATAAGGATTATTCATCACTTGTAAATGTAGCCAATGACGGTACAATCAGCGCAACACTTGAAGGTACAATTCTTCCTATGGCTCGTGATGCAGTTGCATATGTACTTGAAGGATATGTTCCTGTAACATACAAAGGCAAAACTTGGAAGACAGAAAACGAAGATGTTAATTCAAGTGCTACAATTTTTGACCTCTTGAATTCAGTAATTCTTTACTACGGTGGAGATTACTCAATGAAGAAGTCAACTAACTCAGGTGAAAGAGCAATGGGTGTTGCAGCTCTTCTCGGTATTTGCGATGAAAAAGGTAACAGTGCTCTTACAAATAACCTTTGGGAAAATATTGATAAAATTGCTAACAAGTTCCTCCCTATTCTTGGTACACTCCAAGGCAAGGAATACGGTAAGTTCGATTCACATGACCTTATCTGGAACGATGTAGTTCTTTCAGTTCTTAATATTGCAGATAAGAAAGACAGCGGTTTCTGTGGCGTATCTAATTTCGTTTACAAACTTATCACAATCGTATCTGCTGAACCGATTCAGTCAAAAGGTTTTGTAAATACTGTTTATGATTTGCTTGCTGACCTTATCAACGGTCTCCTCGGTAAGCGTTATTCTAAACAGCCGCAGGATTTCACAACCGTAGTTCCTAAGTCAAACGGTGACAACAAGCCATTTGATGATTTACTTCAGGTTAAAACTATTGCAGGTACCGGCGGTACTGACCTCGGTGCAATCCAAAAGGCTATTTGCAACTTTGTTGAATTCACCGGTTATGGTGCAGACAGCACCAAGGGTGATGCTGGCAAGTATGGCGATTCAGTAATGAGGGGTATTTTCTTTGCTCTTTCAGCAGTTAACTCTTTCGTTCCTGAAGCTATCACTCCAATCGGAACTCAGCAGCTTAAGACTGCTTCAGCAAGCTTTGCTACACCTTCTATGAAGACAACAGCAGGCGGCGATTGCAGCGATACAGTTTCATTTACAAATAACTGCACAGGTCTTAACCGTGCATATATCTCTAATGGACAGCTTGTTCAACTTTCTCGTTACTATTACAAGCTTAAGTCAGCAACTTATATTGACAGTAACAACGCAAAAACTGATATTACATCTCAACTTAAATCAGGTCTTATTGCTCCTAACGAAACAATAGAAACACCTAAACTTTCTATTACTTTCAACTCATCAGCAGGAGAATCAAATGTAGTTGAAGTTCAGTTTGTATACGACATCGTACTTAAAGATGGCACAGTTGTTGCAGCTGATAACAATGTTTCAGCTTATAAGTATATGACAACCGCAACAGGTTGGAAAGAAGCTATGTATAATAGTAACAAGCAGTTCCAGCATGATACAAATAAACCTGATCAAACAGTTGGTGTTGAGGGTGCTTATGTAAAATCAACATCTACATTTAGTAATGATAATACTCTTCTTGCTAACTATCCTGAATACATGGTACTTGATTCATCAAACCTTGCTGATATTTCAACATATTCAGTTAGATATAGAAGTAACAGAAATAAGATTTTAACCGGTAAAAAAGCAGTTGACGGTATCTACTTCTATGATGAAGATTCAAATTATCAGTCAAACACACTTGATGCAAATAATGTTGTAACAAAGTATGATAAAAATGCTGCTTATACAACAGTAAACATCACCAGTGAAAACGCTATCCCTGCTTGGGATAAGACAAACGGTAACCTTCTTAAGTATAATATGTATGACTACCGTGTTGAAACTGCTCCTGGTTCAGGTGAATTCGGTGAATGGAACCGTAACCAGGTAACAGAAGCAACAGCAGGTAACAGCGATAAAATTACTTATTATAAGGGTTACACAAGCGATGAAATCGAAGCAGTTAAAGCTCAAACTAACCCGGATGGTACTTCAGCTGAAAATGTTAAGGCTATTCAGACAAGAACTCATGTAGTTTACACTCTTTCTGAAGCTATTGCTAAGAATATTATCGCAGGTTACCATGTTGGTGACGGTGATATTTACGAATCAGTTTATTTGCAGAACAATGGCGGTCAGATTAACTACGATAACCTCTTCAACATTGTTTCAATGGGTAACACCAAAGTTCCTGGTTTCTACATTGAAAGTGAGAAGAAGCAGATTCCAAATGCATCTGCTCTTGAAGTTCAACCGTTCCGTTATGATGGTGAAACCAACATTCAAGGCGGCGAATATCCGGTTGATATGTGTATCTACAATGGTTCTAAGTCAGCTTATGCTCACTTTACTATCCTTGTAGGTGATACCAGCCAGCTCAGTGGTATGAATACTGCTTATGATAATTTGGCATCACTTGTATCACAGTATAAGCCTTCAGACTTTACTAACTCAACTATTTTCGAGCAAGCTAAGCAGGCTCTTCTTAATGTACTTTCTATTAAGTCATCTGCTATGACAGTTGCTTTTGCACAGAGCATTAACAATAAGACTCATCTCACAGCAACAACTAAAGAAGTTACATCAAAGTTTGGCGATTTAGCTTATGTTCCTTATACAAAATCTGCTCCAACAGTAACATCTAAAGGAAAAGAATATACAATTCCAAAGGATGTTTTGGCTAACGCTTATGTTGGTGGCGAAGCTCTTGCTGACGGTTCAGGTAAGGTCGGCGGTGTTGCAGGCGTTTACTACTTCGATGCTGCAGGTACAATGCCAATCTATTCACCATTAGCTCTTTCTGATGATAATGGAAAGGTTCGTACAACAGACCAAGCCGGAATCAAAGTAATTAAGAATGCAGATGGTAAATACTATCTTGCTAACTCAGTTGTTTATGAAACAACTTGGGATAATGCTATTACCACAAATGGTAATCCTTGCCAGATGCCTACTAAAACTCAGGCAACTGACTCACAGGGTAATCTCCTTTACAACCAGGTTCAGTATGTATACCGTGATGCCGATGGCAAGAAGGTTAACTCAAATGAAGATTGGTCATGTAAGTTCCCTGTAACAGATTATACTATCGTTCCTAACGAAGTTAAGTCTGACGGTTCAATCGTTGATAACCGTGGTGCTGTTGCAAAGGCTGTTGATAGAATCAACTATGTAACAAGCATTATGAATGATACACTTAAGCCGGCTGCAGATAATGCATTCAAAAACATTTCTGTTGCAAGAACCGGTCTTAATGACACAAACTTTAACATCTTAACATTCTCTAAGATGACTGACATTGCCAGAAACATTGAAAAGAACTTTACTGTTGATCTTGAATATCATTATGATAAAGTTGTTTTAGGTGCAGATGGCAACCCGGTAATTGATGAAGCTACCGGAGAGGCTAAAACTGAAGATGCAGTTAAGAAGGAATTAGGCGTTTCTCCTGCAAGTGCAGCATCAACTGTACAAAACTGCATTGACAACGGAAAGTCTTATACTTATGTAACTCATTCATCACTTTCATCAGCAGCAGTAGCTGAATATACCAGACTCTTCAATATCTTTGCAAGCGCAGCTGTTGAGCGTGGTTACCAGGGTGCACAGCTTGAAAAAGAAATCAAGTGTGCATCAGGCAACATCTATTCAACTCTTACTGCTACTAAGGCTGTTTATGCTGAAGATGGTAAGACTGTAACAACTGAAGCTTCAGTTTCAAAGACAACAGGCGCAAACGCTCCTCGCTTTGGTAAGTGGGATGCTGAAGGTAAGCTTGTAAACGATGGTTCTTACACTGCAGAATCATGGACCAGATATGTCAGAGCTCTTGCAGCAGCAGTTGCTCTTGCACAGTATGGTCACGGCGATTATGCTCATAAGGATCCAGCTAACTTTGTTCTTTCTGATAAGAAGGGCTACGATGCTTCACTTACAAATATCTACACTGTTGATACAGAACTTCAGGCTGCAGAGATTGCTCTTGCTCCTGCTGAAACTACAAACAGCACTGTAACAGTTAATGCTGTTGAAGGTGCTACTGTAACAATCAATGGCGCTGCTTACGCAACTCCTGTTTCAGTAGAAACCGGCTCAACAATCACAATTGATGTTAAGGCAGCTGAAGGTTACCAAGTTGTTAATGAACTTACAATCAACGGTGAAAAGGTAACAGTTAATGCATTCCCTTATGAATATAAGGTTGACGGCAATGTAACAATTGCTCCTTCAGTTAAGCAGGCAGCAGCTGATACAATTACTGTAAGCGGTAAGGTTCTTATTGCTACAAATGTTGACGGTACTGAATCATCAACAGGTGTTGCAGGAATTGATGTTATCGCAAACGGCGAAGTAGTTGCTACTTCGGCAGCTGACGGTTCATTCACTGCTACTGTTCCAGTTGGTACAACATCACTTACTGTTCATAGACAAAATGTAACTATCGACAGAACTGTAACACTCACCGGTACAAAAGATATTTCAAATGCAGAAATTCCTGTATGTATTTGTGATTACAACGGTGATCGTGTTATTGATGGCTTGGATAAGCTTACATTCTACACTGCATTTTCCGGCGGTTCAAACGCTTATGATCTCTACTGTGACTATAATAAGGATAATGCAATTGACGGCTTAGATAAGCTTACATTCTTTACCTTCTATGGTAAGACAGTTGAGTATGCTCCACGTGCTCTCGACTAATTAAATTAAATCATATCAGGGGTAGCAATACCCCTGATATGTAACCGTTTATTATAATGGTTACTTTATTATAAATTCTATATGATCGGGTAATCCCCGTTTATATACCGGCCCTGTTTTAAGGGTTGGGAGGTTAAAGGCGATTGCGTTTAGTCACTGTTTATCCCTGATATTACAATATCATTTCTTCAAAGCTTGCTTTTACGCTTTTGCGTTTTTATAACCGAGGTTTGATTTGGTGTTGTATGCGATCTCGTCTCTCCCTAAATTTTATTTACTTGGCAAGGAGGTAACACCTATGCAAAATGCATTTGTTAAAAAGAGAATAGGTGCTGTAATTGGTACACTTACTTTCTTGGTGCTTATTGCACTTTTCGTGTGCCTTCCTAATACTTCATACGGTGCAACTGTTGGCAGTGAAAAGCCAAATATTTATTGCACTTATACAGACTCTGACGGAAAACAATATGACGGTGATAAATTGCCTGCCGGTACTTACGATGTAAACTTCTATTTAGAAGGTGTTTCCGAGTTATCGGTTGTGCAGGTAACTGCAAAGTATAGTGCAGATGCTACTGTTGATACAGCGGCAAAGTCGCTTCTTTCAGGTGAAGTTACCGGCATTTCGTCAATGGGAACTATTACACAAAATTCAAATTTGGTGTTTGGCTTTGTTTCTGATTCTGACTCTTGTTCAGCAATCAATAGTGATGGCACATTGCTTGCAACTTTTTCAGTTGCTTTTGCTAATAAATGTGATGCATCAAATGTAATTTCAGTTTCAACCAGCCCGAATGAGACTTTTGTTTTAACAGATTATAATGATGGGCTTAAGGATGAGTATGCACTCGTTAACCAAGCCGATGATTATGACGGTTCTTTATATCTTATGACCTGTGATGTTTCACCGAAAGGTCCGGGTTGTGATATAACAGGTAAGATTACTATTGCTACTTCCCTTGATGGAGGTGCAAGTGATACCGGTATTGGCGGTATAAATCTTACGGTTAAAACTGCAGATGATTCAACCGTTGCAACTGCAGTTACAGATTCAAACGGTGATTATACACTTGCCGATATTCCGGCAGGTGAGTACAAAATGTTAATAAGTGGTGAAACCACTATTGACAGAACGGTTACATTAGTAGTTTCCGAATCAAAGGATGTTTCATCGGTAAGCATTGCAATATGCGACTATAACCACGATGGCAGTATTGATGGCTTGGATAAGCTTTCGTTTTATGAAGCTTTTTCCGGTGGTGCAGAAGATTATAATCTTTACTGCGACTTTAACAAAGATAATGCAATTGATGGTTTAGATAAGCTTACATTTTTTACATTCTTTGGTAATGAAGTTAAATACGCTGATGTAACTTTGAATTAAATAGGGGGAAAGAAAATGAATAAAACTTTCAAAAAGGCAATTGCTGTCATTTTGTCAGTTCTTATGGTTGTTTTATCAGTACCTTTCACAGCACTTGCAGCACCTGGCGATTATGAACCAAATTTGAAAATGTATTTTGGTACATTCGTAGAGGATAATGCAACTAATTATACTGATTATTCAACCTGTGGCACAGGCTCAGAAAAGTTTGGCTCTTATGCTTCACTTTATGGCGCACCTGTAGATTATAATTATACAGTTGTTAATGGTAACACTACTTCCGGTACACTTACTATTAGCAAGGATAAGGCAAATACATTTAATTCAGCAATCGAAAATTATTTTCCTACACTCGAAAATGATGTTCAGCTCGGTGTAGGTGATTATTTCACAATGACAGTTGCTGTTGAAAACATCAAAGTTCTTTCATCAATCTTGGCACAAGTTCAGTTCAGTGATTCTATTGAACCTGCCGGTATTTATTCTTATAAATCAGGCAGAAAGAACGTTTATAAGCTTGGTACTGAAACTGAAAGAGCAGCTGCTAAGGGTACTTGGGAAAAAGGTAAAGGTGGTTTATCTTACCTTCCTTTATATTCACTTTGTGAAGAAGGCGTAAGCAAATCTTCATTCACAACAGATGGTTCAAACTCTTCACAGATTATTGCTAATTCAGAAGATGGCAAGTACAATGTACTTGATTATAGCTGGTCTTGGCCAAATGTTGATACCACTTCAGTTGCAGATCCTGACGGTTTATTTGTAGACCCTACAACAGGTGAAGCATCAGGTTATACTTATACAAATGCAATTCCTGTTGCTACATTCGTATTTAAAATCGTAACAAACGATCCTATCCAGTTCCACATTTATAATCCTACAAATGTAAAGAGCTTTTCATATGTAGGTCCAAACAGTGATGGTATTATGATTCCTCAACTTACAACATATGCTAAAAATGCTTGGGATACAAAAACAAATACTAACACAGGTGATACTGAATGGCCTGGTTCAAAAAAGTCAACTTTCATGGGCTTCAATGAATTTAAGGAAGCTCCTAAGCCATCAACTTACACAATCAAATTTGTGAGAGCTGATGGTGTGGACGTTCCTTCTCAAACTGTAAATGCCGGCGAAAAGCCAACAGTTCCTGATTCTAACACAGCAAAAACTATTGAATCTGATAATGCAGGTCATCATACAGTTACAACATATAGCTGGCCTGATGTTCCAGTTGCAACAGAAGACGCTACTTATAATGAAGTAGCTAATCCTGTAAAATCAGATTGTCATTACATAGAAAAAGTAACAGTTAAGCCTACATACACAACAAAAGGTGAAGCAACATACACTTGTGATGTTTGCGGTCATTCTTACACAGCAGAAATTGATAAGCTTGTATGTGACCACGCTGATACAAAGGTTGTAAACGCTACTAAACCTACAATCAACAATCCTGGTAACACAGGTGATACAGTATGTAATGTTTGCGGCGAAACAATCGCAACAGGTACTGTAATTGCTCAGCTTAACGGTGAAGCTTACAGAGCTGCACTCAAGGCTGCAAAGGATGTTGACGCTTCTAAGTATACAGCAGATTCTTATGCTAAGGTAACAGAAGCAATTGCTGCTTATGATGAAGCAACAGTTGGTGCTTACACATCACAGGAAGATGTAGACGCTGCAACAGCTGCACTTAAAGCTGCAGTTGAAGGTCTTGTAGCTAATCCTACAACTGAAACTTATACTTATAACTTCATTGACGGTACATCTAAACCTCTCACTGTTAATAAGGGCGAAACACCTGAAAACTTTGCTAACACTCCTGCTAAGGTTACCGATAATAAGAACGGTACTCATACTACAACAACTTACACTTGGTCAAAGACAGGTGAATATGCATTTACTGAAGTTGGTAGCGACAAAGTAGATGATTGTACTCTTAAGTACGAAACCGTTACTCAGCCTACAATTAAGGTAGAAGGTTCTAAGACAGCTACTTGCCCTGATTGTGGTTATGTATCAACACTTCCGATTGATAAGCTTGACGGTACAGAATACTATAATGCACTTGATGCTGCACAGAATGTAAAAGCTGATGATTTCACAGCAGCTTCTTACGCAAAGGTAGCAGAAGCTCTTAAGGCTAATGCTCAGGCTACAGTTGAAGCTTACACAACACAGGAAGATGTAGACGCTGCAACAGCTGCTCTTAAAGATGCAGTTGCTAAGCTTGATGCAGGTGTAGTTGTAACAGTTGCTTCAACAAAACTTGGCACAACAACTCTTAACGATGCTGATGCTACAAACGGTGCTAACGCAAGACTTGCAGTTGGTGATAAAGTAGTTCTTACTGCTAAAGCTAATAACGAAACAGGCGAATTCGTAGGTTGGAAAGTTGGTAACAAGATTGTTTCTGACGAAGCTTCATTTGTAACATATGCAACAGCTGACATCACTTACGAACCTGTATTTGCTGAAAAGGCTGACACTTCATTTACAGTAGTATTTGTAGACCCATACGGCAATGTAATTGATACTCAAACTGTAACAAGCGGTGCTAATATTGAAATTCCAACAGCTCCAACACTTATTGGTTACACATTCACTGGTTGGTCAATGACTGAACCTGATATCCATGCACTTACAGATGGTGCTACAATTTACGCTCAGTACACTAAGGATAATGTTGCTAAGTACACAGTAACTGCTCCTGAAGGTGCTACTCTCACAGTAGACGGCGTAGAAACAGCAAGCCCTGCAACAGTTGCTTATGACGCTAAGGTTAGCGTTCATAAGGACGGCGTTGCAGCATGGCAGGTTGACGGTGTAACAGTTGCTTATGGCGATACTTACACATTCTTCTGCGGTTCAGATATGAATCTTGTAGCTGTTGATACTGCAGTTGAGCAGAAAACAACAGTTGTAATTACAGGCGTAAATGAAATTGCTGGTTCTGTTCAGGTTTCATTTGCTGCATCTCGTAATGTTGCTCCTGGCGAAACAGTAGTTAAGCAGGGCTTCATTTATGGTAAGAATTTAGCTGATTCTGAACTCACACTTGAAAATGTTGGCAATAAGGGTGCAGACGCTAATGCAGGCACTGTAAAGATTGCTTATACTAAGAATTCAGCAGCAGATATTTCTCTTAGATATGGTCTTTCTAAGAAAGACGGTAAGGTTTCAGCTGCAGCATTTGTTATCACAAAGACTGCTGACGGCACTTTGAATAAAACAATTTCTGAAGTTAAATCTTACACTTATCACTAACAAATTATAATTTATTGATGCTTTTGCCTCTGCCTAATCGGCAGGGGTAAGGCACCGGTAAATTTGGGAGGAAAACCAATGAAAGAGCTTTACACAAAGCCAATGTCACAGATTGATGAATTCAAAACATATGATGTTGTAACTACATCAACAACAGGTAGAGAAGATGTAGAGGGCGGTTTAGACTAATACAGCCTTTTCAATCTGACATTGAAATAAAGCTATGGGAGACGGTAGAAATACCGTCTCCTTTTGCTTTTTATAAACTAATAAAATATAGGTGTAAGCAGCATAAGATTTTGGTTGACATAAAACAAAGCCATCGGTTAAAAACCGATGGCTTTTATACTGTCGATAAACTGATTTAAAAGTAATACAAAATCTGACGCACTGCTGTACGACAGAAGTTGGAACTATGGGGTTCCTAAAAAGCGTAAGCTTTTTGGGGAAAAGGAGAAAGGAATAGAGTGTTTATTATGAATTTCAAAGAAATTCATTCAAACACGGAATTGCTTTTGACGCGTCACAGGTTCGAGCAGAATTCTCGCCCATAAACAAAAAGGAAACAATTAAACAGGGCTCTTATAAGAAACAAAGATACTACAAAACAGTTCCCCGAACTGTTTTTCCCAAATTCTTTGCTCTCGTTGTTCGCAGAATTTGGAGTATCTTGTCACAGGTTCTAGCAGAAAGTATTCTATAAAATAAAAAAGACATCCATATGGATGTCTTTTTTATTTGGTGGGAACAACAGGGCTCGAACCTGTGACCCTCTGCTTGTAAGGCAGATGCTCTCCCAGCTGAGCTATGCTCCCGTCAGCGATATTGATTATATAACAAGTTGGGCAGAATGTCAAGAGTTAATTTTGGAAAAAAGTTCTTTTATTCTGTCAATTTCATTATTTAAGTATAAATAGCCGAATAACGCTTCTACTCCTGTGGCGCAGTGGTACTCACCGTCAGTTGCACTTTTTGGGGAATGCCCCACTTTAGCATTGCGCCCGCGCTTGAAAATCGCAAGTTCATCTTCGGTTAAATCATTCTTGATTTTTTCAAAAGCAACGGTTTGTGCTTTTGCCGAAACATACTTTACACTTTCCTTGTGCAAATCATTTACAGGGCGATTGGCATCAAGCACAAGTGTTTCACGCACAAGTATTTCATAAATGCAATCGCCTATAAATGCCAAATTAAGCGGGCTTAATTGCTTTGCATTAACATCTTTGTCGACAAATCTCATATTTATTAAGGCACATATTCAAACTCTATGTCATAGAGTGAAACAATGTCACCCTCCTCAATTCCTTTTTCTCGAAGCGCATTGAAAATTCCGCTCTTTTCCAATACTCGTTGCATATATTGCAGTGCTTCGTAATCTTCAATATCAATCCCTTTGAGAACTTTTGGAAACCAGCTTGCTTCCACAAGAAAGTAATGTTCATCAACCTGGGTGATTTTAAAGCCTTTATCATCTTTAACCAATGCTTCAAACGGAATTTCTTCAACTTCATATTCTTTAATAGGAGGCAAGGTCTGCAACTTGTTCCAAACCGCATTCATAAGCTCCTTTGTGCCTTCCATGATCGGCGCACAGATAGAATAATAGTCATAACCCTTATCTTCAACATATTTTTTAAATCTTTCGATTTGTTCAGGCTCAGCCATATCAATTTTATTTCCGGCAACTATTTGCGGTTGCTTTGCAAGTTCGGGGTTGAACTTTACAAGCTCCTCATTGATTTTTTCAAAATCTTCAATAGGATCTCTGCCTTCGCTGCCGCTTACATCAACAATGTGTACAAGAAGCCTGCAACGCTCAACATGTCGCAAAAATTCATGCCCGAGTCCGATACCTTCGCTTGCACCTTCAATAAGCCCCGGAATATCCGCTATAACAAATGAGTTGCCCTCACCCATTGATACAACACCCAAGTTTGGCACAAGGGTTGTAAAGTGATAATCGCCGATTTTAGGCTTTGCCTGGCTTACTACTGATATAAGGCTTGATTTGCCTACTGACGGATAACCTAAAAGTCCCACATCGGCAAGAAGCTTAAGCTCAAGCGAAACTTCCCATTCTTCACCCGGTACACCCGGCTTTGCAAATCGCGGTACTTGGCGGGTCGGAGTTGCAAAATGAATGTTTCCCCAGCCGCCCTTTCCGCCTTTAGCAGCTACAAATCTGTCAGTCTTACTCATATCAGCCATAACTGCGCCTGAATTTGCTTCGCGAATGATAGTACCCCTCGGCACTTTGATTTCAAGGTCCGGCGCTTTTTTACCGTATTGGCGTGAGCCGCGTCCGTTTTCACCGTTTTTGGCTACATATTTTCTTTTATATCTGAAATCGGCAAGGGTTGCAAGGTTGTCATCAACTACAAATACAACATCTCCGCCTTTTCCTCCGTCGCCGCCGTCAGGTCCGCCGGCAGCCACATATTTTTCCCTGTGAAATGCTACTGCGCCTGCACCGCCGTCACCGGCTTTTATCTTAATTTTAGCAATATCTACAAACATATATAACATCCTTTGTTTTTACTAATATGAATTTTAACAAATTTTAATTGAAATTGCAACCAAAAGGCATAAATATAATTCATCTGTGACCCAATTATAAACAGTTCGTTAAATAAATAACAATAACACTTGCATAAATACACTTGTTTTTGTATAAAGTGTAAAAAATACAATTTTATCTTGATTTATGAGGACAAACAGTATAAAATAAAGAATGCATAAAAGCAATAAAACTTTAAATTATATTCGGAGGTAAATTCCAATGGTAAAAGTTGCTATTAATGGTTTCGGCCGTATCGGTCGTCTTGCTTT
>ERZ1106941.1530-NODE-1530-length-22890-cov-4.852463_pt1 | contig 22890 bp, 17 predicted proteins | sample MGYA00403670_ERZ1106941 | MGnify/ENA primary metagenome ERZ1106941 (study PRJEB35170, sample SAMEA104062400) | human gut metagenome | biome: human gut; feature: human-associated habitat; material: faeces | place: Denmark | collected 2012-06-04 ...
CGGGAGTAAAGGGCTGTAATTTTGCTATAATCAGTCATGTGCATAACCTCCTGTGTGTCCATGTATGTGTCATTTACACTTAAAATTATGCACTCCAGCGGGCGCTCCCATACTCCGTGCCGTGGCGGTATTTCTTGGCGTTTTTGCCTTTGATGTAGACTGCCAGCCGCAGGCCCGCCCCACAGCACAGGCCCACCAACAGATCGGAGGGGTGAAAACTGGGGGCGGCGGACTGAAACGCGGTGGCAAAGCCGTCCATCAGGTGCAGTACCTTGTCCGCAAACTCCATCCCGGACGAAAGCCGCCATGCCTGCCCCAGCTTGGTGGCATAGAGGCCCACGAACAGGTACGGGAGATTGGGGAGGACATATTTTTTCAAGTTGACCTGTCTCACCGCTCCAGCACCTTCTTTCGTACCTTCTCCACGGTGTTCCGGGCCATATCCTTGTACTGCTCCAGCCGTTCCAGCACGGAGGTCCGGGTCTCCCGGCGCAGCTTCCGGCCCATGTACTCCTGAAAGGCGGCGGTGATGGCGTCGGCGTCGCGGCCCTTGAAGAAGATCATGTACTTGGGCGGCGATGTGCTCCGATCCTTCTTGACCGCATAATCCACGCCGTACTTTCGCGCAATCCGCTCAAATTGCCGGATCTCCTTGTCCTGAATGTCGATATTGGAGACCCCTTGATTTTGCTGTGTGAGCTACTTCACCGTCTGCTTGCCCCGGTGGGCCACCGGCATCTCCCGTTTTCTCTGCTTTTCCAGCTTGACCTCCTTGCGGTAGGCCATATACTTGGTGATCGCCGCTTTCAGCAGACGCCCGGTGAATTTGCTGCCGTTGACAATCAGCATCAAAGTTTTCTGTTCCACGTCCTCCTGCATCTACTCACCTCACCTTCGCAGGAGTGGGGCGGCCCCGGAGGGACCGCCCCAGGCGGAACGCTTATCTCACTTCATGCCAGGTCTCATCCTCCGCGCCGGTGACGATGGTGTGGCCGTTAGCGGCCTCCATCAGATCGTAGTAAGCCCAGTAATGGGGGTTCTGGAGGTCGCGGAAGGTGGTCAGCTCGTCCTCATGGTGCCGGATAAAACGCTCGTCCGCCGTGCGGCCCAACATCCGGTTGACGATGGTTGCGACCTCGGCGCGGGTAATACAGTCTCCGCCGTGGAACAGGCCGTCCGTATAACCCACGATCCAGCCGTTCCGGGAGGCCTCCTGAATGTAGTCTGCCGCCCAGTGGGAAACGGGCATATCGGGGAAGCTGCCTCGTCTGCTGTCGTAGGTCTCCAGCTCCATCCACTCGTCCAGCCGGACGCTCATCGCCACAAACTGCTCACGGGTGATGGTGGCCTCGGCATGGAACAGGCCGTCTGGGTAGCCAACTACTACGCCCAGCTTTTCCAGATAGGCCACATAGTCCGCGTACCACGCATCCCGGCGCACGTCCGGGAACCGGCTGCGCCGCAGGCCCTCCAACTCGTCCCCCCGCGCTTCGGAGAGGACGCGGGCAAATACGGCGGCCGCCTCGCCCCGCGTCATATTGCGGTTCGGGCCGATGGTGCCGTCCCTATAGCCCACAAGGTAGGCAAAGTGATAGGCGGCGGGAAGCGTTACCTTGCCCTCCTTGCCGGTCTCACCGGCGGCGGTGGTGCCGTCTCCATCCTCCACGGTGACAGAGACGCCGGGCTTCGCCTCGCCCTGGTTGTCTGTGATGGTGACGGTTACAGGGCCGTCCTCGTCAAAGGTAAAATCGTCCGGCAGGGTGACGGAAACCGCGCCGTCCTTGTCCACGCCGATCTCAGCGCCGTCCACCGGCTTCCCATCCTGGTCGGTCACGTCCACGTTGACGGTATTGGACTTGTCCTCGTCCCCGGTGTCCGTGCCGATGATCTCACCGGCAGAGCCGGAGGCGTCGGGGACCGTGATCTGACCCTTCTTGTCGGTGTCTCTGGCCGCATGGTTGCGCTGCTCGTCGGAGACCTCCACATTCAGGCCCGTGGCGGGCTTGGCGGTGGGCAGGAGGACCGTCACCACCGTCTGGTCGTTGCCGTCCAGCAGGCGGCCGTCCGGCAGCAGCACAGTAAAGGCGTCCTTTTCGCCGTCCTCACCAGCCAGCAGCGTCACCAGCGCGTCTTTTACCGGCTTTTCCGCTGTATCAGTGACGATTACAGTGTACTGGCCCACCACAGCGGTGCCGGTATCATCGGTGTAGGCGCTGTCGGCGGCGGGGACGGTCAGCTCGCCGTCCTTGTTGGTCTGCCCCTGGGCTGTGCCGCCCAGGTCGCTCTTGACAATTACGGTGACATCCTTCTGCGGGGCGGTCTCCTGGTCGGTGACGGTCACGGTAACGCGGTGGCGGCTGTCCATATCCTGACCCTTGGGCAGAGAAACGGTGATATTTCCGGTCCTACCCACGCTTACCGCAGCGTCCGCGATGGGCCGTCCGGTCTCGGTGCGCTCCACCTGGACGGTCAGCGTCCAGCGGTTGCCGTCCGCGTCCTCATAGCCTATCGTGGCATCGCCGTCCTCATTGGTAATCCCGGAGGAACCGGGGGCTGTGAACTGACCCACCTTGTCCGTCTTGCCGCCGCAGTAGTTGGCGTTCTTGTCCGTGACGGAGACCGCCAGCTCCTCTACGGGGGTCTCCGGTTCCGCCAGCAGAACAGTGATGGTAGTCTGGTCGGCATAGTCCAGCAGACGGCGGTCCGGCAGGCGGATGGACAGGTGCTCCTCGCCGCCCAGCTCCACCGCCGCACCGGAGACCGGGGCCTTGCTGTCAGTGTCGGTGACGATCACCAGATAGCGGCCCACCACAGCCTCGCCGTGCTCGTCCGTGGTGCTGGAGACATACAGCTTTTCCAGCTCCTCCGTCTCCAGCACCTCGCCGCAGACCGTACACTCCTTATGACGGCTACCCGCGCTGTCCTGGTCTGGCTCCTTGTCCACGATCCACTCACTTGGCGTATGGCCCGTGGGGTCGGTGTAGGCCCCGTCGTAGGTATCGCCGCAGCGGGAACAGGTGAAGGTGGTAAAGCCCATGGCCGTGCAGGTGGGCGCGGTCACGTCCTCCTGATAGTCATGGCCCAAGGCGTTTTCAATCACAGCGCCGCACTTGGTACAGAGCTGGGGGGTGGTGCAGGTGGCAGCGTCGCCGGGAATATGGCCCGCAGCCGCGTCTCCTTCCAGGCGGGTCGCGCCGCAGCGGGTACAGGTATATTCCATGATGCCCTCGCCGGTGCAGGTGGCGTCGGTAACAAGCGTCCCCTCGTCCCAGCTATGGCCCAGTGGCTCCGTGTAGTCCGTCACGAAGGTGGAACCGCAGCCAGCGCAGGTGTGGATGGTCTTGCCCCCGGTCTCACAGTCTGCCGGGATGGTCTTGGCGGCATAGTCGTGGGACAGCGCAGGGGTAAGGTCGGTGATGTGCCGGTCCCCGCAGACTACGCACTCGTTCAGGGTATAGCCGGGACTGGTGCAGGTGGCCGGGAGCACCTGCGTCTCATACTCATGCTCCGTCTGCGGGATGGTGCTCTCCTTGACGTTACCACACCGCTCACAGATGTCCATGGTCTTGCCCGGCGTCTCGCAGGTGGCCTCCCGGACCACTACGCTCTGATAGGCGTGGCCCAGGGAATCCTTGTAGTTGGCCTTGACCATCTTGCCGCACTCGGTACACATCAGGCGGTCATAGCCCAGGGCCATACAGCTGGGGGCCACAGTATCATGGCAGACAAAGTGATGCTCACAGTCCTGATTGCAGCAACCCCCATCACAATCCGGGTCCTGGCAGTCGCAGTCCGGGTCCCCGCAGCCACAGCCGCAGGAGCCGTCCGCCGTGGCGGTCAGGTGGACATAGGCCACGCCGTCCTCCACCATATCGGTGTCCGCATAGGTGTAGGTGATCTCGTAGTAGACAGTGTAGTTGCCCGCCTCGGTGTAGTTGGGGGCGGAGGTCAGGGTGCAGGCGTCGGCGCTGTGCCCGTAGCGGACGGCGGTGGTCACGCCCGCCTCGGAGAGATCGGAGACGGTAACAGTGTGGGGCGCGCCGTCCGCCACGCCGTAGTAGTCCGCCACAACCGCTTTGGCGGCGGTGTAGGATGTTTTGGCATAGCCGCAGTCGGCGCAGGTATCCATTTCCACAAACCGCTGGTGGGCCAGCTCCGGCCGGATGCTGGTCTCCATGTGGTGACGCTCCAGCGTGGCGTCCTCTGTGTGGTAGGTGCCGTAACAGAAGCCGCAATACTGGCCGCCCGTGGTGATAACACGGTGGTACTCCCGGTCTACCTGCTCAATCTCGACGCTCTCCGGCAGGTCCTCAAAGAAGTTGGCGGCACAGTCAAAAAGCCAATAAACATTTTTGTCATAGGAATAACTGTATGTTCCCATATTGGCATTGATAGTTCCACAAGATTGGCAAACTGCCTTTGTCCAATGATAACCTGTAAAATAGGCATCCACTCCAGGGGTCCCGTCATCCAAGCTGCCATGCTGTTTTCCGTCCAGCATTGTCCCATCTGAAAACTTAACGCCTCGATTCAGCGCCGTTTCCCCTGTACGGGTATACTCTGGAGTACGATAGACGATAAAATCTCTCGCCTGATTGCAATAGGCACAGTCGAAGGTCTCGTGGGTCACAACAGCATTGGCATCCAACTCGTTGGTACGGTCCAACGCCTCTTTCCAATTCTCAGCAGGGTCATGATAGCTGTTTTGTTGAGCGGCAGATGCCGCAGGTACCAAGGAAAACAGCAGCACGACGGCCAGAAAGCCCGCCAACAAAGAGCGGGCGTAACGGTATCTTATGCGCATGTTCATTATCCTCCTTTGTGGGTGAATGGGTTTGGGGTTAGGTAGAGTAAGCCAAGGCGCTAAGGCGGGACCCGCAGCCGCCGCAACAAACGGCAGTGGGTCAATGGCTCCGCCCCTGTCCCTTGACGGTGAGAATCCCGTCCAGCGTGGTGGCGGTGATCCGCAGGCGCTCGGCGGTGGCGATGTCGTTTTTCACTGTCTCGTCCACCTTGCCGCCGCAGACCACCAGCACACGGGCGCGCCGGAGGTAGTCGCGGGCCATGTCGATGCTGTCCTTGTGCTCCTGGGGGATGCCGTCCTCCAGGAACAGCGGCAGGAACAGCAGGGGGCAGACCGGGGAAAAACCCGCGTCGTACACCTGACGGCACCAGCGGGCCGCGTTCTCGGTGTTCTCATACTCGTTCTCGCCCCAGGGGGCGGTGATATAGGCCAGAGGTCGTTTCATGGCAAATCCTTTCTCCCAGCTATTCCGGGCATAAAATAAGGCGGCCTGTTCAGCCGCCGTAGTCGTGGTGGAAATCGTGGTTGACCAGCATGGTGTAGTGGTTATCCGTGGAACTGGGGGCATTGAACAGGGCGGCCAGCAGATAAGCCTTGGCGTTCCAGACGCGGGTGTTGTTCTCGCTGATGCCGTCCAGAACCTTCTCGATATGGCTGGAGGTGATCTGCTCAAACCGCTGCTGCACAAAGGCGGTGGGGTATTCCGCGTCCCGTCCGATCTTGATGGTAGGGCTGCGGGTCATAGCCACCTCCAGCATCAGCTCCACAAACTCGTCCACCTGGGTCCGGTTGACCGGAGTGCAAATCAGGTCATACTCGATCTGTTCCCGAATTTCCTCTCGCTTCTCATACACGTCCTTCATTCCTTCCAGCTCAGGTGTGGAAAGAACGAATGAATGAGTATTTGATAGATGCGTATTTGATTTTTGAATATTTGATCTCTTAGTATTTAATTCTGCGGGCTTTTCCGTAGATGGCTCCACCATATCCGGTTCCACCAGATACGGGAAAGCCGTATCTGGTGCGCCCGTATCTGGCGGGGTCGTATCTGGTCCTGGTTCCTCTGGCGGTTCCTCCGCACCGGGGCAGGGCTTTTCGTAGATGGTGTACTCCGTGTCGCTAATGCGTCCTCCAGGACCGCGAAGCTGGCGGCGGACGATGTAGCCCGCCTTTTCCAGCTCACGCAGCGCCCCGCCGATGGCGTCCACGCCCTCCTTGCAGATGGCCGCAAGGCCCCGTGTGGTGTAATTCCACTCGTCCGGCAGGGAGAGCATCATGGACAGCAGCCCCTTGGCTTTCAAACTCAGGGCTGTGTCCTTCAGGTGGTGGTTGCTCATTACGGTATAGTCCAGCGTCCGTTCTATGCGGAAAACTGCCATGTTTTGTCACTTCCTATGTAGCGTCGTTAGGAGCATTGGGCTGAATGGAGGCGGTCTGCCCGTCCTCACGCGCAAACCGTTCCGCCAAACGCGCCACACTCCAGCTTTGTTTGAATTGTCCCAGCGGGCCGGGGCCGAACTGTGTCCGCGCACGGTTATCCAAATCCAGCAGGCGCGCCCACAGCTCCGGGTGATGATGGCGTAGATTTCGCAACTCCCCAATCCGCTGAAAGGGGCAGCACCAGCAGGAGGCGCGGTGGTAGATCCGGTACAGGCCGCCGAAGTCAAAGCCCCGGTCATAGCACAGTTGTAGGGCCTGGGCCTCGGTGATGCCCCAGTCCACCAGAGGATAGTGGAGATCCTTGCAGCGATGGGCCTCGTCCGCCGCGATACCCACATACTGCTGAAGGCGGTGCTGGCCCTTGAGACGGGTCAACTCCTTGTTGATCTGGTGGGTCTTGAGCTGGCCGGTGCACCAGCGAACCTTGATGCCCGGCCAGCCGTTGCCATAGGGCGGAACGCCTAACCGCGCCCGGTTCTCCAGGGTGGAGGGCTTCTGTTTGGGCTCGTCAAACATCATGTACTCGAAGCTCTTGGGAGAGCGCAGGGTGGTGATGTGTAGCCCCCGCTCTCGGTACAGATGCTCGTCCACCTTGGAGATATGGCCGTACATCTCCGGGAACTCCATGCCGGTATCCGCCCAAATCACTGCGTCAATGGGCAGGCCGCGCTCGATCATCAGCAGCAGGAGACAGGTGGAATCCTTGCCCCCGCTCAAACTGACCGCGTGAAAATTCTCTTTGGCGGTAATAAGAGCGCCCATCTAGGGCACGTCCTTCTTGCTGACCTCCTTCTCTTTTTACAGCTCGTAGACCGGTTGCTCACACTCGAAGCAGGGGCCGCACAGCTCGTCCAGGGTATCTGACAGATCCTCCAGATCCAGACACATCTCGCTCTGCGCCGCATCCCCCTTGATGGTGCGGTACTCGGTGACGTATTCGCCGCCCTCATATTCCACACGCACACAGGCCACGCAGACAAGGCTCATGTCCTCCAGCAGCCACAGCTCCAGCGTCCGGGTGGTGACGGCAATCTCCATCGTGCTCTGGTCGTCCTCCACATACAGAAGGGTGGCCTTTTGTCCAAACAGCTCCGGGCCGCGATAGTTGAAGGACTTCTCCTGCATCCCTTGGGTGATATAGGTGTACGCCGTTCGGGCTTTGTCCTGCACAGCCTGGGTCAGTGCATGGAAGTCAATATTACCCAGGTAGTCCATGGCGTCCTCCGCAGGGTTCCCGTCCTCTAATATCCGGGTACGGAACAGACTGGTAAGTTCTTCCTGCAAATACTTTACCTTATACACGATAATTCCCTCCAATTTCTGTTAATGATGTTTCTTCCTCTTGGGTCGGATGATATGCCCCTCCACAACAAGGGCATGGTCGGTAATATGGATTTTCCCCAGCTCCTGACTATGGAGCACTTTCTGATACCCTTGTTCACTCAGGAACAGGCGGGCCGTCTCTCCGCGCAAAGCGATGAGATTATCGTCCTCTAGGACTTCAAACTCGACCATATAGCGGGTATCGTCCCGAAAACGTTCTACGGCCAGCAGGTCATGTCCCCGGATAGTGAACCGCGTCATACACGCGCCCTCCGTGCCCGAATGTCCAACACAGGCAGGCCATACCGGGCGATAAGGGTGGCATTGACGATCATACGGAACACTTCCGCGTCCACAATATCTGGGTCTGCAAGCTCCATCGTCGCGGGGCCTCCGACACCGCGATACAGGCCCTTTGCCGCCGAGATTAGCGCGTAGTCATGGGGGGAGATACCGCCTAGTACCGCATAGGCAGGTTCGAAGCCCTTCCGGTAAAAACAGTTGGCACTACGTTTCCACAGCTCTGCGCTGGAGGTCAGCAGGAACAGGGCGGCATAAAAGGCCGGAGTATCCCTGCGTCGGTAGTAGTGCAGCCGGGTCTTGGCATATTCCATGCGCTCCTTGTGTGTCCCGTCCTTCCACAGACTCCCAGGAAAGCTGGCGACCAGGGCACGCAGACGCGGTGCAAGCAGTCGGTTCCGGGGAATGGTAGCCATCACCGCCTCCTGATACCCCACCACTCCGGCCTCAATCCGCTCAGCCAACCAGGGACAGACAGGAAGCGTACACCCCTGTTTCTGCTTGTATTCTGTGCAAAGGTAGCAGGCAACGTGCTTTGGTCTATAGCGAAATGTGCAGACAAACATAATGACCTCCTGATTTTGGGCACAAAAAAACCGGATCGCAAGGTGCGTCCGGTAACTTGTCGTATGTAATTAGCGATCTTGGCTGCGTTGGCGCTTTTTCTGCCATGCCTCCAGCAGCTTGATGATGGTCTCCTGCATCCGTTTGGGCGTGTAGGAGCGGGGAAAGTATTTGCGGATCGTGTCCGTGGAAAACGTCAGCTTTTCCGCCTCCGTTTTTTTCTCCTCGGAAAGCATCTCCCGCATTGTCTCCCGCGTAAGTGTCCCTTCCTTGCTGGCTTTTCTCAGCCGCTGGGCCTGAGAGAGTGACGGTGTATTCTGCGAATATGCCATTGCATCCAGCAAAAGTGCCTGCTCGTCTTTGGCGAGGGCGGCAAGCTGATAAGCGACAGATAAGCCAATTTCTTGAGTATCTACCTTGTCCATGAGTTCCTGCCGCAGTTCTGTAAGCTGGATATAATTGCGCAGGGTGTCCCCACTGATTCCTAGGGATTTCCCAATCTCATCGTCGCTACGGAAATTTGCCGAAATTTTCGGCAAATTTTTGGCAGGTCGTCCCGCCTGCTTTTTTTCCGCCTCCAAATACATACGATAGGCCCAGGCACGTTCGCTGGGCAGGACGTTCTCGCGGTATACATTGCCATCTACCATCTCGGACACAGCCTCCTCGTCACTCAGATCCCGGATAATGACTGGTATCTCTGAGTATTCTGCCAGTTCGCTGGCCCGATACCGCCGATGGCCGTCTATAATTTCATACCCCCCCTCCGGATCCGGGCGAACAAGTACGGGCTGACGTACACCACGCGCCTTTACACGGGCAATAAGCCGGATCATAGATGGGTTCTCCTCCCGTACAAAGTACGGCTGTTTGCGCGGCATAATGTTTTTCAGGGCGGGATAGCCCTTGAATGGGTGCAGCTCGTTTAATCTCACTCGGATAATTTTTTCCTCAGCACGTCTATCTGGTGCAGCGTCATCGGTCAACTAGGCCACCTTCTTTCCAATAAAAAAGAGCACTTCCAAATGAACGGAAGTGCTCTCTGGTTCAAATATAAAGAGGGACTTGCAATGCAAGTCCCTCTTTGTGATTTTAGATATAAACGTCTACGAACAAATCGCCAGTCCACTGACTTTGACGGGTTAAGGAAAATCCGTTCACTTTTCGGAAGCGTTTCGCCTCTTCAAAGCCTATTTTCAGTGAAAATACGAATATTTTAGTTCGCTCTGGGATGTTTGATAGCGGCCTGGGCGGCAGCCAGACGGGCGATAGGCACGCGGTAGGGGGAGCAGGACACGTAGTTCAGGCCAACCTTGTGGCAGAACTCCACGGAGGTGGGATCGCCGCCGTGCTCGCCGCAGATACCCAGGTGGATGTCGGGGCGGGTCTCCTTGCCCAGCTTGGCGGCCATGGCGACCAGCTTGCCCACGCCGTTCTGATCCAGGTGGGCGAAGGGATCGGACTCATAGATCTTCTTGTCGTAGTAGTAGCTCAGGAACTTGCCGGCGTCGTCGCGGGAGAAGCCGAAGGTCATCTGGGTCAGGTCGTTGGTGCCGAAGGAGAAGAACTCGGCCTCCTTGGCGATCTCGTCGGCAGTCAGGGCGGCGCGGGGGATCTCGATCATGGTGCCGACCTCATACTTCATGTCGATACCGGCGTCCTTGATGATCTTGTCGGCGGTGGCGACCACCACGTCCTTGACGTACTTGAGCTCCTTGACCTCGCCCACCAGGGGGATCATGATCTCGGGCACCATCTTCCAGTCGGGGTGCTTCTTCTGGACGTTGATGGCAGCGCGGATGACGGCACGGGTCTGCATGACGGCGATCTCCGGGAAGGTGACGGCCAGACGGCAGCCACGGTGACCCATCATGGGGTTGAACTCGTGCAGGGAGGCGATAACCTCGTGCAGGCGCTCTACGGTGACGCCGATCTCGCCGGCGATCTCCTTGATGTCCTCCTCCTTGGTGGGCAGGAACTCGTGCAGCGGGGGATCCAGGAAGCGAATGACAACCGGGCAGCCCTCCATGGCCTCGTACAGGCCCTCGAAGTCGCCCTGCTGGTAGGGCATGATCTTGGCCAGGGCCTTCTTGCGGTCCTCGGTGTTGTCGGCGACGATCATCTCGCGCATGGCCTTGATGCGCTCGCCCTCAAAGAACATATGCTCGGTGCGGCACAGGCCAATGCCCTGGGCGCCGAAAGCGCGGCCCTGGGCGGCGTCGCGGGGGGTGTCGGCGTTGGTGTAGACCATGAGCTGACGGTACTTGTCCGCCCAGCCCATCAGGCGGCCGAAGTAGCCGGAGCCGGGGTCGGCGGGCACGGTGGCCACGGCCTCGCCGTAGATGTTGCCGGTGGAGCCGTCCAGGGAGATCCAGTCGCCCTCGTGGTACTCCTTGCCGGCCAGGGTGAACTTCTTGTTCTCATAGTCCACCACGATGTCGCCGCAGCCGGACACGCAGCAGGTGCCCATGCCGCGGGCCACCACGGCGGCGTGAGAGGTCATGCCGCCGCGGACGGTCAGGATGCCCTGGGAGACCTGCATGCCCTCGATGTCCTCGGGAGAGGTCTCCAGGCGGACCAGGATGACCTTCTCGCCCCGCTCGTGCCACTCCTTGGCCTCCTCGGCGGTGAACACCACGCGGCCGCAGGCGGCACCGGGGGAGGCGGCCAGGCCCTTGCCAACGACCTGGGCCTTCTTCAGGGCCTCGGCGTCAAAGGTGGGGTGCAGCAGGGCGTCGAGCTGCTTGGGATCGACGCGGCACACAGCCTCCTTCTCGTCGATCATACCCTCGTCCACCAGATCCACGGCCACCTTCAGGGCGGCGGCGGCGGTGCGCTTGCCGTTGCGGGTCTGCAGCATATAGAGCTTGCCATTCTCGATGGTGAACTCCATGTCCTGCATGTCCTTGTAGTGCTTCTCCAGGCGGTCGGCGATGGCGGCGAACTGCTCGTACACCGCGGGCATCTCCTCATGCAGCTTGGAGATGGGGGAAGGGGTGCGCACGCCGGCCACCACGTCCTCGCCCTGGGCGTTGATCAGGTACTCGCCGAACAGGGCCTTCTCGCCGGTGGCGGGGTTGCGGGTGAAGGCCACGCCGGTGCCGGAGTTGTCGCCGGAGTTGCCGAACACCATGGACTGGACGTTGACGGCGGTGCCCCAGTCGTAGGGGATCTCGTTCATGCGGCGGTAGACGTTGGCGCGGGGGTTGTCCCAGGAACGGAATACGGCCTTGACGGCCTCCATGAGCTGGACCTTGGGATCCTGGGGGAAGTCCTCGCCCTTCTCCTTCTTGTAGAACTCCTTGAACAGAACCACCAGGTTCTTCATGTCCTCGGTATCCAGCTCCACGTCCTGCTTGACGCCCTTCTTGGCCTTGACGTCGTCGATAATCTCCTCAAAGCGCTTCTTGCTCAGCTCCATCACCACGTCGGAGAACATCTGGATGAACCGGCGGTAGGAGTCGTAGGCAAAGCGGGGATTGTTGGTGAACTTGGCCAGGCCCTCCACCACGGTGTCGTTGAGGCCCAAGTTGAGGATGGTGTCCATCATGCCGGGCATGGAGGCGCGGGCGCCGGAGCGCACGGAAACCAGCAGGGGGTTCTCGGGATCGGCGAACTTCTTGCCACAGATGGCCTCCATCTTGCCCAGGTACTCGTAGATCTGGGCCTGGATGTCCGCGTTGATCTGGCGGCCGTCGTTATAATACTGGGTGCAGGCCTCGGTGGTGACGGTGAAGCCCTGGGGCACGGGCATACCCAGATTGGTCATCTCAGCCAGGTTGGCGCCCTTGCCGCCCAGCAGCTCCCGCATGGAGCCGTTGCCCTCTGAGAACAAATAGACATACTTATGCGTGTTGGCCATTTGTCATTCCTCCTAGATTTACGTTGCACTACTATACTCAAATACAGTAACCGGAGACATTATACCATTTTGCCAAAAGATTGCAAGAGATACCCGTCGGTTTTCTTTCTCTTTTGCTCAATTTTCGCCACTTTGGGCGCACGGAAGTGCCAACTGGCTTCATTTTGCTCCAGCCGTCCCCGCCCCGACCGGCCGCGCATAAAAAATGTCCGCAGAAGCGGACATCGTGTTTTTAAATGTCTACATTATCAAACATGTGGATGTTTAGTAAATATATCATTTTTGCAGGAAAATTGCAACAGGCTATTAATATATTTTACAAATTTATTTCCTAAATCTTCCTATCGCAAAATGTTGTATCCTCGTTTAAAAAGGTAGACATTTACAAAAAGGAGGATACACCATGAGACATCAAAAAAAACGGTGGTTTGCCGCATTATTATCCTTATGTATGTTACTATCTATTCTTCCTTCAACTTCTATAGCTTTTAGTGAAAGCGAAGAGACCTGGAGTGGGAACAGGAGGAAGCAGACCATTGATGGCGGAACCCATACAATTACGCTTAGTAATCTTACTATTGACTCACCGGGCGTTGAGAAATCTGCTATTGATATAACTGGTAACGCAGATGTCACCTTTATACTGGAGGGCAACAACACTCTCAGAGGTTACCGGAATCATCCTGCCATCTGGGTGGAGTCCGGTTCCTCCGTTACCTTTGAAGGAAACGGATTACTCGAGGCCTCCGCCGGCGGGGCATCCATCGGTTTAGGGGCGGCCGGAATCGGCGGTGGATATGGCGCCAGCAGTAATTTTGGCAATATCACCATCAACGGTGGTACCATCATTGCCCGAGGCTCCGGAGGCGGCGCGGGCATCGGCGGCGGCTACGAGGTCGGCAGCGGGACTGTAACCGGCAATGTTACCATCAACGGCGGATACGTCACGGCCATCGGTGGGTCAAGCGGCAGTACCGGCGGCGCGGGCATCGGCTCCGGTGAGAACGCAAACTATAGCGGAACCGTCACCATCAACGGCGGTGTGGTATACGCCGAGGGCGGTGCGGACTCCACCAGCATCGGCCGCGGCAACCGTGCTATCGGTACAAGCGACAACGGAGCCTTCACCACCGGCACGGGCGGAAACGCCGTCATCGTGGCCCCGGACGGCATTGGGGACCCCTCCGGCTTCGCTGACTGGGACGGTATTTTTATCAGCTATGAGGGCAATAATACGAGCGCGACGGTGGGTGAGGACGGTACGGTTCACCTGAATGACACAGAGGCCAATATCCAGGTCTGGGGTGAACCGGTGATTGACTATCCGCTTGTGGTGGAAAGCGGCACCGAGCTGCGGGTCGTCCAGAATGACCGAAACTACGCCTACGCCACTCTGGAAATCGGCCAGGACGGCAAACTGACCAATAACGGCACCGTCACCGTAGACGAGGGAAGCACCCTGATTCTGCGGGAAGGTCTTGACCAGACAGATGGCAGCGGTACACTGGAATGCACCGGCACCGTCAAACTGCCCCCGGAGGATAAGCTGATTGCCCTGTCCGGCGCGGAGGACCTGACCTACAACGGCACGGAGCAGAGCCCCGAGGTAAGCGTTACATTAAATCTGTGGGGCTATTCCCATACCTATGGGAATCCGGCGGACTATACCGTAACTTACACAGATGCCACAAACGCCGGAGAGACCGCCAAGGCCGTTATTACCTCCACTGGTGCCGGCGACCTGCTGGCGGGCAGCGCCTCCAAGACCTTTGTCATTCAACCGGCCGCTTATAGCATTAACGTGTCCGACGGGAAGTGGACAGTGGCGCATGGTGAAACGCAGCTCCTGTCCAAGCTGCCCCCTGCCACCATTTCCATTGACCCGTCGATTCAAGATGACCTGACCGGCCTGAGGGCTGGGAACCTGACTTGGTATATGGATGAGCAACATTCGCAAGCGGTGACCGATACCTCCCTTCAGAATACATCCGCCGGCGAAGAGGTACCCCTCTATTGGGTTTTCAGCCACAGTGATTCCAATTTTGCGCCAGAGTCCAAGTCCGGGACACTGACCATCACGATTACCAATCTGCCCATTTATCCGGTTGTGATCCGGCAGGGAGATGAGGTTGTTACAAATGGTACCATCAACAAGACCTATGGGGATGAAAACTTCACTCTAACTGTCGAACTTCAAAAGGATGATAGCCTTATTTCTCCTGATAGTCTCGTTACCTTTGCTAGCAATAATGAAGATGTGGTAACAGTAGCCCCGAGTGGTGAGGTTACCATCACCGGCAGCGGAACCGCTGTCATTACCGCCAGCGTGGCGGAAAAAGGCGGAGACGATGGCTATGCCGCCGCCAGCGGTACCGTCACCGTATCTGTGGCTCAAAAGCCGATTTCCGTGGATGACAGCACCGTGAAGCTGAACGGTCACTCCAGTCCGTATACGTGGCCCTATGATGGACAGGCGTCGGTTACAGTCGAGGCCGAACTGACCCAAGCTGACATTGTGGGCAGCGATGATGTGGATGTGACCGCCACCGGAACACTGAGCAATGCAAACGCCGGCAATCGGTCGGTCACCATTGCTTACGCGCTGACCGGCACCAGGGCGGCACACTATATCCTGAGTCCAGCCCAAGACACCAAACCAGTAGTCATTACCAAAGCTGACCCCACCCAGGCCGGTATTGCCGCCAACCCCGGCACCTTGACCATCGCCAACCGGGCCGCCAGAAGTTATTCCTTTGATCTTCGCACTTTGAATCCGGATAACGCCACTCTCGGCATTACCTCGTATACGAAGGGCGACATAAAGTTCGAGTCCGGCAAGGAGTCCTATTTTACCTCAAACGATGTAACGATCACAGGCAATCTTCTGACCTTGAAAGCCAACGCTGTGGACACACAGGATACCGGAAAGGTGGCCGAGATCCCCATTGTGATCCGCAGCCAAAACTACACCGACTTCACCGGCACCATCACGGTCAGCAGCAAAAATCTCCATATCCTGACCTATGATCCCAACGGCGGCAGCGGCGGCCCCGGAACGGAGCTGCTGGACACCCAGACCGGCTACACCTTGAAGCAGTCCCCCGTCCCCACTCACGACCAGCAGGACGGCGTGGATGTGCTGTTTATTGGATGGACAGCGAACACCACCGGAGACAAGATCTACACCGCCAGCGATACAGCGCCCACCACTGTTGCCACCGTAGACATCAACGGCGACACGACGGTTTACGCCGCCTGGGGCGTGGATACCAATGGCGACGGCGTGCCGGACGTGAACGAGACCGGCAAGTACAAGCTGACCTACGCCGAAAACGAGCTGGAGAACGGCACCTTGCAGGGGGTTCTGCCCACCGACAGCGGCACTTATGTCAAGGGCAATACGGTTGCCCTGGCCGACGGAAGCGGCCTCAGCCTCACCGGAACTACAACCAGCGACAAGGGAACGGCCCGTTTCGTGGGCTGGTCCAAGACACAGATTGACCGCATTCTCTCGCAGGGTGACACCATGCCCGCCGGTGTTGTGGAGCAGGTGACCTTCACCGACTCCAGTATCACCGTATACGCCGTCTGGGGCTGGGACACCGACAACGACGGCAAGCCCGACATCACTCAGAATCCCTCCATCACCTCCTCCGCGGGTAAGAACGGCTCCATCGCCCCGGAGGGCAAGGTCTATGTCCCGGCCGGGAACAGCCAGAAGTTTGATTTTACTCCGGACACCGGCTATGCCGTGGACCGGGGCACCATCGACGGCACGGCCTATGTCAACAACGGGGTCAACCTGCTGCCCGGCATGGACACCTGGGAAAAGTGGGAATCCTATACCTTCGCCGATGTCCGGGAAGATCACACCATTTCTGTGACCTTCGGTGAGGATACCAACAATAACAACGTCCCCGACGCCAACGAGGGCACCGTCACCCTGACCTATGACGCCAACAGCGGCGAGGGCTCGGCCCCTGCCCCCCAGAGCGCCAAAAAGTGGACCGCCGTCACCGTGGCGGAAAACACCTTCACCCGCTCCGGTTACAGCTTTGCCGGGTGGAACACCCAGGCGGACGGCAGCGGCGAGGATTATGCCGCCGGCGACGCCTTCCAGCTCACCGGCCAGGATGCCGTCCTCTATGCGCAGTGGAGCTATAACGGCGGCGGCAGCACCGGCACGACCCGGTACACCATTGAGGCCAGCGCGGGCCATGGCGGCGGGATCAGCCCGGACGGCAGGGTGCGGGTGAGCCGCGGCAGCGACAAGACCTTCCGCATCACCCCCGATGCCGGGTATGAGATTGCCGACGTGCTGGTGGACGGCGAAAGTGTGGGCGCGGTCAGCCGTTACACCTTTGAAACCGTGCGTAAGAACCACACCATTGAGGCGGAGTTCCGCGCCGTGGAGAAGGCCCCGGATACGGGCGTGGACCGCTGGCTCAACACCACCGACCATATGGCCTACCTCAATGGCTACGGAACCGGCCTCTTCGGCCCCGACGACCACATGACCCGCGCCGAGGCCGCGCAGATGTTCTATAATCTCCTGCTGGATCAGGACGTCTCCAGTACGGTCCGCTTCACCGACGTGCCCGCCGACGCCTGGTACGCCCGCGCGGTGGAGACCCTGGCCTCCCTGGGCATGGTGGAAGGCGTAGGCGGCGGGAAATTCGCCCCCGAGCGCACCATCACCCGGGCGGAGTTCACGGTGATGGCCATGCGCTTTGCCCGCCTGCCCGAGGGCGGGGAGAATCCGTTCTCCGATGTGACCTCCTCCGACTGGTTCTACGACCAGGTGGTGGGGGCGGTGCAGTACGGGTGGATCACCGGCTACACCGACGGCACCTTCCGGCCGGAGGCCACCATCACCCGGGCGGAGGTGACGGCCATCACCAACCGCCTGCTGGACCGGGCGGCGGACGAGGACTACGTGGACGACCACGCCGGCGAGCTGCGCCAGTTCCCCGATGTGAGCGCCTCCTACTGGGCCTACCACGACATTGTGGAGGCCACCAACGCCCACAGCTACCGTGTCTATGACGGCGAGGAGCACTGGATGTAAGTACCTCCTGATCTTCCTCTTCCATACAAAAGCGTCCCCCGGAACCGATTGGTTCCGGGGGACATCTTTTATTCCCGCTTGTCCAGGGGAAACAGGATTTTCAGGAACAGCTTTTCGGCCGGGCCGCCGCGGATCAGATCAAAGCTGCGCGCCGAACCGTCCGGCCCGGTGACGGTAAACCGGCCCGCCCCGTTGACCACCGCGAAGCCCAGGGCTTCCAGGGTGAGCTGGAGGGTGAGCTCCCACTCCAGCAGGGAGTCCACCGCCCCCTCCCGGTAGGCGTCCCACAGCCACTGGAATTCCATAGGCTGGGTCCCGTCCTGGAGGAAGCCGCGCCACAGCGCCTCCTTCTGCCGGGCCGAGAGGGCCTCCAGCGCGTCCAGCACACCGGCGTCCTCCTCCCAGGCCAGGTAGGCGTAGCGGCTCCCCGTGGGGCGGCGGACCGGAAGGCCATCCCCCAGGCCGCGGCCCGGGCGGGGGTGTCCATCTCCACATGGAGGCACAGGCCGGTGAGCTGCTCAAAGGGCTGGCCCGACACGGAGCGCAGGCGGATGACGGGGGCGCCGTCGCTCCGGACGGCGGCCCGGAGCTCGCCGGTCTCCCGGCGGGCGGTGGTGCCGTACACCGTCACGGGCCAAAGGCCCTCCAGCCCCGCCAGCGCGCCGCCGCACACCTCCGCCAGATCCCGCCACTGGAACACCGTGTCCGGGTAGAAGAGCAGCAGCACCGGGCTGTCCGGCCGCTGGAGCACCGTAGGCTCGCAGTCAAAGAGCTGTCCCACATCCCGCATCAGGCCCAGCAGCGCCCCAGGGCCTGCCGCTCCCCCGGGCCGCAGTCCGGGGAGCCGGTGCTCCCCTGCGGGGCGGTAGGGATACAGCATGGCCTCTCCTCCCCCGCTCATGCCTCGCTCTCCGCCCCGGCCTCCTCGTCGGGCTGGCGGATCATCCGGTAGCCCACGCCGATGTGGGTCTGGATGTACCGGGGGTGGCTGGGATCGGGCTCGATCTTCTTGCGCAGCGTGGCCATAAACACCCGCAGGGAGGGGGTGTCGGAGGGCAGGGCGCTGCTCCAGATCTTGTTGAGAATGTAGTTGTGGGTGAGCACCTTGCCGGTGTTCTGGGCCAGCAGGCACAGCAGCTTGTACTCGATGGGGGTCAGGTGGATCTCCTTCCCGTTCTGGTAGGTGCAGCCGGCGGCGTAGTCGATTTTCAGCCCGCCGTTCTGGTAGATGCTGGCCGCCTCGTCCACCTTCTCGCTGTCGTAGCGCACCCGGCGCAGGGACACCCGCAGCCGGGCCAGCAGCTCCTCCACCGAGAAGGGCTTGGTCAGATAGTCGTCCGCCCCGGCGTCCAGGGCCTCCACCTTGTCGTGATCCTCGCTGCGGGCAGAGATGACAATGATGGGGGTGTTGCTCCAGGTGCGCACCTTCTTGATGATGTCCACGCCGTCCATGTCGGGCAGGCCCAGATCCAGCAGGATCACGTCGGGCCGGCAGGAGGCCGCCTCCAGCACGCCGGAGGCGCCGTTTTTGGCCCGCCGGTACTGGTAGTGCTGGGTCTCCAGGGTGGTGGAAATCAGGTTGCCGATGGCGTTGTCGTCTTCAATGATCAAGATTTGAGGTTTGTTCATCGGTGTTCACCTCCGCAAGTGGTAGTGTAAAGCTGAAGATAGCGCCCTTGGGATAGTTGTCCTCCACGGTGATGGAGCCGCCGTGGGCCTGCACGATGGAGCGGCACAGGGACAGGCCCAGGCCCAGGCCCCGCCGTCCGTCGCCCCGGGCGTTGTTGGCTGTGTAAAACATGTCGAACAGCTTGGCCTTGGCCTCGTCCGAGATGCCGGGGCCGTCGTCGGCGATGCGCACCTCCACGCTCTCTCCCCGCTTCCGGGCGGACACCTGGACATGGGAGCCGGGGGGCGTGTATTTGATGGCGTTGTTGACGATGTTGATGACCACCTGCACGATCAGGCGGGCGTCCATTTTGGCCATGAGCATGTCGTCAGGCAGCTCCACGGTAATGGTGTGCTCCTTGGCCTTCCGGTCCAGGTGGGTCAGGGCCTCCTGGAACACCTCCTCCAGCAGCTCCGGCTCCATCTTCAGACGGATGGTGCCGTTCTCAATGCGGGAGACGGAGAGCAGGTTCTCCACCAGGTTGGCCAGCCACATGGAGTCGTCGTAGATAGAGGTGTAGAGCTGCCGCCGCTTGGCCGCGTCCAGCACGGAGGCGTTCTCCATGAGGATGCCCGCGTTGCCCGAAATGGCGGTCAGCGGGGTGCGCAGATCGTGGGAGATGGCCCGCAGCAGATTGGCCCGCAGGGCCTCCTGCTGGGCCTGCTCCTCCACCCGGTGCTTCTCCTGGCCCAGCAGCTCCTTCTCCAGCACCAGGCCGCACTCGTCCACGATGGCCAGCATCAGGTTTTTCTCAAAGGCGTCAGGCTCCCGGCCCTCCTCGATGGCAATACCCGCCACCGCCAGGGCGCTGCCCTCCCCCCGCACCGCCAGATAGAGGCACTTGGCGTTAGGCAGGGTGTTGGTGGTGGCGCCGGCGTGCTTGTTGTTCTTCTGCACCCAGGAGGCCACCGCCGTCTCGTCAGGGCCCAGGTATGCTCCTGTGTCCACAGTGGGCTCCACAGGGAAGAACCGGGGCTGGCCCAGGGTGCCGTCGGGCAGCACCGGGTAGTACAGGGCCGTCCGCTCCAGCAGCTTGCGCAGTTGTACCGCCATGGCCTCCAGAATGGCCTCCTGGCCCTCCGCCTTCTGGAGGGTCTGGCTGGCCTCCAGAAGCACCTGGGTGCGGTAGGCCTGCCGGGAGGCCAGCCGCGCCTGCCGCTTGATGCGGGTGGTCAGCGAGCTGCTCAGGAAGGCCACCAGGAACATCACCAGGAAGGTGGCCAGATAGCTCTTGTCGTTGAAGTGGAAGGTGAACAGCGGGACGGTAAAGAAGAAATTGAAGATAAGAATGGACAGGATGGAGGCCGCCAGGCTATAGAGCCGCCCGCTGGTGACCATGGCCACCACCAGCACGCCCAACTGGTAGATCATGATGATGTTGGCCTCGCTGAAGTCCAGATAGGCGAAGGCCAGGCCCACCATCGTGCACACCGCCAGGATCACCAGGGTGCGCAGCGCGTCCTTGACGGTGAACCGCTCGCTGAGGTTCCAGCTCTTCCGCGGCGCCCGGTAGGCGGGGTAGGTGTCCGGGATGATGTGGATGTCCAGATCGGGGGCCAGGGCGGTTTTTGCTCCGCTCCCAAAAGAAGCGCTTGTTATTGCTCCGGCCCAGGACGATTTTAGTCACGCCGCTGGCCCGGGCGTACTCGGCGATCTGGAGGGGGGTGTCGTCGCCGTACACCGTGGCGATGCGGGCCCCCAGCTCCTCCGCCAGGCGCAGGTTGGCCCGCAGGCGGCTGCGGTTGTCGTCGCTCATGTCCTTGAAGTCGGAGGTCTCCACGAACAGGGCGGTGAAGCTGCTGCGGAAGGCCTCCGCCATGCGGGCCGCCGTGCGGATGACATTGGCGTTGGACGGCGCGCCGGACAGGCAGACCAGGATGTGCTCGCTGCTCTTGGCCTTGGTGCCCACCCCGGTGTCCGCCGCCCGGTTGAGCCGGTCTGCGGTGCGCCGCAGGGCGATCTCGCGCAGGGCGGCCAGATTCTTCAGGGTGAAGAAGTGGTCCATGGCCCGGGCCGCCTGGTTGGGCCGGTAGATCTTGCCCTCCTTGAGCCGCTCCAGCAGATCCGCCGGCTCGATGTCCACTACCTCAACCTGGTCGGCGCGGTCAAAGATCCGGTCGGGCAGCCGCTCCGCCACCGCAATGCCGGTGATGGAGGCCACCACGTCATTGAGGCTCTCCAGGTGCTGCACGTTGACGGTGGTGTAGACGCTGATGCCTGCCCGCAGCAGCTCCTCGATATCCTGGTAGCGCTTGCGGTGCCGGCTCCCGGCGGCGTTGGTGTGGGCCAGCTCATCCACCAGTATGAGCTGGGGCTTCCGCGCCAGGGCCCCGTCCAGATCAAACTCCCGCAGCGTGATATTCTTATAGGGGATCTCCTTGTTGGGGAGCTGTTCCAGCCCGTCCAGCAGAGCCAGGGTTTCCGGCCGGACGTGCGGCTCGATGTACCCGGCCACCACGTCCACGCCCATCTCCTTGGCGTGGTGGGCGGCCTCCAGCATGGCGTAGGTCTTGCCCACGCCCGCCGCATAACCGAAGAATATCTTCAGCTTTCCCGTCCTGGTCTCCTCTTTCAGCTTGAGCTCCCGCAGCAGTGCGTCCGGATCCGGCCGCTGGTCCGTCATGGTTCCCGCCTCCCCTGCATAAAATTTTACATTATATTATATCACAGCTTTTGTTGGAATTTCGCTGCCTTTTTCACTTTCATATAAAGATTGCGTTAAGATTTCGCCAGGGCATGCGCTCACGCTCCTTTACATATAAATGAAAAAACGGCCTATTTGAGAAGGGAGCGGATTTTTGTATGAAGTGTTTGATCCTGCGGCGCCGGACCCTGACCGTGCTGGCGTGCGCCCTGCTGGCGGCGGCCATGTTTGCCCTGGTCAACGCCCCGGCGGTGGCGGAGGCCTCCGCCACCGACCGGCAGCTTCCCATCTACTGCGTTCAGCGGGACCAGAAGATGCTGGCCATCTCCTTTGACGCCGCCTGGGGCAACGAGGACACCCAGCAGCTCATCGACATCCTGGGAAAATACAACGTAAAGGCCACCTTCTTCGTGGTGGGGGACTGGGTGGACAAATACCCGGAGTCCGTCAAGGCCCTCCACGATGCCGGCCACGAGGTGATGAACCACTCCAACTCCCACGCCCACATGTCTCAGCTCTCCAGCGAGGCGATCGTCGCCGATGTGGAGGCCTGCAACGACAAAATTGAGGCCGTCACCGGCGTGCGCCCCACCCTGATCCGCCCGCCCTACGGAGAATACGACAACAATGTAATCACGTCCATCCGCTCCATCGGGATGGAGCCCATCCAGTGGGACGTGGACAGTCTGGACTGGAAGGACTATGACGCCGACACCATCTGCCAGCGGGTCACCTCCAAGCTCTCTCCCGGCAGCATCGTGCTGTTCCACAACGCCGCCCTCCACACGCCGGAGGCGCTGCCGGCCATTCTGGACCACATGGCCCGTGAGGGGTATTCCCTGCTGCCCATCAGCCAGCTGATCTATCGGGAGAACTATACCATCGACCACGCCGGGCGGCAGTTCTGTCAGGCCCAGAGCGAGCAGTGAAATTTTTGCCGGTTTTTCAAGAAATCGGTTGATTTTTGCAAAAAATCTGATATACTCGATAAAGAGACGTACGTGTATTTTGTGCGCTCTGCAAAAAAACAAAAGGAGAGAGTATGGTATGATTTTGGAACTGATTATCGGTATCCTGACGCTGGTGGCGGAGTGGATGATCTTCAAGAAGATGGGCCGTCAGGGCTGGGAGGGCATCGTCCCCTTCTACAACACCTACGTGCTGTGTCAGGAGCTGTACGGCAACGGCTGGAAGTTCCTTCTGCTGCTGATCCCCA
>ERZ1106941.1538-NODE-1538-length-22742-cov-12.153877_pt1 | contig 22742 bp, 17 predicted proteins | sample MGYA00403670_ERZ1106941 | MGnify/ENA primary metagenome ERZ1106941 (study PRJEB35170, sample SAMEA104062400) | human gut metagenome | biome: human gut; feature: human-associated habitat; material: faeces | place: Denmark | collected 2012-06-04 ...
ACTATATATCTGATTATACTAAAAGGGTTAAAACGGATAATTGCGGAAGAACCACAAAGACCGGAATATTCATATAATAATATTTATCTTCTACGTATTAACATTTTCTACTGTTGTTTAACCCATACTTCAAAGCACCTCTTTTTTCTATCATTCTTTTCTTGGTAACTAGTAATAAAACCTTTCTTTTGCAGTTGCAACAATAATCTCTCATTATGACCATTTAGATCAATCGAAATTTCTTCCTTATGTCTAGACTTATTATCACTAAGCTTACTCCACTCACCACCAAGTTCCATCAATAATCTCGAGATTTCTACAACACTATACACTTGTAAATGGTAAACAAGCAACATATGTCTTTCTGTATTATCCAAAAATTTCCATGCACGCTCAACATACACTTTATCTACATCAAATTGATTACTTGCAATAGTCTGTGCTAACTTTTTTGTCATAGTACCTGCAGATATTTTTTTCAATATTTCAGGCTTAAAATGCTTATCAATAGTCGTATCATTCAATAACATAACAACTTCACTTTCATTTAGTGAAACTGATGGCAAATCATTTATAAATTGATCAATATATTCTCTGCAATATATACCAAAACCATCTATTGCATTACTTTTAATCTTTTCAGTATTTGATAAGGAATATCTTATATAATGTTTTCTAATCAATACATAAATTTTATCCTCTGGAAGTTTTGATACATCAAACTCAATTTCTTCATCACATTTATAATTATCTGCTATCTGTTCCACTGTTTGTACTGTAATTTCTGAATTAATGATAATACTCTTTATACAGTCATTGTCTATCTTTTCTGTCTTCTCTGACTTTACAATGTCACTACAGTTTTCATTAATCCAGACTGACATTTCAGTGGTAATACCAAATTCATTATAATATGATTCGAAATTCTTCCAAGTGGAAGAAATACGGCTATTCTCAAGTAAATAATTCCATATTTCTTTCTTTTTTTCTTTTTCAACATTATTCTCACAACATTCATCCAGCTTGTCCCAGCTTACTTTTTCTTTATCCAATACAGCAATGGCAAGTTCAATATTTGTATATGCCAAACGTTCTATGATATCTTCTACCGCATTTATATCCTCAGAAACATTCTCATCTATTCCCAATACAAAATGATTAATATAATCTTCAAAATCATCCCAAATCCTATTATTTAAGACATTAATATCAGCATTTAGAATAGTTGTATAATGTGCATTTCCAAGCCCATCTGCCAAATCCGGATGATAAAATTTTATCATCGATGAAATCATAGAATTATTTAACTCATACATATCGTTTTGGTATATATAATTTAACACTTCTGCGTTTGCACCTACATTGCTAATTTTTCTGAATACAATCGACTGTCTTGATATTAATTCGATTAGTACATCGGCTGATACTCCATTTAAGCATGCTAATGATTTTTCATCTTCGACTATGAAATTTTTTATGCAGTTCGAACGATCTACTTCATCCAATACTACAATTTGATCCATAGTTGCATTATTCAAAATTAGTGACAAATAATTATATTTAGTCTCATCCAACAAAGAAACATCCTCCGCAATATTTTTCCACATATGGCGGTAGTATTTACACAATTCACTTATAAAGTCATTAACATTCTGGCCTCTCTCAATATACTCTTTTGTAAATTGATAATGTTCCATTCCTTTGTCCAATTCAAAACCATCAAAATAATACTTTTTATTTGTTTTCTCTGAACATTGGATAAGCATAAAATCCGTAAGTAAATAATTTAATGTCTCTGTCTGCCTATATTCCGCATCATATATACGATCACTCACCTGCTGCAAATTTTTAATTTCAAACGCAAAGTTTTTTGCTTTATTACGCATACGAATGCTACGTAAGTAATCATTCTCATCCTTCGTAATACTATTTGGATGGAAATAATTAATATAATCTACATAACCTTCGTTTATATATCCATTTATAAGCAAGAACTTTAAAATTCCATACTTACTTATTCCTTCCGGAAGAAAATCTTCACCAAACTCAGCAATCAGTTCCTTTAATGAATATCCATCTATCTTTGCAATCTTCTCTTCCAAATTTTGTATTTCTGAAATCAATTCTTGTTTTTTAGATTTCTCGCTAAATTGCAAATCATTCATACGTTTTAAATATTGGTTACCTTCTGATTCCATTTTTTGTGTGATATTACTTACTGTATGAGTTTTTTCGTAATAATCATTAGATATATCATAGCCAATAATTACCTGATTCATATTCTCAAACTTAGTCAAATCAAAATCCTCTTTAATTATCTCTCTATAAGAATATTTAGTTCCATTATTTATCTGCAAATTTTTTAATGGATAATAGGTTCCATTGTCATATGATAAAAATCCCAAAAATACAATTTTAATTTCCTTCAAATCTAACAGAATATTATTATGTACATTTTTTAGAATTTCTCTTTTAGGTACTATTTGCTCTTCAAGTTTTTGCTTTTCATTAATTACAAATTTTTCCTTTTCTTGAAAAGCATCCTTAACTATTCCTCTCTCAGCCTGTAATTCAGCAAATTCTTTCGGATATAGATTTTTAAATGTAATCATCGAAAACATTTCTTCATCTTTAAGTTTTGTCGTTTTTAATGTTCTCTTATATACAAGAAATTCATTGCATATATTAGTCAACACTCTCATATCTTGTACAAAAGGCGAAATCTTCCATATATAGCGATCTGATATATCATAATTCATGCTTTTATATGTACCATCTTCTCCCTTTTCAAATTTCAACAATCCTCTTAATATTTCACCAGAGTTAGTTGCATTGATATAAGGAATCACAGGAACAATAAAATCAAAAAACTTGGTTCTCTCCTCATCTTTGAACATATCGTCTTTTATCGCATATATAAATACAACTTTGCGTTTAATATTATCATAATTATTTATAACAGTATTTAATTCACGTAGTTTTATAAAAATATTTGGCTGATTAAACCTATCCAAATCCTCAATAAAAACAGTATCATAAGTTGTACTTTCAAAGAAATACACAATTTCGTCCAACGACTTGTCAAAGATTGATTCCTTTTCTTCTTTCTTTGATATACTTGCCTTATCACCCAGGTTAATATTAGCAATTCTGAAATTTGACATCACATATTTAAGAACTGTTGTAATCAATAACAATAATCCAAAGATTGTTACTGTAAATACAGCATACGATGACCATTGATTAAGATGAAAAAATGCTCCATTATTAATGACTGTATTTTTAAAGTCTTCCAAAACATTCGGATTAATTTCAAGATAAACAGCTGATGCTACGACAGTTAACATCAATAGCGTGAAAAACATTTTCCAATAGGATAACTTCTTAATCTTTCTATATCGACTTTGTGGAATTTTTCCCACATCCACTCTGTAAAAAAGTTGCTTAAGAATTCCTTCCTCTATTACATTTTCATCAACGTCATCTAAAGTCCAATCATTAGCTAATGAAGATGATTTATCATCTTCTCCTTCTCCATTTACTGATTTCATTGGCGTTGAAAATGCTGCCAATGATATGGACAAATATTTTGTCTTAGGATATTTTTCCAGATATGTTTTTATAACACTACTTTTTCCCGACCCATACGGACCTGATAATGCTATATTTTTTACCTCTTTATTCTTTATCGCCCAATGAAGTGCTCGTATATATTCTTCACTATTCTTTCTATCTGATTCTGGTGTTAAGTCCCTGTATCCAAACTCCCCCTCCTGGCAGCCATTTTTTTGATGCTCAGAAATTAAATTCTGTATTTTCTCTCTCAAATTCCAATTTTTCATTTTTATCCTTTCCGGGCATCATATGCTCTGCTATTTCTTCATCGGTTCTCTCATCTCTCGATAGATAATTCCAGTCAATACATTCATAATTGCATCATATTTAGCTTTATCGTAAAGAAAGACTGGTAGCTTTTACTCCATCATTCTTCCAAGTCTCAAGTAAGTCTCATAATATCAGCATAAAAATGAGACTACGTAAAACTAACTTGAGACTGATTTTCTCTTACTTTTTGAAAAAATGCCGATTTTATCACATTTCTGCCACTTTATTCAGTCTCATCTGGTATCAAATCTCATGAGACTATGTTGAGACTAACTTGAGACTGCATGAGACTAAGTTAAGCTTATCAATCCAAAGTCCATGTCGATGTCTTTTTATCATATATTGCACCTGTTACTTTTTTGATTTTAGCATAGTCTCTGAATACCGTTGCTCTTGATATATCAAGTTCTGCCATTACCTGTTCAACCGATAAGTGCAGGTTTTCACAAATCATATTATAAATTTTTTGTTCTCTTTCAGATAAAGTTTTCTGTCCTCTTCCCTCGTCGGCAGCCACCTTGTCCAAAGGAATGGTTATTCTAAACACATCATCTTCAATCAATTCCGGCTTACCACCATCAGAATATATTGGTGTATATTTGTATAAATTTCGTACACCGGAACCAATTGTATCAGTTCTACCAATATTTGCAAAAAATTGCTGTATCAGCGGATTCTTAGGATATGGTGTAAATTCATCACTCATAATATTCCCATGACGTCTTGGTATACACCAATTTTCTGTTTTTAGCCAATCCTTTTCGATAATTACCTTTGCCGGAAATGCACTGGAATAATCTCTATGCACAAGAATATTTGCGATTACCTCTCTAGAAATAATACCTCTAATACTTGTATTCACATTGTCAATCAGGCAAAACTTATCAGAAGTATGCTTTGCCACAAAATCCATCAGAAGCTCATATGACTCTATCAGATTTGTTGTTACCTGCAATCTATCATCATATCTATCCAAATTTTCAACCCTGTAAATTGCATCTGTAATATATCCCGGACAACAGGAACGTATCACTTCATCCTTGCCAAACAAAAGTACTCCGGCAAGATTATATCCCTGGATGCCTGATGAAAAATCTTTTTCCCACAAGCCTGCACTCTTCAATATTTCCACATCAGACATTTTCAGCCAAGGATGATCCGGATTTTTGCTTTTTGCAAGATTTCTTACTTTATCCATCAAATCCATGCGTAGGTCTTCCGTTGTAACATATGGGAATATCTTATGCTCCGCATATGTATTACTCTTTCTGTTATACATATTTTGCAACTGAATCGGCGAATCTGTAATATCCATGTCGCCATCTTCATTCCTGTCATAAATCCTATTCACACATTTTTCCACTGTAGATGTCGGTGGTACATATACCCATAAAAGTGTCATATCTTCATATTCAAATTCCTCTATCGACAAATATAATGTTGGCGACATCTTATCCGGATTATTGAGTTGATTCACAAAATTTTTCTTCATATCCTTAGCTATTTTTTGGTTAATTCCAATTGGTGTTCCGTCATCTTCCACACCCATGATGATATATCCGCCATATCTGTTAGAAAAAGAACACACCGTTTCATACACATCTTCCTGAATACCTTGCTGGCAGGTTTTGTATTCTACTGTTATTTTTTCATCTTTTGAAAGCAAATCTCTCATAAATTCAGTTGTCATTCTATCGCCTCCAATTTCCATAATTTAACTATTATAATACTCTGCCAAGAACTGCATTCCATGTCCTTCATTGTCCTGAATATATCGCAGCAATTCCCTATCAAATCTGTCATTCATATATTCTACTATTACTGGACATACCCAATATTGACTCCCCTCCTGCGGCTCCATATCCATTTCTAGTGCATCAAGATAATCAGATGAATGGAATTTTATACTGTCTATTATCGACAATAGGCTCAAAAATATATCTGTAATACTCTGTAATGTTTCAACCAGCTCTTTATCTTTTTGCACTTTTCTGTCCTGATAAATGTAATTATTTGTTAAATACCGTATTCCATTCGTATGAACATAATTATTCAGCTTTCTATCCTCTTTCTTCCATTTTTCCACAAGGAAATTATTAAAAATGTATTTAACCTTTTCATTGTTACTTACCAGATATGATTTATACTTTGATGTATCAAAGAATTTCTTTCTATCCCCAGCATTCTCTGGTTTTTCCAACACATTATAAATCCACTTCTCCATAGCTAATTCTACATCTGTTTTTCTTTCTCCAGAAACCAATATAGAAATATCTAACTCTATCATTTTCATCACAGATTCTGGTTCCATCGTAAATTGTTCAACTTCTTTACCCGTCAAACCATGTTTATTCTGTATAACATTTAGCACAAATAAATACTGCATCAAATCATCCCTGAATTTGCGTACCAAAGTATACGCATCCGAATAAGCGATTCTATGGCAACAAAAATCAATTGTCTCAAGAGTTTTACAAATCGACATCATAGTTTCACCTGATAACATATATGGACCTTTTCTTCCATAGGATAATTCTATTGATGAAAATGTCGTATCAGATAAGCAAAAAAAGATATACCAAATATTCTCAATATCATGATTATGAAATTTATAATTTATCTCTGCTATGTCATTCATATGCTCTCCTTTGATGTAGTTCTAATACACATATTAGAATTCATGCTCTGTACGAATTCTTTCTTGTTTTTATTCAAGACTGCGAACGGACTTATCAGTTTCCAAATTTCCTACTTAATCAAAACACAATCATTTCAGTATTTAACTCAGCGTGGCATATTAAAATGCCGAGTTAAACTACATTAAAGCTTTTCGTTTATTACTTTTTCAATATCTTGTGCCATCAACATATATTGGGCTACATCATCTATTTTTTGTATTGTAATACCTGTTATCATTTTTATCTCAGCACTAGTCATTCCTTTTTCTAATAATTTTTGTACACCTGTCAGTCCTGTAACCATGGAGCTAAATCCTGTGATATTAAAACTTTCTTTTGCACGTTTTCTTAATTCATCCATTATCCGAGAAGAAACAATCTTCATTCCATTTGCATTGGTAAAAAGCAATTTTCTATCCTTCTTGGAATTCATTTCACAATATCTTTTTAACATATTTCCTAATTCTTCGTCTAAGAACAGTTTAAAGTGAGTATCTTCATCATATTCTAAATTTAATGATAATGTTTCCTCATCAAACTGTTCCAATCTCAAATCCAAAAGGACTTCACTTTTAAATCCATATTCAAGCATAAGTCTATACCTTACAATTTGACCATATTGATAATGACTTTCACGATTCAAAGTTTTAATAACTTCTTCCATTGCTTCTATCTCGTCAGGTTTCATGGGTACGGCTATTTTTCTACTGCCCAACTTTTCATTCATTGAATTAACTACATCATTTATAACTTCTTTTCTATGACATCCTGATTCAAGCTCATCACATATAATTCCCTGCTTTTTTATGTAGTTTACATAAAACTTATCCATTGCAATCAAGTATCTATTAATAGCTTGCACTGTTTTTGCCTTTTTACTTCCTTCAACGTAGGTCCTACAAGCTTCTACTATACTGTGCATGCTAATATATTCCACAAACAATTTTTTCAGCGGATACTTTGATAATCCTTCTTCCTCACAATATTTAAAGAAGCTGTCATAGCAAGCGGCATCTCCTTTTCTATTAGCATCCATATTTTTCTTATAATTATTTAATGCCCTTTCCAATTCCTTTGCCATCTCACAACCCCCTTTTCATCCATTATATTCTTTTGGGCAAATACACTAAGCCAAACCATCTTTATCCCCAAATATTATTTATGATTTTCAGTATATCCTCCCAACCCAAAGCAATTGTCACAATCGAACTAACTACTCCAAGTAAAACAACAAAATTATTAATCATTTTATAAACATAATTTGTCCTAATTCTTTGTTCTCGGCTTTGATTTATTATTCCGCACCACAATAAAATATCTAGCGGTAATCCAACAAGCCAGCGAATTCCTTCTCCAAAACAGGTAAATGGATTAAACAATCCTTTACTTGCACTTTCGATTAAACGATCCAAATTACCTATATGACGTTTCAATGCATCATCACAACACCCGATAAGTTGTCTTACTCTCTCTTCTACAATAAAATTATCAAATGATATCATTTGCCTGATTTCAGGCATTATATTCATAAATAGTTGATAGTTTCGTCCTTGTATTCCATGCAACCTATCAACATATTCCGAAATCACACCATCGTTTGCTAATTCCTTCTGTATCTTATCTATTTCGTGCAAGCAATAACTGTATAAAACATTATCCAACCTTCGTTCATCAAAAAGTATATTAATCATTTGAAAAAACTTATTATTAAACTCTGTCGTATATCTCAAACGTTCTCGTAATTTTGATATATGTATTCTTTTTAATATGTGTCCAACAAATATGATTAAAACAACTATCACAATTGGAACAATTCTGTATTTCATATTCTCTTCTCCACCACTAATATTATTAAAGCAATAGGTTATTTTCGTTCTATATTCCTAATTTCTCAAACAACACTTTATTTCTTTTTTCAGCATCCCATATAAGTTTATCATACGAAATAAGTTCAATATATGCTCGCTTCTTTTCATGATACTTATACATTCCTAGTTTATCAGGAGTTTCAATAAAATCTCTATCCTCTGCCACCTTTATCATTTTCGGTGTCAAATCGCATACAGCATATAGATAGAACTGGGTATTGCTGCCCACTTTAATGGGTCTTCCATTTTTATCAGTCACCTTATTTGTACATAGCTTATCTACATATCCCAATAATTGTTGAATGGGATTTTCCTTTGCATCATAGTCATCACGCATTGGTCTTTTTAACTCAAGTATAACTATTGTTTCAAATTCTCTACCTGTGTTGTTTTCGTCTGATAATGCTATTGGATGATCAAGCATCAAAATATCAGTGCGCTCTTCTTTAGGATTATTATCAAATGGAATATCCGAAGAAATATATTCACAATATGCCAATCTCTCATCAATCAGCCATAAATTATGCGATTCATACTCTATATCTTCTGAAGTTCTTCTCATCGGATAAATTAAATTATGGATATACGACTCTTTATTAAATCTTCCATCCTCTTTTAAATGAATTCCTTTACGTAACATCTCTAAAATAATTTTCCTATGATACACATATTCTGCAAGTGCCGATTTATTTGCTTCACTTATCTTCTCAAATTGTTCCTTGAATTTTTGTTCATATTGTCCTAAATCATCTATACCAGCTGACATTTTATCCAGCATATCTTGATTTTCTTTTTTTAATTCCGCATCAAATTTTCTTTTAATTCTATATAGTTCTTCGTCAAGTTTCGCATCACTTAATGTAGGTTTAATCGCATTTATAGAATCAGGCATATACTTCAACAAATGACCAAATTGCGGTGCACTACTCGAAATATATTTTCGTATTCTTGCATCTTTTTTTTCACGAACTTCCAATAAATAATCTTTTAAATACTCTTCAACCTGTTCTTTTGCCTTTGAAACAATATCATCCATGGATATATCATCTTCACCTGCAGTTTCTGAAATATCAAATGAAGTTCTATTCATTTCAACGTTATCATCCAAATATTTTCCTGTTAATATTCCTACATAATAGAACCCCTTATCATCATATATATTTTTATCCAAATCGACTAAAGTTTTATCTAGATCCACTGGTTTTACCATTCTATCATTAGCATATAGATAAATCTTACTTCCACCAACAGATGCATCTTGGATTTTAGCATTTACTAAAGAGAATTTTTCAGTTCCAACAACAAAATCAATCGGATTATCCTCTCTATTTATTCGTTTTTCAAACATATCATTAATACAATATCTTTCATCATCAATGACACTAATAATTGGGCAATTCGGAGACATCAGATATATCATGCAATGCTGCATTATTTTTGTTGCTATAACTTCTGGGCTTTTTCCTACATGCTTTCTATACACTGGTTTGTAATCAATTAATTCTACCGTTGTACAATAATCTGTTTCTTCTACTTCTTTTACTTCTTTTAATGAATCATCAATATCCAATTTATCTATTGAGAATTCAAACTCTCTTTTTACCCATGTATCATCATCTTTATAAATGCTAGTAATTTTTGTATTATCAAATGCCTTTAACCACGAAAATCTACCAACTCCTTTTCCTCCTTTTTCTGCACGATATGTAGAGTCAGACTGCAAAAAAGATTTCATATTATTGTCGTCTAATCCAACGCCATTATCAGAAATACTGAAACCAATTATTTCATTAATTGTACTATTTATTCCTTCCACTGGAGCAATTTCCTGTGGTTCTCGTATTATCCTTATATCGATTTTACCCTTAAAATCCTCCCGTTCCATCCTTTCTTCAATAGCATATATTGAATTCACAACCGCCTCAAACAATGGAATTAGTGGTTGTGTTTTTGGCAAATCAAAATTCTTAACTCTACCAACCAGATCAATTGTAAATCCTGACATAACAGCCTCCTATATCTCAATTAAAGTAATCGATATTAAAACTCTTCCTCAATCGCTACCCAATGTTCATCTGCCATACTTTCTGCAAACTCGGTATTATTAATATACAACTGTTCATCTTCATCCCTTACAAATCCCCATTTGAGACCATACTGTTCTGCATAACGCTTAAATGCTAAGAATTTATTACCCATTTGCATATCTATATTTTTACTGTGTCCGGAAGCCTCGCCACCTTTTGTTTCAATAAGCCATGTTTCTCCGTTTTCTTTTTGCACAATGTAATCCGGATAGAACAACCACTGTTTCTGCAATGCATCTGTATACACAATTGACAAATACTGCTGCCCAGCATCTCCGTTCTTGTAAAACCACTTTACCTCACGATTATTTTCACAGTAACGCTCAAATAATCTCTCAGGTAAGGAACGTGTTCTGTCGGTACAAAATGCTGTTGTGTATTTCCAATATGCATATAAGCGGAATTCTTGTTCTTTCTTAACTTCACTGAACTTATACATCTCTTGTTCCGGAATTGTGAACTTATCTGTCTTAGGTTCCAAAACAAAGGATTGCTGAACGTTCATCTGACTGGTAACATGTTTAAAATCCATCTTTAACTTCTGAGTATTGTTAATAATAAATGCATAAAAAGCGTTCGTATCTAATGCAAGGAATTTGTATTTATTATTCTTTCCTTTACGAAACATTCTTTCCAAAATCGATTTTACCTTTTGTGATTGCATACCGGTTACCTTCTTAATTTCATCTACCGCATGTAACAAATATATACCATGCGTATGAGTGTTCACCTGCGTTTTCATCACTATTTGTCGTTGTACATCCTGCTTTGCCAATTCCTCTGTTGTACGAAAAATTCCACGCAAAATGTGACTATCAATTTCTTCATCAAAATTGTAGCCTGCTCCTGCCAAATTAATTCTGTTATTTCCCTTATTCCCGGTTAAAGAATAAGTATTCTTAAAGTATTCATGTACTTTTAGAAGAGTTTCCCGTTCGCCCAAGCCATCATAATCCAAATTACGCAATTCTTTGGTAAGCGAAAATCCTTTTACTTCATCTTTCAAAAATAATCGCCGCAACTGATATGCCTTATCCAAGGAGGATAATAACCCTTCCTTATACTTTGTATCCAACGTATACAGATAACAAAAATCCAAAACATTTAATCCATAGTGTTTTCTCTCAGGCATACGTCTTATACGTCCAATCGTCTGAATCTGAAATTCCTCACTTCCGCCTTCTCGTAACTTAACAAGTATCTTTGCCCGAGGACAATCCCAGCCAGTAGATATAGCTTGCTTCATAAGTAAAAATGCAGGTGTCCCATCTAAAGCAGTCAAATCATCTGACACCATCTTGTCATCACTCATCCAAATATTGACCATACCATTATCATATGTATATCCCATGGACTCCAATTTTTCCTCAACAGCTTTAATTGTTTCAGATTGTCCGGTCGGGAACTGAACCAAGACAAGAGGACGGATATTGGCTCCCACCAACTTATAATTTTCTGCTATCTCTTTACGCTTTTCATCTGCTAAATCAAGTAGATAATCATAATCATTTACAATCTGTTTGTCCTCATCTACACCTTCATTCACATAAATTGCACGAGTAATCAGTCCAGCATTTATAACCTCATCTTCCGGTATTTCATAATACTCCTGATGACTGACTTTATTTGCTGTTGCAGACACACGTATAATATTCTTTGCTGCAAAAGCATTGATAATATCGTTCGCCTTGCTGGTATTATTAGTATGTTCTTCATCAATAATCACTACAAAATCTATTCCTTCTTTATGGGCATCTGCAATTCTATCAAACAGATTTTGTCTCTCACCATCCTTTAGTGCATTATTTCCACGTTTGGTTACAAGCTCCCAATTTACAAAAGTAATACTTCCCGACGTGAAACCCGTTAGTAAGGAATACAATAAATTTCTCGTATCTCTCTGTGGTGTAATGCGTTCCATTTGTTCCTTACTTTGTTCTTCCAAGTCTCCTTTACCTGGACACAACCAAACAAATGCTGTATTATTATCTGTATTGTTCATATATTCATCAATATATTTAATAAGAATAATTGTCTTTCCCGCACCGGTTGGAGCCTTAACAGTAATCACTTTCTTGCTATCTCGTTCTACCGTCTTTTGAATCAGGAAATTAACACAATCATTCTGAAATTCAAAATCTTTTATCCCTTTTACCATAATTCCCCTGCCTCTCTTAATTCAAAGTTATAATAATAATCAGGTATGATGTAGGTATCAACACTTCCAAATAGTACCTCTTGCGATGCTGTCAGCAACACATCCTGAGAAACATAAATTGCTTTTATATCAGTATATTCACTCCATTTTTTCTCCAATTCATCAGCCTCATCATCACTCATAATCATGATATAAGAATCATCAACAATTTTAACTCCATGTTCCAATTGAATCATTTCATTCACGTGCTTTAACATAGAGTCAGCTAAGTATTCCTCATTTTTAGGCACAAAATCAGTATGATAATATTTTAAGTTTGCAGGTATACCTTCAGAGTATTCACTTCCATCTTGTCTTTTTCCAGTAATAACCGTTTTAATTCTTTGGTATGTTATCTCTTCACAAATATTATTTTCATTATTGGTACAGAGAATAAACTTGCGTTGCCCTCCATCCTCCTTATTCAATTCCAAAACTGCTTGCGCTGTAGTTCCTGAGCCAGCAAAAAAATCCAGTACTACGCTACCCTTGTTTCCCGCAATCTGTAATATCCTAACAATTACCTCGACGGGTTTAGGAAATGAAAAGATACTTGTTCCCATAATATTTTTAATTGTTATTGTTGCTTTTTTATTTCCCTCAACATTGCTCCAAAGATTACCTGGTTGTTTAGTTCTTCCTTCCAAATAAAACTTTTGATATACTTTCCAGCCAGATTTATCTCTTTTCCATTCTATTCTATGTTCCTTACATAATTGCTCGTAGGTATTCTTTTGACAGCGCCATCTACTTTCATATCCACTTGGAGCAATTGGATATATATCTGTTCCATCAGGCGCTTCAATTGGATAAAACATACTGGGTCTATCTTCTCTTCTATCTTCACCTCCAGTTTTTCTTAATGGTCGGTTCAAATATTTTCCATATTCATCCTCTAAATTATATATTTTACTACTCTCTTCATCAAACGGAAGTCCATTAAAGTATGCCTGCTGTGTTTTTGCATAAACCAAAATATAATCTATTTCATTTGATAATATTGCATTCCCTTGTCCCGTTGGTGTACCTGTTCCTCGAACAATTTGCCCTCTAAAATTTTCTTCTCCAAATATTTCATTACAAAGTAGTTTTAACTGTGCTACTTCATTATCATCTATACTAATGAATATTAGACCTATGTCACTCATTAGCTTTTTTGCAATAATCAATCTTTCGTACATAAAAGATAACCACTTACTGTGCCTATACCCATCTGTTCTATCAATACAAACATCATTATACACAAAATCCTTTCCACCTGTATTATATGGCGGATCAATATAAATTACATCCACTTTTCCCTTATGCGTTTTTTCAAGTAAATGTAAACTATGCAAATTATCCCCTTCCAGCAGAAAATTATAGTCTTCACCTGGTGCCATACATATTTCACGTTCTTTTACTTCCGTGAAAACCGGAATATTTTCACGCATCATAGCATCTACTGCTTCCTCATGTTCTTCCCACACAAGTCCATAGCGTTTCGATACCAGTTCTTTTTCAATCTGATTAATTGCAATTAATGACTCATCATCACTATGTTGTTCTTTTAAAGTTTCTAAAAACTCTATCATTTTATCTCGACGGATTTTAGATAAATTGCTCATACTCTTCTCCTGTTCTATACTTCATATTCCTGCTTTTCTCTTTTACTCAAACACAAATAGTTCAAGTAACACTTCTGACATTTTTCCTTACTACATTTTCGTGGCAAATCATTCTTTCGTATATTCGATGCAGCATCTCTGATATCACGACTTACATTGTCAAGCAATCCTTCTATTACTCTCTCACGTTCACTTTCAGAATTGTCCAAATTATAGATTTCCAGATAATCAGCAGTTTCCCCAGTTAGTTTCTGATAGCCCAATGCATATATTTTTAACTGTTCTGCATTAATACACTCTGTAACTTCTCGACTGGCTGTTTTAAAATCAACGATATACGTTTTTTCTTCCCCGGAAATTTCACGACGTTTCACCAGGTCAATTCGTCCATTTACCTTTATTCCATCTCCCATATCTAATTCAATATCAGCTTCCGCCATTGTAATATTTGCAAAATCGTCCTGATTCTTAGTAACATATCCGTCTATGGATTTTTTCGCACCTTCCAGCATATTGCTTTGTAATTTAGGATTTGCATAAGGCAAATAAAAGCTGTCATTCACAATTTGTTCAACATCATCTGCTGACAATTTTTCGCCACTTAAGTATCTTCTATGTATGTTCATAACAATCTCATGCATTGCCTTACCATACCCTAACGCCGGTACAATAGGTTGTACAAACCCATAAAACATAGACAACTTAAAGCGATACGCACAATCAAAGTAATCCTGTAATATAGAAAAGTTAAGATTGAGCGGGGCTGCATCCTCACTCATAGGCGGAATATGGTCACTTGTATACACCATTTTTTCATCAAAGCCAAGCATATATGGTGATTCTTTCGCCTCTACCATAAATTCTGATACTTTCTTCTCTCTTGTGTTTCCAGGAGATCTGGTTAGAAATAAAAACTTCTTTGCACGTGTAATAGCAACATAAAACAACTTGCGTTCTTCTTCTATGCCTCCTGCAAATCGTTCTGCATTTGGAATCCAATCTTTTTCTATCACATGCAAAATACTCTTGCCTCCCATCTTTGCTGACGGAAAGTTATTATGATTCATCTGTGGAATAAAGACCGCAGTAAACTCCAATCCTTTAGATTGATGCACTGTCATAATATTCACCGCATCCGGTCTAATATATGTATTCGCAATATATCCTTCTGGATAATATCCATCTGCTGTATATTTTAAGAAATTACAAAAATTATTAAGTTTATTTGCAGGTGTTGTAGTGTAATAAATCGTTTCAAAATCATTGATTACCTGACTAAACTTTCCTAAATTATACAGAATAATCTCTGATGAATTGCTCTCATCTACAATTGATATTCTACGTAAAAAATCATGATATACTTTTTGTAATACAAACTCTCCGTAGAACTTTTTTGATTTCACATCAATCACATTAAGCGTATCTATCGCTTCTGCTATCTCTTTCTCATCCAAATCATAATCTATGTTTTTCCAAAGCTGAAATAATTCCGTCATTCCGATTGTGCCAGCAAGATAATCAAATATTCCTTTTGCCGCCTGACATTCCGCAGTACTAAACAACTCATTTACACCTTCAATAATATATGGTATCTCATATTCATCAAACATTTTGGCAATATCCGGTCCATGCTTACGCTTTCGAAGTAGAACAGCAATCTCAGAGTATTTAACCCCCGAATCATGCAACGCCTTTACACGCTTTGTAATGAATTCATATTCTTCATCACACTCATTAAATTCCCTATAAACCGTATCGCCTTCTTCATATTTTACAAGTTTTCCTGATTCCATTACCTTCGGTAAGCGCTTTGCATTATTTACAATAACACGCTTTCCAATATCAACAATCGCTTCTGAACTCCTATAATCTGTTCCCAAAACAATATACTTATTGATTCCATATCTTTCTCTAAAAGTAAGTATATTCTCCGGATCACTTCCTCTAAACTGATAAATCGTCTGATCATCATCACCAACTATACACAGATTGCATCCACCTTGCTTGATAAAATGAATTAACCTTTCTTGTATTGGGTTCGTATCCTGATACTCATCTACTGTCAGATACTTTATCTTATTCAAGATGATATCAGCGAAATCCTTATTATTTTCTAACTGATTAAGCATCTCCTGCATAATCAAAGAATAGTCAAAATAATTCTTTCTATAGAATGTATCCTTGTATTTATCAACTGCTGTTCTAGTTTTTTCATCCCACTTGTCTCGTTCAAACCAATTTTCATTTAATGTACTAATTACACTTAAAAACAAATTGGTCTCTCTATATATTTTCAGACCCAAATCTGGCATACCACAGAAATTATAATTCTTCTCTATATACAGCTTCGTCTTAATTTCATCTAAAACTGTAAATTTTTGAAACTGAACAATATATTCTTGTAACATTTTCAAACAGAAACCATGTATTGTACCAATATACATATTAGCAAAACCATTCGTATTTCCTAACACGGATTCACCATACTTATAAACTCTACTCTTTAATTCTTCTGCAGCTTTCTCCGTAAATGTAAATGCGACAATATTCTCAGGCAAAACATCTGGATTTGATTTTAAAATATTAATAATTCTACGTGTAACAACACCAGTTTTTCCGGCACCAGCACACGCAATAATTTCCAAATCCTCATCAATCGTTTTTACCGCTTCAATCTGATTATCAGACAAATTTTCAAACAAATCCATAAGTGTTCTCTCCTTTATCAACCTATACTAATAATTACCCTCTAGCGCATTAATATAGCTTACCATATTAGCTGTCCCTTTTTACGGACTCAATCTGCACAATATCATCAAACCCACATTTCAGCTCCAAACATATCCGTGCCAGTATATCCAACGACACCTGCTGATCATTATTCATCTTCGTAAATGTGCTTGGTGCAATTTGCGTTTTTTTTCTTAATTCTGTTTTCGTCATATCCCTATCAATCAATAGTTTCCATAAGGGCTTATAAGATATTTTCACCTGATTTTCTGACATGTTCTTTCCTCCGATTTATCACGCCAAATAGTCTTTTTTTCTCAAAAATAATTATATCATCTATCTTTCATATTTGCAATTAAAACTTTTGAGTTCTCGAAACATAAAAATTTCCTGATTATGTCTATTTTTCGTATGCATCACAATTTTTCGTAATCTCAATAGTAAAACGAAATGAAGTTTTGTATGCTGAGATGCAACTTTGTAAGGACAGATATTATTAGTCAATGAAATACCTGTCCATATCGTCAATAATTTCACTTATCTACTCCGATTCCATCGCTTATCATTACTATAATAATCAACATTCCGCGTCTCATCCGACTGCTTTTTATCTGTCGCATCTACAATCCTCATATAATCCTCAAACGAATCCGCACCATACATCTTCTCATTGAGTTCCTTTAGCACTAATGAATGAAGTTCCATATCTGCATCCAAATCATCAATTGAAAATTGGAATAGCTCCGCCTTTACCCTCACCGGCACTTTGTCATATCTGCCATAATTATTGCGAATCATTAGCGATATTTCTCTTGCCCTCTCCTCAATTGTTAACGGTCTTTCTATAACCGATTCAACGTCAGCAACCTCTTCTACTATTGGTTCCGGTCTCGAAATATCCTGAATCTTAAGCTCTTCTGTCGACTTTGGTTGAACAGCAATTGGTTCTTCTGTTTTCTCTTCCACTACAACATTCTGAACACTTTCAACCGATTCCACATGCATAGCATTTTCACGTTCCATCATTTCATTGAATTCCCAAAAAGATAGAATTGGCTCTTTTACCTGTTGCAAGGTAAGTGTAGAAGCCTTTCGATACCTTATCTCCTCTAAATAGTCCAGGTATTCCCACTTATGCGAGTACACTATCCCATCAATACTATTGAGTGCATCATTCCATAACTCTCGTGCTCTCTCACCGATTGCCTCCTGCATTTTTCAATCTGCTTCTGCTCAAACTCTTCCTTCGTCAGAATCGGCATAGATAACTCTTCCAACGTTTTAGAATCATAATCTGTAATCTTCTCTAATATCAAATAGTTCGAATAATCAGAGTTCCAATCATCTGAATCAGCATTAGCCATAAAATACTCAAATTGAATACTATTGCGTTCGAATGCCAGTTTTCTCTTCTGCTCAGATAATTCTGCTTTTTCAGCAGCCGCTTTTCTTTCCGCTTCAATTCTCACTTTCTCTCTTGCCTCTGCTTCAGCCTTAGCTTTTTCCTCAGCAATCCGCATAGCTTCTGCTCTTGCATTTTCTTCTGCAATCCTCTTTGCTTCCAAAGTAGCCTTCTCTTTTACAGCAATATCAATACGTTCGATTAGTTCAACTTTTCCATATCCCTCTCCCAGCTTGTTACCACGGATACCTCGTTTCATATCCGGCATGGTAAATGTGACTGTTTTATCTGTCACACGGATATTCCAGCCATAGATATTTGTCAGACATTCCACCAACTGTTCAAATGATTTTACCGCTGGTATGAATTTATCAATAGTATTTCGAATTATCTCTTTGTTAGAAGTTGCTCCAATGCCATCCTTCGCATTAGATTTCATCAGTCGTTTCTCTACCCAATAATCATCCCGATGTTTCTTTGTAAGAAGATCTACCTGTTCATATCCTTGAATCAGACATCTTCTCATTATCCACTTCTTGGCATTATGCATCATCCTTCCCGTACTTCTATGCTTACATCCCTGCTTCCATTCACATGGCTTGTAATGCCACTTATCCTGCACTCCTGCATATTTCCTTACTGAATTAAATACGATGTGAACATGCATATTTTTACTACCATGATGACCATCCGGATGTGCTGCAATCACTGCCTGATGCCCTGGTGCAAAGACAGATAACCATTCTTTTCCAAATGCAAGTGCTTCTTCCATCGTTATATTATCTGTAGGATCAAAGGATATAATATAATGATGTGCTTTAACATCCTTCACTGCATTATTCTTACCATAGAATCGATTCGTCTCAATGCATTCTGCTCCAAAAGTATCTACCCCACAGTTAATGCCCTCAATCAGATACTCCTCTCGTTCCATAATTCTTCCCTTTTCATCAAGAATTGGCTCATTTGTGTATTCATCAAACTGGCAGGTAAGATATTCCACCGCAGATGAGTAATAACGGTTCTTAATTGGAATATGCTTTAATATCGCCATTTAATCACCCGCTTTCTTTTCCACTTGCTGTATTTCCAGGTTTCTTTTGATATTTCTTGCCACAGGCTACATCCTCAAGTGCTGGTAAGATACGAAATTTTAAATCCACAAGTTCCCTGCAAGTCTCTCTGATTTCTCCTCTCAGACTATCTGGAGGAAATCCCTGATTGACATATTTTGCAATCTGATTCAAATTAGAACCAATCTTTCCAAGCTGCATGGAATACTCTTGTAAAATTGCGGTATCTCCATAACTAGGAAGTCGTCTTCCAAGAGCACTTCTCCTAATAAATTCTGATGTGGTAATTCCTGCCTTTCTTGCTTTTTGTTCTATGAGTGCCTTATCCTCTTTGGATATACGCATTTCCATACGTGTCATTGCTTCTTTCTTTTTATCTGTATCTTGTCTCATAATTTTCTCTTCTCCTTCCGTAATAAAGCAGATTTCAGAATAGTTTTCCTCTTCTGCTTTTACTAAATGCGTTTGTGTCGGATACGGCAATATCTTTCGCCGTCGCTATCGCTCCTCCCTCCGGTTATACGCTCACTCCCCTATGGTCGCTCACGGATAACTCGCTTGGCTCGTGATACACTCCACTCCGTTTCGTGGATATCGTAAACCGAGGAATGTTCTTGCACCACTAACCAGGCTATTCGCCAGTGGTGCATATGGAAAATTTGTCAGACGCTCTGTCTTACAGAAATCATCTATATTCCTTTCCCATTGATATCTACTAATAGCTATTGCATCTTTTTCCACAAGAATTCTTCCTTCCTCTGATGCGAGCCGTCCAAAGCCGGCTGATCCTCCATTAAAGTCGCAATTAGTAGAGCAAGTTCCGCCCTGTGTGTACACAGGGCAGAACTTGTTGGGGATTGCATCCCCAAGCCCCAGCCACCCTCGCCTGTGAGTTGAAAAATCTGTCTACTTTGTAGCCTTATTTTTCACTCTTCGGCTTAACGATACCGTAAGACATTTCATCCTATCCAAACTGTTCCAATAAAAAACTGCCCTACATTTTGACTAACAATAAGCCTTTTCGTAAGACAGTCTGACTAACGTTCCATTAAATTTTTATACTCTATTCACTTGCCTAATCTTCATCATCAAACAGATTCCCAAGAGCACTTCTTGTGTCCATATCCATAGAATTATGATTATCTGTTTCAAGGTCCCTAACCTCTGTACCTAGATTTTCTTCCGTTGTACAGCATCTGGCTCCCGATACGGATACGTGCGAAGATAATTGACGTGGCTGCTCCACCTGTAATGGCTTTTGCACCTGTCCCATCATCGCAAGAGACCCGGCGAACAACTGATTTACCATTGCTTGCATCACTTCTTTCACTGTACCCGTAAATACTTCATTTTCCTTTGATATTGCCACCTGAATTTCCTTTAGCATTTTCTGATAATAGTCTGATTCATTATTTTCCTGAATAACAGATAGCAGTGCAGATTTGACGAGGGCAGTTTGACCACCCTCCGTACCTGCATTTGCATCTAACCATTCTTTGATCGCCCTGTCTTCTGCATGCTTCGGATTCAAACGAAAAGTAATGGAATTTCCCATAGTGCCTCCTATCCGATGTTATCAGCAAGATAACGATACCCAATTGCATTTGCTTTGACATCTGTAACATACTGAATATTCCTTCCCTTAGTTCTTCCATACTTCTTCATCACACTAGCACCACCGCCCACATAGACGATATTTTCATGCTTCAAATCCACCTTGATTTCCCTAAGTTTTGCTTCTACGATATCAGCATATTCCTGTAATCCCTTTTCAATGATTGGGATAAACTCTGCATTTACACCAGCAATATTCCCTTTAATATAGTCAGTAATATCTTCCTCCGGAATCTCACAATGCACTTTAGGAAGTCCATCCTTTTTGATTCGTTCAATTGCCGTGATAAGTCCTACTTCATACGTGTAGGCATCCTTATCCATCGGAATCTTATCCTTTACACTTAAGACATCCATTGTCCATGAGCCAAAATCCACGCATCGAAGTCTGTTCATATCTCCCATACGATTTGCAATGGCTGCATAGCACTGAGCATAGATTTTCACCTTATCCAGATAAAAACTGTAATGCACTCCCTCAAAGGTAAAGAAAATCTGTTCCTTGTTCCATAGATATTCACGAAATGCCTTTCTCTCCGCTCCAAACATAGTAAGTGGTACACCGGCATAAAGTTCAACATGCGTTGTCTTCTCAAGTCCCTGATAACGCAGCTCCTTTGCAATTCCTGCAAGTGTCAGAAGAAAATAATTATCGTTTTCTGTCTTGGTTGCCTGCTTTCCAAGTCTTCCCTGACCGATAATATATTTCTTGCCTCGATACTCCAGCAGTCCACTATTTGTAAGCGGTGTGCAATCTACTGGCGAAACGAGAGTCTCTATAAAAATGTGTTCTCCTTTGATAGAACTCCATCCATGGTCTAATGCTATTTTTACAGGAGCACATATATCTATCTGTTCACACTGCATTATAAGTCCATCATTTGTGTAATAATTTGTATTTCTTTCTTCCATAATTGCCTCTCTTTCTTTGACTTATTTGTCAAGCTATAAATTTATTTAGTGAAATTGATTTACGATTTCAGCAAGAATAATCTCCTCTGCCATCATCTTTGCCTGTTCTCTAATTCTCCACATCTCCATCGTAGAAGTTGGATTCTTTGGTTTATGGCTTTGCAAATATCGGTCTGTGATATTATCAAGCAGTTTATATGCTTCTTCATTTATCTCAGCCGCTTTTTCTCTTAATCTACAACATCTTTTAAGGCTCAAATATCTCTGTGGATATTCCAATTTCATATACACCATCCAAAGATGTCCATACTTTCCTACATCAACATTCTCTTCTTCTATGGAAATAAGTGGATAAAAGATTCCAGCTCTTTCTTCATACTGACCACCAATTCTTTCAAACAATGTTGCTTCCTCTGTGGCTTGCAAATTGCCAGACTCCTCTGAATCTGCTATAATTGTTTTGTTATACATAAAAGAAGGCTGCTCACCGGCTACGCCAATTACCGGAGTACGTGCAGCCTTTTCTTTAGCCTTATCCATCATTCCTTTCATAATCGTTGCAACCATCTGCACAGTAATCAAAAGTTCAGCATTATCATCACTAACAGTTTCCAGTCGCTTTAGCTCTTCATGGATAGGCTACAATTAACTGGACAGATTTTTTAAGGTCATATAATCTATAATAAATA
>ERZ1106941.1548-NODE-1548-length-22605-cov-56.935698_pt1 | contig 22605 bp, 20 predicted proteins | sample MGYA00403670_ERZ1106941 | MGnify/ENA primary metagenome ERZ1106941 (study PRJEB35170, sample SAMEA104062400) | human gut metagenome | biome: human gut; feature: human-associated habitat; material: faeces | place: Denmark | collected 2012-06-04 ...
GTCTACGCCGGTCTGGACGGCGCGAAAATCAGCCGTGTGAACGCTGCGCAGCGCAAGTTCATGGCTCCGTGGCGGGAGTACACCATGAACGACCGCGTCCAGTGGTCCATCGCCGCCATGCCCAGCGCCCCGTGGGCGAAGAAGATGTTCCCGGAGCTGGACGAGGCTGCGGCCACCGAGAAGCTCTGGCAGCTCATCTTCGATGTCTGCCGGGTGACAGGCGGCGACCCGGTCAACGAGTGGAAGGCCCACCTCGACCGTCTGACCAGCCTGAAGGACAAGATGAACGCCCTCGACCTCGAGAGCGTCCACTTCGAGAGCAGCAACGGCACCGACCTGACCGTCGGCATCGCCGACAAGGCCACTTGGGAGAGTGCCGCCAGCGTCAGCGAAAAGGGCGTGGTCTTCCTGCCCAACATCCCCACCGAAGAGGTCTTTACTGCCCCCCACAAGGACAAGGTGAACGGCATCGTCTACGGCACCAAGCCCTACGTCTTCAACGGCCAGCTCATCAAGGGCTTCCATGTCACCTTCAAGGATGGCCGGGTCGTGGAGCACGGTGCCGACGAGGGCGCTGATCTGCTGGGCCAGCTTCTGGACACCGACGAGGGCGCACGGAGCATCGGCGAAGTGGCGCTGGTGCCGGCGTCCAGCCCCATCAACCGCAGCGGCGCGCTGTTCTACAGCACCCTCTTCGATGAGAACGCCGCCTGCCACATCGCCTTTGGTGCCAGCTATCCCGGCACCACCGAGAGCGGCACCCGCCTGACCAAGGACGAGCTGCTGGCCCGGGGCATGAACCAGTCCGCCATCCACGAGGACGTCATGGTGGGCGCCGAGGACAGCCATATCACCGGCAAGTGCCGCGATGGCCGCACCGTGGAGCTGTTCCGCGACGGCGTCTGGGTGCTGTGAGAAGAGGATTTTTCACGAAAAAGCTTGCATAATCCGCAAGAGTATGCTATATTCTAGTAGTACGCTATAGTTTTATTGGAAAGTGGGCCGCAAGGTCCGCTTTTCTTGTTTGTTTGGAGGTTTTTTATGGCGAAGCAGTCTGGCGGCAACACCGCCCAGAGAGTCGAAGCGCTTGTCCGCCCCGTCGTGGAGGGCATGGGCCTGCGCCTGTGGGATGTGGTCTTTGAGAAGGAAGGGCCGGACTGGTATCTCCGTGTGCTCATCGACAGGGACGGCACCATGGACACCGACACCTGTGCCGAAGTGTCCCACGCGCTGGACCCCATCCTCGATGAGGCAGACCCTATCGACCAGAGCTATTATCTCGAGGTGGGCAGCCCCGGCCTTGGCCGCAAGCTGACCCGCCCGGAGCACTACGAGGCACTCAAGGGCGAGAAGATCGGCGTCAAGCTCATCCGCCCCACCGCCGACGGCGTGCGCGAGTTTGCCGGCATCCTGAAAGGCCGCGAGGGCAGCACCGTCACGGTCGAGACAGAGAACGGCCCGGTGAGCTTTGAGGTGAACGCCGCATCCGGCGTCCATCTCTGTGATGACGAACATCTGTTTGACTGAGAATAACCCTCTCAGGCGCTTTCCGCGCCAGCTCTCCCAGAGGGAGAGCCAAAGATGAATCGAGAAAAGATACCATTATAAACTAGGAGGAACCCGAAAAATGGCAGCAGCGAACAACGAATTTTTTGAAGCTCTCTCCATGCTGGAGCACGAGCGCGGCATCACCGCGGAGTACCTGATCGAAAAGATCAAGGCTGCGATCGTCATCGCCGTGAAGAAGAACTACGAGGTCGAGGACGACCACGTCATGGTCGAGATCGACCCCAGCACCGGCAAGTTCAACGTCGCCCTCATCCAGGACGTCGTGGCCGATGAGGACTGGTACGACGAGCACAGCGAGATCGGCATCACCGAGGCTCAGCACATCCGCAAGAGCTATCAGGTGGGCGACCGCGTCGTGACCCCCCTCAAGACCAAGGACTTTGGCCGCATCGCCGCCCAGACCGCAAAGCACGTCATCCGTCAGGGCATCCGCGAGGCTGAGCGCAGCCAGCAGCTGAGCGAGATCCAGTCCCGCGCCCACGACATCGTGCAGGCTACCGTCACCCGCGTTGACCCTGAGAAGGGCATCGTTGCCCTCGACCTGGGCAAGGGCGGCGAGGCCATCCTGCCCCGCAACGAGCAGGTCCCCGGCGAGGTCTACACCGAGGGCCAGATGCTGCAGGTCTACATCGTGGATGTCGTGGCAAGCGAGCGCGGCCCCCGCGTCATGATCAGCCGCACCCACCCCGGCCTCGTCAAGCGCCTGTTCGAGCTGGAAGTGCCTGAGATCTACGACGGCACCGTCGAGGTCAAGGCCATCAGCCGCGAGGCCGGCGCCCGCACCAAGATGGCTGTCTGGTCCAAGGACGCCAACGTCAACCCTGTCTCTGCCTGCATCGGCCCCCACGGCGACCGTGTGGCCGCTGTCGTCGAGAAGCTGGGCGGCGAGAAGATCGACATCGTGAAGTGGAGCGAGGACATCTCCGAGTTCATCTCCGCAGCTCTCAGCCCCGCAAAGGTGGTCAAGGTCGAGCTGCTGCCCGGCGAGACCCGCTCCTGCCGCGTGACCGTGCCGGACCAGCAGCTGAGCCTTGCCATCGGCAACAAGGGCCAGAACGCCCGTCTGTGCGCCCGCCTGACCGGCTACAATATCGACATCCGCCCCGAGAGCGGCTACTACGGCGAGGAAGAGCCGAAGGCTGCCGAGGCTGAGAAGACCGAAGACACCGCCGCAGAATAAGCGCGGAACACCTGCCAAAGGAGGGAAAACCGGATGGCACAAAAGAAGATCCCTGCCCGCCAGTGCATCGGCTGCCTGACCAGCCGCCCCAAGAAGGAACTGGTGCGTGTGGTGCGCGCACCCAGCGGAGAGATCAGCATCGACCCCGTGGGCAAGAAGCCCGGCCGCGGTGCTTACCTCTGCCCGGATGCCGCATGCCTTGCAAAGGCAAAAAAGAAGAAGGCGCTGGAGCGCTGCTTTGAGCAGCCGGTCCCCGCCGAGGTATACGATGCACTGGCCCAGCAGCTGGCCAGTGTGGAAGCGGAAAAGGAGGCCGACCGCGATGGCAAAGAAGCATAACGCCCCCGCAAAACCGGCCCTTGAGCCGAATGAGGCCCTGTTCCAGGCCGTGAGCCTCTGCCGCAAGGCGGGCGCTCTGACCATGGGCTTTGACGCGGTGGAAGACGCCGTCGTCAAGGGCAAGGCATGGCTCGTGATGACTGCGTCCGACGCCAGCCCCAAGACCGTGCAGCGGCTCAACTACGCTGTGGGCGATATGGTGGACGTCATCCCCATGCCGCTGACACAGGATAAGCTGGCTGACATCAGCCGCAAACCGGTGGCCATTTATGCCGTCACCGACCGCAACCTCGCCAAGCTCTGCTTTGACCGGCTGACGGCGTGCGGAGCGATTCAAACTGAGGAGGATATGAGCGAATGATCGTAAAATATAAAGTGAGCGATTTTGCAAAGGACCTGAGCATCTCTGCCAAGAAGGTCCTCGACGAGCTGAACGCCATGGGCAGCACCGGCAAGAAGAACAGCTCCACTCTGGAGGAGAACGAGCTGAACTACCTGCTGGAGAAGTTCAGCAAGGACAACAGCGTCAAGAGCCTGGACGAGTTCCTGAACAGCGCCAAGGCCCCCAAGGCTGAGCCAAAGCCCGCCGAGAAGAAGGCGGAGCCCAAGGCCGAAAAGAAGCCCGAGGCTCCCAAAGCTCCCAAGGCTGAGCCCGCAAAGGCCGAGGCAAAGCCCGCTGCCAAGCAAAACAACAAGAAGAACGAGCAGCACAAGAAGCGCGAGGAGAAGACCGTCTCCCTGAGCGAGCTGGCCCGTGAGACCGGCGCAAAGGCTACTGCAGCTTCCGCTCAGTCCGTCTCTGTCCGCCGCGAGGACAATCAGGTCACCGTCGATACCCGCACCGTCGATATGAACGTGGACCGCTTCGATGCCCGTTACGACGATCTGGCTTCCACCAAGAACACCGAGAACCGCCGCAAGCCCACCCCCCAGGGCAACAAGCAGAAGTTCACCCAGCGCGGCCAGCGCCAGCGCCAGCAGTTCCAGAAGGGCAAGCGTGAGACTGAGTTCGAGCGTCTGCAGCGCATCCAGCTGGAAAAGGCCCGCAATGCGCAGCTGAAGGTCCTCATCCCCGATGAGATCACCGTCGGTGAGCTGGCTGCCCGCCTGAAGCAGCAGGCCGGCAAGGTCATCGCCAAGTTCATGCAGATGGGCGAGATGCATGCCATCAACGACGTCATCGATTTCGATACCGCCGCTCTGGTGGCCGAGGAGTTCCACGCCAAGGTCGAGAAGGAAGTCCACGTCACCATCGAGGAGCGCCTGTTCACCCAGGAGGAGGATTCTCAGGACGATCTCGTCACCCGTCCCCCGGTCGTCTGCGTCATGGGCCACGTTGACCACGGCAAGACCAGTATCCTGGACGCGATCCGCAAGACCAATGTCACCGCAGGCGAGGCCGGCGGCATCACTCAGGCCATCGGTGCATATCAGGTCAAGGTCAACGACAGCCTCATCACCTTCCTGGATACCCCGGGCCACGAGGCGTTCACCTCCATGCGCGCCCGCGGTGCCAACATGACCGATATTGCAGTTCTGGTCGTCGCCGCCGATGACGGCATCATGCCCCAGACGGTCGAGTCCATCAACCACGCCAAGGCCGCCAACGTCAAGCTCATCGTGGCCATGAACAAGATGGATAAGCCCACCGCCAACCCCGAGCGCGTGATGGAGGGCCTGACCAAGTACGGCATCATCACCGAGGACTGGGGCGGCGACGTCGCCTGCATCCCCGTCTCTGCTCTGACCGGCATGGGCATCAACGACCTGCTGGAGCGCATCGCTCTGGAAGCCGAGGTCATGGAGCTGAAGGCCAACCCCAACCGCCGTGCCAAGGGCGCTGTCGTCGAGGCTCGTCTGGACAAGGGCCAGGGCCCCATCGCCACCATTCTGGTGCAGAACGGCACCCTCCACTCCGGCGACGTCATCATCGCCGGTACCGCCGTGGGCCGTGTGCGTACCATGCGCAGCGACAAGGGCATTCTGCTGAACGACGCCGGCCCCTCCACCCCTGTGGAGATCACCGGTCTGACCGCTGTGCCTGAGGCCGGCGACCTGTTCGAGGCCGTCGAGGACGAGCGTCTGGCCCGTGAGCTGGCAGAGCAGCGCATCGCTGCCGCCAAGGAGAAGCAGTTCTCCTCCTTCCAGAAGGTCACGCTGGATAACCTGTTCAGCCAGATGGCTCAGAACGATATGAAGGAGCTGGCCATCGTCGTCAAGGCTGACGTCCAGGGCTCCGCCGAGGCCGTCAAGCAGAGCCTCGAGAAGATCTCCAACGACGAGGTCCGCGTCCGCGTCATCCACGCCGGTGTCGGTGCCATCAGCAAGTCCGACGTTGACCTGGCCGACGCATCCAACGCCATCATCATCGGCTTCAACGTCCGCCCCGACAACGTGGCGAAGGAAGAGGCCGCTGCCACCAAGGTCGAGATGCGTATGTACCGCGTCATCTATGACGCCATCAACGACGTCACCGACGCTATGAAGGGCATGCTGGCTCCCAAGTTCCGCGAGGTGTCTCTGGGCGAGCTGCAGGTCCGTCAGGTCTACAAGATCAGCAATGTCGGCACCGTCGCAGGCTGCCGTGTCACCAGCGGCAAGATCACCCGCGACAGCAAGGTGCGTGTCGTCCGTGACGGCATCGTCATCACGGAGGACGAGATCGCATCTCTGAAGCGCTTCAAGGACGACGCCAAGGAAGTGGCCGAGGGCTACGAGTGCGGCGTTACTCTGGCAAAGTTTGCCGACGTCAAGGAAGGCGACGTCTACGAGGCCTTCAAGATGGAAGAATACCGCGACTAAGGAGAAACTATGTCTCAGAAAAATATGGGCCGTCTGGCGCAGGACATGAAGCGTGAGCTCATCGCCATCATCAGACGGCTGAAAGACCCGCGGCTGGAGGGCGGTCTGCTGACCGTCACCCGGCTGGATGTGACGCCCGACCTGGACGTGGCGAAGGTCTATGTGAGCGTGATGGGCCGTGAGGACGGCCCCAAGCCCGCCATCGAGGCCCTGAACCGCGCCGCAGGCCATGTGCGCACCGAAGTGAGCAAGAAAATGCACATCCGCAAGGCACCCCGCTTCATCTTTGTGGAGGACGACGGTGCCGCCTATGCAGCCCACATCAACGAGCTGCTCCGCACGCTGAATGTGAACGGCGATGCTGAGGACTCTCAGTCCGCCGAGACCGAGGAATAAATCCAGCGCTGCGGAAAGGATGGATCCATCAAATGACAGAACAGCTCAATGTGCAGCAGATGGCCGAGCGCCTCTGTGCTGCGGACAACATTCTGGTCCTGTGTCATAAAAACCCGGACGGCGACACCATCGGCTGCGGCAGCGCCCTCTGCCATGCGCTCAAGGCGCTGGGCAAGACGGCAGCTGTCCTCTGCTCCGATGCAGTGCCTTCCCGCTACAGCTTTACCGCACCGGTGCCGTTCCGGGGCGAGTTTGAGCCCAAGACCGTTGTGGCCGTGGATGTTGCCAGCGTGCAGCTCTTTGGTGAAAACAACGGTGTGCCGCAGTATACCCGCCACGTCGATCTCTGCATCGACCACCATACGGGCAACAGCGGCTATGCGGATTTCACCCTGCTGGACGGCAATGCGGCCGCAGCGGCAGAGCTTCTGTATGAGGTCATCAGCGAGATGGGCGTGGAGATCACCCCCCTCATCGCCAACTGCCTCTACACCGGCCTCGCTACTGACACCGGCTGCTTCCGGTTCTCTTCCACCACTGCCAACACCCACCTCGTGGCTGCAAAGCTCATTCTGGCCGGTGCGCAGGTGGAGGAGCTGAACACCCTGCTCTTCGACACCAAACCCCGGGAGCGGATGGAGGCGGAGCGTATCGCCCGCAACCATCTGGAATATCATCTTGAGGGCCGCTGCGCCCTGATGTATCTGACCCGGGACGAGATCGAGCAGAGCGGCGTGGACCCGGCTGACCTGGAAGAGCTGACCAGCCTGCCCATCAGCATCGAGGGGGTCAAAGTGGGCCTGCTGCTCCGTCAGCAGCCCGGCGGCAGCTACCGCATCAGCGTGCGCGCCGCCAAGGGCGTGGACGCCTGTGCCATCGCACGGCGTCTGGGCGGCGGCGGCCACACCCGCGCAGCGGGCTGTGAGCTGCTGGGCAACCTCGACAACGCCAAGAGCGCCATTCTGGCCGAAGTGGAGGCGGAACTCGACCGCCCCGAGACGCAGGAGGAAAGCTGATGCAGGGCATCCTTATCGTAGATAAGCCGATGGAGTGGACCAGCTTTGACGTCATCGCCAAGCTGCGCGGCATCCTCGGCACCCGCAAGCTGGGCCACAGCGGTACGCTGGACCCCATGGCCACCGGCGTTCTGCCGGTGTTCTGCGGCGGGGCCAGCAAGGCCGTGGACCTTCAGCTCGACCACACCAAGACCTACTGCGCCCGGCTGCGGCTGGGGATGCAGACCGACACCGGCGACATCACCGGCACCGTGCTGGAAACGGCCCCGGTGACGGCAGGGGAGAAGGAACTGCTGGCTGTTCTGCCCCGGTTCCTCGGCCCCCAGATGCAGACGCCGCCCATGTACTCGGCTGTTAAGATCAACGGCCAGCCCCTTTATAAGCTGGCCCGCGAGGGCGTCACGGTGGAGCGGAAGGCCCGCCCCATCGAGATCCTGGACATCCGGTACGGCGGCAGCCCGGTGGAAAACGAATACGTCCTCACCGTCCGCTGCTCCAAGGGAACGTATATCCGCACTCTGTTGGAGAACATTGCCGCCGCTATGGGCCAGAAAGGCACCATGAGCGCCCTGCGCCGCACGACGGCGGGTGTCTACACCGAGGGCGACGCCCACACGCTGGAAGAGATACAGGCGGCAAAGGACGCAGGCCCCGAGGCACTGCAGGCTTTGATGCTGCCGGTGGAGAGCGTGTTCGAGAGCCTGCCTCTGCTGGTGGCAGAGCCGAGGGTGGAGCAGCACCTGTACAACGGCTGCCCCACCAGCCGCTACCCGGCGGCAGACGGCCGCTACCGTGTCCGCAATGCCGAGGGCCAGTTCCTGGGTCTTGCGAACATCACCGGCGGCGTGCTCAAGGTCGAAAAACTCTTTGTAGAGAGGAATTAAAGAACATTCATGCAGATCTATTCACAGCTTGCGCCGCTTGCGCTGGGCGGTGCCCACGGCTCTGCTGTGGCAATGGGCTTTTTTGACGGCATCCACATCGGCCACCGCGCGGTCATCAATGGCGCAGTGGAGTGGGCCAGGGCCCACGGCGCGGCACCGGCGGTGTTCACCTTCCGCCTGCCCACCGAAAACAAGATGAAGGGCAAGCGCCTGCTCTCCACCGAGGACAAGCACGCCCTCATCGCCAGCCTCGGCGTGGAGCACTATCTCTGCCCCGATTTCGAGGAGATCAAGGCCATGACGCCGGAGCAGTTCGTGCTGGGCATCATCCGGGACTGCAACGCCCGGGCGCTGTTCTGCGGCGAGAACTTCACCTTCGGTGCCAGGGCGGCAGGCACACCGGAGCTGCTGCGTCAGCTCTGCGCGCCGCTGGGCGTGGAGGTCGTCGTCCTGCCGATGGCACAGTTTGAGGAGAAGCCTGTTTCCTCCACCCGCATCCGCACTGCGCTGGAAGGCGGTGACATCCCGGCGGCCAATGCCATGCTGGGGATGCCCTACGCCATCCGCTTTACGGTGCATCACGGGGCGGGCCTTGGCCGGACGCTGGGCGTGCCGACCATCAATCAGCTCTACCCGCAGGGCTTCCAGCTGCCCCGGTACGGCATCTATATCACCCGTACCAGAATAGGAGACAGGTGGTACCCCTCGGCCACCGGCCTTGGCACCCGGCCCACCGTCAACAGCGACGAGAGCAAGGTGACCTGTGAGACCTTCATCCCGGGCTTTACCGGCGACCTTTACGGCACCGACCCGGTGGTGGAGTTCCACGCCTACCTCAGCCCCAGCAAAAAGTTCGACACGCTGGATGAGCTGCGCGAGTGCATCGACCACGCAGCCCAGCGCGCGCAGGAATACTTCGCGGAGTGAACTTTATGAAAAAAGCAAAGATGTATCAGAACAAAGCCGAGATCAAAAAGGCTGTGGGCGGCATCAGCCGCTGAATAAAACAAGAACGCACCTCACCGATGAAAGCCATCGGTGAGGTGCGTTTTTGCTTCGTCAGAAGGAGAGACCGGAAAAATAGAGGTGCTCCACCGTTTCCTTTTCGGCGGCGGAGAGGGACGTGTCTGCGGCCATGGCGGCGCGGATACTTTCCTGAGTATCCGGGTAGGAGTTGAGGGTGATGCAGGCTGTTTCGCTGTCGGCATCGAAGTGGAGGGCAGCGCGGTCTTGCGGCGTCCAGGCGTCCCAGCCCGGGGAGCCGCTGGTCATGAAGCCGGCAAGCGCCTGCTTCAGCCGGGCCGAAAGGGCCTGCGCACCTGCTGAAGACAAATCAGCACAGGCAGAATAGCTGCTTTCGGACGAGAAGAGCGCCAGCGGCAGGCCGTGGAAGGAGCCGAGGCCCGGGATCGCCGTCTGACTGTCGGTCCCGCCGTAGTCGATGAGGCCAAGCCAGACCGGAGCACTGCCGCCCAGCGCTTCGGCGACGGCTTCGGTGCTGCTCCAGCGGCAGAGGGCTGAGCCGTATTTTACGGCATAGGCCCGGGCCGCGCCGGAAGCGGGCCGCAGGTCGTCCCGGACAAAGCCGCTGAATTCGGTGGCGCTGCTGAGCAGCAGGAGGGGGACAGCACTCCGGGCGCCCCGGGAGAGCACCACATCGTCTGCGTAAAGGATGGCTGGTTTGCCGAGGGCCGCAATGCGGGCCGGTTCGAGGCCGCAGAGCCATTCCCGGACGTCCGCCCCCGGCTTCAGCAGCCATTCGGCGGCGGAAGCCGTGTCAGCGGACCGCCCGTCTTCCACGGCCAGCGGCGCGAAATTTTCGGCCAGCTTCTGGGCGGCGGCGTCCGGGTCGGCGAGGGACAGCCCGCCGGAGATGGCGACGGCCTTCTGAAAGCGCCCACGGAAGAGCGGGCTGCCCGCAAGGGCCGCTGCCATCCGCCCGCCGTCAGAGAAGCCGCAAAGGGTGATGTTGTCGGCATCGCCGCCAAAGCGGCGGATGTTGTCCCGCACCCAGTCCAGCGCCCGGGCGATGTCCAGCAGGGCAAAGTTTCCGGTGGCGTCCGGGTCTGCAGTGAGGGCGGGCAGACAGTTCCACCCGAACAGCCTCAGCCTGTAGTTGAGCGCGACAAAGACGCAGCCCGCGTCCCGCACGAGTTCGCTGCCGGGCAGCTCGAGAGATGAGCCTGTGGCGGCGCTGCCGTGCAGATAGACGAGGACGGGCCGCTTTTTGGCGTCAGAAGAAGAGTAAACATCCAGCGTCAGGCAGTCCTCGGTGCCGAGGGGAAAGGTGGTGTACTGGTAGGCCGCCGGGGCGGGGCTGGTGCAGTCCCGCACTGCGTGCCAGCGGGCGGGCTCCTGCGGCGCTGTCCAGCGGCTTTCGCCTGTGGGGGCAGCGCCATAGGGGATGCCGTACCAGCAGAGCAGGCCGTTTTCGCCCTCTCTGCCCTTCACCGGGCCGTACTGGGTCTGGCAGAGAGCAGAGACAGGGGAGAACAGGCCGTTTTCGGTTTCAGAAAAAGCCGCATCAGCCGGGAGGAGCGGGCTGGTGAGGGCCGCTGCGGCGGCTGCGCTTCCTTTGAGGAAGCTGCGGCGGGAAAAGCAATGTGTCATTTGATCTACCTCTTTATTACAATAGACAGATTATAACATGATTTGACAGGAAAACAACATCCTCATTTTTGCGGATCTGTAAAAATTTTTCTTGCTTTTTACGTTGGTTTCTGTTATACTAGCCCTGTTACCGCGATACGGGGCTGGGAGTATGCCCACTCGGGAGTACCGTTTTCCCGCTGCTGTGTCGCTGGCAAATAAAAATTTTATAAAGAGGTACTGTTACTATGAACAAGCAGGAAGTTATGGCCAAAGTCGCTCTGACCGAGAAGGACACTGGCTCTCCCGAAGTCCAGGTCGCTCTGCTGACCGCTCACATCAACGAGCTGAACGAGCACCTGAAGAAGAACCCTAACGATCACCACAGCCGCCGTGGTCTGATGAAGATGGTTGGCCGCCGCCGCAATCTGCTGGCCTATCTCCAGAAGAAGGACATCGAGCGTTACCGTGCTCTGATCGCAACTCTGGGTCTGCGTAAGTAATAGAAAACAGAGGGCAGGTACCGCAAATGGTGCCTGCCCTTTGCTCTTTTATGTTGGATTTTCCCTTGTATCCCAGGCACTGGAACAAATAGGCCGCTGCTGCGTGTTGCAGCAGTAAATCGAACGCCTGTGTGAAGCGGCACGGACGCTGGATTTATTGCTATGATGCGCGGCGGGCAGCCTTTTGGAATATCAAACGGACATAAGGAGGCAAACCAAATGGCAATCGAATTTGGTTCCCGCAAAGAAAACTTTGACAACTTCAAAGTTTACGAGACTACGCTGGCAGGCCGCCCCTTCAAGGTGGAGATGGGCAAGATGTGCGGCTTGTCCAACGCAAGCGCCCTCATCCGCTACGGCGAGACCTGCGTGATGTGCAACGTGGTCATGAGCCCCAAGCCCCGCGAGGGCGTCGATTTCTTCCCCCTGAACGTGGAGTACGAGGAAAAGCTCTACGCCGCAGGCCGCATCCCCGGCAGCTTCATGCGCCGTGAGGGCCGCCCCGGCGAGCGCGCCATCCTGACCAGCCGCGTCGTGGACCGTCCCATGCGCCCCCTGTTCCCGAAGGAGATGCGCAACGACGTCTGCATCACCATGACCGTCATGAGCCTTGACCCCGACTGCAGCCCTGAGATCGCCGGCATGATCGGCGCATCTCTGGTCACCGCTGTGTCCGAGATCCCCTGGAACGGCCCCATCGGCGGCGTGCAGGTGGGTCTGGTGGACGGCGAGATCGTCCTGAACCCCACCCAGGAGCAGCGCAGGAAGAGCGACCTGGCCCTGACCGTCGCCGCCACCATGGACAAGATCGTCATGATCGAGGCCGGTGCCAATGAGGTCGATGAGGACACCATGCTGAACGCCATCAAGGCCGCTCACGTGGAGATCAAGAAGATCATCACCTTCATCAACAGCATCGTGGCCGAGCGCGGCAAGCCGAAGATCGATTTCCAGGTCGTGGGCCTCGATATGGACGTGTTCCACGCCATCAAGGAGAAGTATCTCGACGACTTCAAGGCCGCCATGGATACCGACGACAAGAATGTGCGTGATGCCGCCCTGCTGCCCATCATGGACAAGATCGCCGAGGAGTACCCCGACCTGACCGAGGCCGACCTCGACCTCGTCAGCTACAAGATGCAGAAGTACGTCGTCCGCCGCTGGCTGCTGGACGAGGGCAAGCGCGTGGATGGCCGCGGCATCAACGAGATCCGTCCGCTGGCCGCAGAAGTCGGCATCCTGCCCCGTGTGCATGGCTCCGGTATGTTCACCCGCGGCCAGACTCAGGTGCTCACCACCTGCACCCTCGGCGGCACCAAGGACAACCAGCTCATGGATGACCTGACCGACGAGCAGACCAAGCGCTACATCCACCACTACAACTTCCCGCCGTACTCCGTCGGCGAGGCCCGCGCACCCCGCAGCCCCGGCCGCCGCGAGATCGGCCACGGCGCACTGGCGGAGCGCGCTCTCGTGCCGGTGCTGCCCTCTCTGGAAGAGTTCCCCTACACCATCCGCTGCGTGTCTGAGGTCCTCTCTTCCAACGGCTCCACCTCTCAGGCTTCCATCTGCGGCTCCACGCTGGCTCTGATGGACGCAGGCGTCCCCATCAAGGCTCCCGTTGCCGGCATCTCCTGCGGCCTCATCACCGAGGGCGACCGCTGGATGACCATGCTGGACATTCAGGGCGTCGAGGACTTCCACGGCGATATGGACTTCAAGGTCGGCGGCACCCGCAAGGGCATCACCGCCATCCAGATGGATATTAAGATCGACGGCCTGACCTACGACATCATCGCCGAGGCCTTCGAGAAGTGCCGCAAGGGCCGTCTGTACATCCTCGATGAGATCATCAAGCCCGTCATCGCAGAGCCCCGCCATGAGCTGAGCCGCTGGGCCCCCAAGATGTTCAGCATGATGATCCCCACCGATAAGATCAAGGATGTCATCGGCAAGGGCGGCAAGGTCATTCAGGACATCTGTGCCACCTGCAACTGCAAGATCGACGTGCAGGAGGACGGTCATGTCTTCGTCTCCGCTGTGGACCAGGAGGACGCAAAGCGCGCCATCTTCACCATCAGGACCATCGTGGAAGACCCCGAGATCGGTGCCATCTACAAGGGCAAGGTCACCCGTCTGATGAACTTCGGTGCCTTCGTCGAGATCGCTCCGGGCAAGGAGGGCCTCGTCCACATCTCCAAGCTGGACACCAAGCGTGTCGAGCGGGTGGAAGATGTTGTCGCTGTGGGTGATGCCATCGTCGTCAAGGTGACGGACATCGACCAGCAGGGCCGCATCAACCTGAGCCGCCGCGACGCCATCTTGGCTCTCGAAGCCAAGAAGGCACAGCAGGAGCAGGGCTGATCGATAGCTTCTGAATATGCCCCCGCGCACACAGCGCGGGGGCATATTTTGTCTCATGGGCGAAGGATCTTCAATTCCCTACTGAAAAAGTTTGTTTTAAGGGGTTGACAAATCCCGTCGAGGCGAGTACAATAAACGCAATATCACTAAAATGGCTGTGAAGAGAAGAGTAAGCTTTCGCATGAGCCTTACCAGAGAGCCCGGTAGGTGGAAAAGGGCAGGAAACAGGGAGCCGAAAATGGTCTCGGAGCTGCGCGGACGAAGAGCAAGAGCACTAGTCCGCGACGGGTGCGCCCGTTAAAGCGTCCGGCTGTAAGCAGAAAAAATTCTGCCGCAGTTTTGAGGCAGTGTCCGCGAGGATGCTGTGAACCAAGGTGGTACCACGGAAGTTTCAGGCCTCCGTCCTTGTGCAGCGCATGGCTGGCAGGGACGGAGGCTTTTTTGATGCTTCCGTTCAAGGCGGGCGCGGACTGTGCCGCGCCGCCGCTGTACATTATATCCAATAATAGAGAGGGAAAAAACTATGATTACTCGTCGTGATTTTCTGAAAGTTACCGGTGTCGCAGCCGCTGCTGCTGCCCTGACCGCCTGCGGCGGCTCTTCTTCCACCGCAAGCTCTGCTGCTTCCAGCACTGCCGCTTCTTCTGAGGCTGCTTCCGCTGCAGCAAAGCTGGACAAGGTGAAGGTCGCTGTCCCCAACGACACCACCAACGAGGCCCGCGCTCTGACCCTGCTGGAGAAGAACGGCTTCTTCAAGCTGAAGGCTGACGCCGGCCTGACCGCCACCAAGAACGACATCGAGGAGAACCCCCTGAACGTCACCGTCGATGAGGTCGAGGCTGCTCAGGTCCCCAACGTCCTGCAGGATGAGGACTACGCTGTCATCAACTCCAACTACGCCATCTCCGCTGGTCTGGACCCCATGACCGACGCTCTGGCAATGGAGGACGGCTCTTCTGCTTACGTCAATGTTCTGGTCTGCAAGGAGGGCAACGAGAACGAGCCCAAGATCAAGGCCCTCGTCGCCGCTCTGCAGAGCCAGCAGGTCAAGGACTTCATGGATGAGAACTACAAGGGCGCTGTCGTCTCCGTCGTCGAGACCCCGACCGATGGCTATGACTCTTCCATCGACTACGATGCACTGAACGGCGAGACCGTCAGCTGTGCTGCTACTCCCGCTCCCCACTGCGAGGTCCTGGAGGTCTGCAAGGACATTCTGGCCGCTAAGGGCATCACTCTGGACATCCAGGAGTACGACGACTATGTGATCCCCAACACCATCGTCGAGGACGGCCAGTGCGACACCAACTACTTCCAGCATCAGCCGTATCTGGACAACTTCAACGAGGAGAAGGGTACCCATCTGGTGACCGTCGCCGGCATCCACGTCGAGCCTATGGGCATCTACGGCGGCAAGCAGGACAGCCTGGCACCCATCGTGGGCTGAGCTTTACCAACTAAGGAGTAAATCGTGATCGAGATCAAACACCTTTCCAAGACCTTCCAGATGAAGGACGGCGCGGTGAATGCGCTGAAGAACATCGACCTGACCATCCCCGATGGCTCCATCTACGGCATCATCGGTATGTCGGGCGCGGGCAAATCCACGCTGGTGCGCTGCATCAATCTGCTGGAGCGCCCCACCGAGGGCAGTGTCGTCATTGACGGCACCGCGATGGAGACCCTGTCTCCCGCAGCCCTGCGTGAGCGCCGCCGCGACATCACCATGATCTTCCAGCAGTTCAATCTGCTGATGCAGCGCAGCTGCCTGAAGAACATCTGCTTCCCGATGGAGCTTGCGGGCGTGAAGAAGGCCGATGCCGAAAAGCGCGCCAGGGAGCTGCTGGAAATGGTGGGCCTGCCCGATAAGGCAAATGCCTACCCGGCCCAGCTCTCCGGCGGCCAGAAGCAGCGCATCGCCATTGCCCGTGCGCTGGCCACCAACCCCAAAGTCCTGCTCTGCGATGAGGCTACCAGTGCGCTGGACCCCAACACGACCCACGCCATCCTGACCCTCATCAAGGACATCAACAAGAAGCTGGGCATCACCGTGGTGGTCATCACCCACCAGATGAGCGTCGTGGAAGAGATCTGCGACTCCGTCGCCATTCTGGACGGCGGCGTGGTCGTGGAGCAGGGTGAGGTGCGCGAGATCTTTGCAAATCCCAAGACGGCTGCGGCCAGGCGCCTCGTCGCCCCCAACGGCGGCAGCGCAGCCCGCGACCTCTCGAGCTTTGCGCCCGACGATCACGTGGTCCGTGTTACGTTCAATGGTTCGTCCGCCGCAAAGCCGCTGGTGGCGAGCCTCGCTGCGGAGAAGGGCATCCTCGTGTCTGTGCTCAGCGCCGACACCCGCGATCTGAGCGGCCAGTGCTACGGCTCCATGCTGCTCAAACTTCCCCGCGATACCGAACAGGCAAAGCAGGCTGCGGCCTATATGCGCAGCCAGAATGGTGTGACCGTTGAGGAGGTGACCGGAGAATGAGCTTTGCAGATTATGGCTTCGCCATTTGGGAGACGTTCTATGTGACCGTCCTCTCCACGGCATTTTCTCTGGTTCTGGGCCTGCCGCTGGGCGTTCTGCTGGTGGCTGGCGATAAGGACGGCGTCCTGCCCCTGCCGGGCTGGCTGATGCACATTCTGAACATCATCATCAACATTCTGCGCAGCGTGCCGTTCCTGATTTTGATGATCTGCGTCTTCCCGCTGACCCGTGCCATTGTGGGTACCACCGTCGGCACCAAGGCCACCATCGTTCCGCTGGTGGTCGCGGCCTTCCCCTTCGTGGCCCGTCTGGTGGAGACCAGCCTGCGTGAGCTGGACGAGGGCGTCGTGGAAGCTGCCCAGAGCATGGGCGCGACTCCCTTCCAGATCATCACCAAGGTCATGATCCCCGAGTGTCTGCCCGGCCTCATTTCCAGCATGACCACTGCCCTGACGACCATCCTCGGCTACTCGGCCATGTCCGGCGTCATCGGCGGCGGCGGTCTGGGCAAGATCGCTCTGTCCTACGGCTACTACCGCTACCAGACCAACATCATGATCGTCTGCGTCGTGCTGCTGGTGCTCATGGTGCAGGTGTTCCAGACTGTCGGTACCTTCTGGGCGACCAGGAGTGATAAGCGGCTGAGAAAGTAAGTTTCTGCTTCCTGCAGGGAATAAAATTTAACGAATCGATTCCCCGCAGGAGGCTCATGCTCCTGCGGGGAATTGTGCTATACAGACAAACCCAGTAAAGGAGTATGTTGCAATGAACCGTGATACCATCTGCGTGCAGGGCGGCTACACCCCCGGCAACGGCGAACCCCGCCAGATCCCCATCATCCAGTCCACTACGTTCAAGTACGCTACCAGCGAGGACATGGGCAAGCTGTTCGACCTCGAGGCCGACGGCTACTTCTACTCCCGCCTGCAGAACCCCACCTGCGACATGGTGGCGAAAAAGATCTGCGAGCTGGAAGGCGGCACCGCCGCCATGCTGACGTCCAGCGGTCAGGCTGCCAACTTCTTTGCGCTGTTCAATCTCTGCGAGGCAGGCGACCACATCGTGGCGTCCAGCACCATCTACGGCGGCACCTTCAACCTCATCTCCGTCACCATGAAGAAGATGGGCATTACCGCCACCTTCGTGGACCCGCTGTGCAGCGAGGAAGAGCTGGATGCCGCCTTCCAGCCCAACACCAAGGTCGTGTTTGGTGAGACCATCGCCAACCCTGCCCTCACCGTGCTGGACATCGAAAAGTTCGCCAAGGCCGCACACGCCCACGGCGTACCGCTCATCGTGGACAACACCTTCCCCACGCCGGTCAACTGCCGCCCCTTCGAGTGGGGGGCCGACATCGTGACCCACTCCACCACCAAGTACATGGACGGCCATGGCGCTGTGCTGGGCGGTGCTATCGTGGACAGCGGCAAGTTCGACTGGATGGCCCACGCCGAGAAGTTCCCCGGCCTGTGTACTCCTGATGAGAGCTATCATGGCATCACCTACGCGGAGCGCTTCGGCAAAGAGGGGGCTTTCATCACCAAGGCCACCGCACAGCTCATGCGCGACTTCGGCTCGATGCAGTCCCCCATGAACGCCTATATGCTGAACCTCGGCCTTGAGAGCCTCCACGTCCGGATGCAGCGCCACTGCGCCAACGGCATGGCCGTCGCAAAGTTCCTTGAGGCTCACCCCAAGGTGGCTTACGTCAACTACTGCGGCCTCGAGTCCAGCCCCTACCATGCACTGGCCGAGAAGTATCTGCCGAACGGCAGCTGCGGCGTCGTTTCCTTCGGTCTGGCCGGCGGCCGCGAAGCCGCTAGCACCTTTATGAAGGAGCTGAAGCTTGCCGCCATTGAGACCCACGTTGCCGATGCCCGCACCTGCTGCCTGAACCCGGCTTCCAGCACCCATCGCCAGATGAACGACGAGCAGCTGGCCGCTGCCGGTGTGCCTGCTGAGCTGGTGCGGATGAGCTGCGGCCTCGAGAGCAGCGAAGACCTCATCGCCGATATTGCACAGGCGCTGGATAAGATTTAAGAAACACGGTCAGCGCCATCTGCCGGTTTCGGCCCCTTCCCGTGAAAAAAGCGTCTCCGGATGCAGATAAAAACTTCCCGCTAAAACCGTCAAAAGGAGCAACGATGCTATGCCGCTGATCATCCCCAAGACTCTTCCCGCCTACGATGCCCTCTACGAGGAAAACGTCTTCGTCATGCACCGGGAACGGGCGCTCTCCCAGCACATCCGTCCGCTGGAGATCCTCATCCTGAACCTCATGCCGACCAAGATCGCCACCGAGACCCAGATCGCCCGCCTGCTGGCCAATACGCCCATTCAGGTCCACATGACCCTGCTGCAGACGGCCAGCCATGCGGCGACCCATGTCTCTGCGGCCCACCTCGAGGCGTTTTATAAGACCTTCGACGAGGTGAAGAACAATCGCTACGACGGCATGATCATCACCGGTGCGCCTGTGGAGAAAATAGACTTCGAACAGGTGGACTACTGGCAGGAGCTGTGCGAGATCATGGACTTCAGTGAGACGAACGTCTACTCCACCCTTCATGTCTGCTGGGGCGCACAGGCGGGACTTTATTACCACTATGGCATCCGCAAGCAGCTTCTCGACCAGAAGATGTTCGGCGTCTTCGAGCATAAAGTCACCCGTCCCTCGAACCCGCTGGTGCGCGGCTTCGATGAGGTGTTCTACGCCCCTCACAGCCGCCACACCGGCATCAGCCGGGAGGATGTGCTGAACTGCAAGGCTCTGCGCATCCTCGCCGAGAGCGACGAGGCCGGCCCCTTCCTGATGAGCACCGAGAATGGACGGCAGATCTTCGTCACCGGCCACCCGGAGTACGACAAGTACACGCTGGACGCCGAGTACAAGCGGGATGTCGGCAAGGGCCTGCCCATCGCGGTGCCAAAGAACTATTACCCCAACGACGACCCCGAGCAGCCGCCTCTCTTCCGCTGGCGTGCTCACGCACACCTGCTGTATGAGAACTGGCTGAACTACTACGTCTACCAGAACACGCCCTACGACCTGGGCGCTATCAGCAAGGTGGAGCACGAGGAAGAATAAAATCAGCCCTCTCCGTCTGGTGAGGAGGGGGCATTTTTGCAAGGAGGATACTTATGGGAATCGAAGCAAAATGGAAGAGCCGGGGCATCCGGGTGGGCAAACTGCCCTGCGGGCCGCTGGACAAGATAAGCGATGTGCCGGGCGTGACGGTGGGCCACTGCACACTGGCGGACGGCGATGTCCAGACCGGCGTGACCGCGCTGCTGCCCCATCAGGGCGATATTTTCCACGATAAAGTGATGGCGGCCAGCCATGTCATCAACGGCTTCGGCAAGACCACCGGCCTTGTCCAGATCGACGAGCTGGGGACGCTGGAAACGCCCATCCTCTTCACCAATACCCTCAGCGTAGGTACTGTGGAGACAGCGCTGGTGAAGTATATGCTGGATAAGAACCCCGACATCTGCGAGACGACCGGCAGCGTCAACCCGGTGGTCTGCGAGTGCAACGACAGCGGCCTCAACGACATCCGGGGCCTCCACGTCACAGAAGAAAACGTGCGGGCCGCGCTGGCCGACTGCCGCGCCGATTTCGCCGAGGGCGCTGTGGGTGCGGGCCGGGGAATGCGCTGCCACGGCCTGAAGGGCGGCATCGGCTCGGCCTCCCGTGTGGTGGAGCTGGACGGGAAACAGTACACCATCGGTGCGCTGGTGCTCTCCAACCACGCCGTCTTCGATGACCTCGTAGTGGCAGGCACCCCCATCCAGAGCCTGCTGGACGCCCACATCCCGCCCCACGAGGACAAGGGCTCCATCATCACGGTGCTGGCGACGGACATCCCCTTGAGTGAGCGCCAGCTGCGGCGGCTCTGCCACCGGGCGCTGGTGGGCCTGTCCCGCACCGGCTCTTTCTGCGGAAACGGCTCCGGTGAGATCGTCATTGCCTTCACCACCGCCAACCGGGTGCCGCACTACTCCGAAAAGGCCATTCTGCCGATGGGCATGGTCCATGACGACGCCATCAATCCGCTGTTCCGGGCGGTGGCCGAGTGCGTGGAGGAAAGCGTGCTGAGCAGTCTGCTCCATGCCGAGACGGTCACAGGCTATCATGGCCGGACGGTCAGATGTCTGAGTGATCTGCTGAAATAAAATCGAAGCCGCGGGATGCGCAATGCATCCTGCGGCTTTTGTGATTGCAGATCGTCGAAAACTGTGTTATACTGATTTTGCTGCTTTGGCGGCAAGGCACTGCACATACGGCAGGCGGTTGGCTTACACTTCCCGAAAGGGGGTGAGGCAATGCGGATTACTTTCCATATTGGTGAGTTTACTATCACCATTATCGTGAAAAAACGCTGAACCGCCACCTCGGCAAAGGCGACGGTTCAATTTTTGAGCCATAGTTCTTGAATGAGGCTGACCGCTTGTCGCAGTGCCTTTTCTATTTTCAGTATAGTTTGTTTTACGCGAATTGTCAAGCACGGGGAAGTTATTTCCGCCGTGTTTTTTTCTTCCGCACGCTGTAGCCGAAGGTCCCCAGCTTTTTGCCCAGAGCCAGATATTCGCCGTGGCTGTAGACGATGAGTTTGGCCTTGTCGAGGCAGAGCTTACCGTTTTCGTCCAGCAGGCTCTCGTCCACGTCGCAGGCGACCACTTCGGCGAGGAAGAGGTCGTGGCTGCCCAGCGGGATGACCTGCGTGACCCTGCACTCGAGGTTGACGGGGCTTTCTTCGAGGATAGGGCAGTCCGTCAGCACCGAGCCGGGGGCAGAATGGAGTTTGCAGGCCGCGAATTTATCGAAGTCCCGGCCGCTCCTGACGCCGCACCAGTCCACCGACTTCACCAGTGCCTCGGTGGGCAGGTTGATGGCAAACTGGCCGCTCTCTTTGATGAGGTGGTGGCTGTATCGCTCGGGGCGGACGCTGATGGATACCATGCTGGGCTGGGTGCAGATGGTGCCGGTCCAGCCGATGGTGATGAGGTTGGGCTTATCCAGCCCGCCGCAGGAGACCAGCACCGGCGGCTCCGGGTTCAGGAGGGTGCTGCCTTTCCAGCTCTGTTTGCTCATCCGTGATACTTCCTTTCGTAGGGAGCCCATGTGCGCTCGCTGATGATGTAGCGGGGGCGGGCCTTGGTCTCCATATAGATCTTGCCGACGTATTCGCCGATGACGCCCAGACACACCAGCTGGACGCCGCCCATGAAGCAGACGATGCAGATGGTGGAGGCCCAGCCCGCCACGGCGCTGCCCAGCACAGCCTGCACGATGGCCCAGATGACACCGATGAAGCTGATGAGGCTGACCACGATGCCTGCGCCGGTGATGAGGCGGATGGGCTTGTTCGACAGGCTGGTGATGCCGTCGAAGGCGAGGGTCAGCATCTTGCTGAGGGGATAGTGGCTCTCACCGGCCAGACGCTCGTGGCGCTCGTAGTAGACGGTGTCGCTGGGGTAGCCCACCAGCGGCACCATGCCCCGCAGGAAGATGTTTACCTCGCGGTAGTCGGCGAAGCTCTCCAGCACCCGGGTGCTGATGAGCCGGTAGTCGGCGTGGTTGAAGACGATGTCTGCGCCCAGCGCGTTCATCACATGGTAGAAGCCCTCGGCGGTGAACCGCTTGAAGAAGGTGTCGGTGTCCCGGCGGCTGCGCACGCCGTAGACGACCTCGGCGCCGTCCAGATACTTTTTGACCATCTCGTCCATGGCGTTGATGTCGTCCTGACCGTCGCAGTCGATGGAGATGGTGATGTCGCAGCTGCCGCTGTGGAGCGCCTCCATCAGCCCGGCCAGCACGGCGTTCTGGTGGCCGCGGTTCCGGCTCTGGGAGATGCCGATGAAGTGCTCATCCTCAGAGGCGAACTTCTGGATGAGGGACCAGGTGGCGTCGCGGGAGCCGTCGTTGACGAAGAGCACCCGGCTCTTCTCGCTGATAAGGCCCGCTGCGGCGAGGTCGTTTATCTTTTTCAGGAACATGGGGGCCGTGATGGGCAGCACCTGTTCTTCGTTGTAGCAGGGAATGACGATCCATAAAATCGGTTTGGACATGATGAAGTTCTCCTTCTATATAAGGCTCTCCCCAAGGGAGAGGCTGTTACAGCACCATATGCCGCAGCGCGTCCGGTTCCAGCAGCTTGAAGCTGCTCTTATAGGTCTCGAGCAGGCCGTCCCGCTGCATCAGGCTCAGCTCCCGGGAGAGGGCGCTGCGGTCGCAGTTGAGGTAGTCGGCCAGCTGGATGCGGGAGTAGGGGACGGTGAAGGTGAGACTGTGATGCGCCTCGGCCTCGCTGAGCAGGTAGGCGCACACCTTGGCCCGCAGGCTCTTGAGCAGCAGCAGGTCTACCCGGCGGGAGAGCAGGAAGTATTTGTCGCTGATGGTGCGCACAAGGTTCTGCAGCACCCGCTGGCGGGCCGGGTCGGCCCCGGGCAGCAGAAGCTTCTCGTAAGGCACCAG
>ERZ1106941.1565-NODE-1565-length-22410-cov-15.857303_pt1 | contig 22410 bp, 19 predicted proteins | sample MGYA00403670_ERZ1106941 | MGnify/ENA primary metagenome ERZ1106941 (study PRJEB35170, sample SAMEA104062400) | human gut metagenome | biome: human gut; feature: human-associated habitat; material: faeces | place: Denmark | collected 2012-06-04 ...
TCCCGTTGGCAAAGCCCACGCGCTTGCCGGTGCTGTCGTAGAAGAACCGCATGACAGAATCCCCGTTCTTTTGCGCCAAAATTTGGCTGCCGTTGAGGAAAAATTCCGTGGTGGTGCCATTGACTGTCTTGCTGGTGCGGATACCATCAGCGTTGTACTTATAGCTGTAGGTGTTGCTGCCGTTGGTGATTTTCCGCAGTTCCCGGCCCATCAGGTGTAGCTGGCCATATTGCCGGATTTAAAATAATTTTTTTCTAATAAAATATGAGATTATCATAATTGCTACACAAATAAACCCTACAGTAAATACGCCGTCAGTATCCAAAGGCGAGTGGATGCTTCTTAAAAAATTGTCTCCCTTAATATAACCAAAAAATTCGCAATAGAAAAAATACAAAGTAACAACTAATCCGATAACAAGTGATACTATATTTATCACAAGTAAAGCATATTTTATAAATTCTCTCATTTTAACCTGTACCCCCTATCCATCGCTCTTTGCGCAGGATCATCGCAAAAAATAGATATCGTTGTTTGCACCCATGCATAAACAGCAAATCCATACGCAGTTACCATACCAAATGTTTTTGCTGATCCTGTAATAAATTTATTAAAATCACTATTTAATAAAACATACAATATTTATATCAATGCCATATTCACAGAGTTTTTTTAGAAAGGCTTGCTTGTCCATTGTTACTCTCCCATTTATTACCCTCTAAACAAGCTACAGTTGTCATATCTCATGCACAGAAATCATCATAAGGGTCCGTTTTGCATATACGATTTCATATTGTTTCCCGGGTTTCAAATCACTCATTCTATCAAAGAATGTGTAGCAAAATTCGTCATGATTATCTGTAGAAAAGAAAATTTCTCTCATGTAAATCTCTTTACCCCTGTAATAATGTGAATATACACCTTGAATCGTCACAAAATCCTTAAAAATCAAATCCATGCTATGATATAAGGCCATAGATAATCCAAATAGAGAAAGCATCAAAAATACAACAGCTTCGGCTTTTATTTTCTTGGTTTTCTTTCCTTTATAACCTTTCTTTAAGGCACGAAAGGAACTAAGCGATATAAGTCCAGCTACAACTGACAAAGTTATTCCTGGAACTAATATTCTATATATAATAGGCCACATAATATCACCCCTGCATATTCGTTATTGTGTTTAGTGTAACAACTCTGATTATCTCCAAAAAGCCCGGAAATACGGGCATTTCACGGGATATAAGAACTGAATTTACTACCGATTTACTACTTTCGGATTGAGCTTTGACACGCTTCTACTTTCCCGTGAAGCCCACCGCCCAAATAGTGACACATCGAAAATCAAATACGACACCGCAGACGGCGGCGTTCTCTTTTCCCCTTTGGGGAGATCAGGACGCCGCTTTTTTTGCGCCCAAAACCAGAAAGGAGGCGACCGCCTATGTACTTTACTTCCGGCAGCGACCGGGCCTTTGAACAGCTCATGCAGACGAGGCCGGGCGCAGATCATTTTGACAACGGCGAGGCCGGATCGCCGGAGGACTGCGGCACCTGCCGTTTCTACCGCCCGCACTGGAAGTACCAGTTTTGTGTGTATGAGGAATGTCCCTACCAGCCGGGCAAGCTCACCGCCCTTGACGGTGCGGTGAAATTTCAAGTGAAAGGAGTGGACGACGAGATGGCAGTTTTTCGAGTGGAGAAAAACCGTGGCTACACGGTGATGTCCAACCACCACCTGCGGAACAAGGACTTGTCCCTGAAAGCCAAGGGCCTGCTGTCGCAAATGCTGTCCTTGCCGGAGGATTGGGACTTTACGCTGAAAGGCTTGTCCCTTATCAACCGGGAGCAGATCGACGCGATCCGGGCGGCTGTCCGGGAGCTGGAAAAGGCGGGCTATATCGTGCGTTCCCGTGAGCGTGACAGCCAAGGCCGCCTGCGCGGGGCGGATTACATCATTTACGAACAGCCCCAGCCTGTGCCGGATTCACCTACATTGGAAAATCCAACATTGGATAATCCAACGCAGGAAACCCCTACGCAGGAAAAACCAACGCAATTAAATAAAGATAGATCAAGTAAAGAGAAATCAATGACAGATGGATCAAATACCGATTCCATTCCTATCCTTTCCCCTCCCTCTCCTTTGGGGGAAGAAGCGGCTGCGCCGCCGGAACGGAAAGGAACGGGAGCGAAATCACAGAGCGCCGTAGAGATTTATCGGGAGATCATCAAGGACAACATCGAGTATGAACACCTTTGCCAGTACGCCAAGGGGATTGACCGGGATATGCTGGACGAGATTGTGGACTTGCTGGTGGAAACCGTATGCAGCGCCCGAAAGACTATCCGCATTGCCGGGGACGATTACCCCGCCGAGCTGGTGAAATCCAAGCTGATGAAACTGGACAGTTCTCACATTGAGTTTGTCTTTGACTGTATCAGCAAAAACACCACGGAAATACGGAACATCAAAAAATACCTGCTGGCGGTTCTGTTCAACGCCCCAAGCACCATCAACGGCTATTACACGGCGCTGGTGGCCCACGACATGAACACAGGCAAAATCTGAAAGGAGGACGACCCTATGAAACAGGGTGCTTTGATTTTTGACGAGCAGACAGACCGCTACGACATCCGCTTTGACCTTGCAGACTATTACGGCGGCCTGCACTGCGGAGAAACTTTTGATGTGATGGTGGGCGGCAGATGGAGGCCGACCCGCATTGAAATGGCCGAGAACTGGTATCTGGTGGGAATCCATGCCGACGACCTCTCTGGCCTGCGGGTGCGGATTTAAGCCATCCGCCTGCCTGCTGACTTTCCAAAGGAGGGATAGCAGTTGCAGGAAGAAGTAGACCAGAAAACCATAGCGTTAGCGGTTAAGACGGGCAAGCTCACCGCCCAAGTGCTGCAAGCGGCCATCCGAAAATATCTGGCCGCCCGGCAGAAAGGGACGGGCAAGGCCCATCACGGCCAGCAGAGCTTACGGCAGCTCAAAAAGGACGGTTCCGCCCTGTCCAACATTGAGATCACCGACGCCAACATCGGCCTGTTTAAGCCCTGCGCCAAGAAATACGACATTGATTTTACTCTGCGGAAAGACCGCACTACCCATCCGCCCCGGTATATCGTGATTTTCAAATCCAAGCAGGTGGACAATCTGGAACAGGCGTTTAAGGAGTTTACAGCCAAGAAGCTCAAACAGCAGGAACGCCCCTCCATCCGAAAGACCCTTGCCGTCCTGAAAGAAAAGGCAGCTGCCAGAAGCAGCCAGCAGGCCAAGGAGAAAATCAAGGAAAGGGGGCTGTCACGATGAAGCCGGAAATGAAAAAGCTGATAATCGCAAACCTGCCCTACCTGCTGTTTGTTTACCTGTTCGGCAAGCTGGGACAGACCTACCGGCTGGCGGCTGGGGCGGACTTGTCGGAAAAGCTATTGCACCTTGCGGACGGCTTTTCCCTTGCCTTTGAAAGCGCCGCCCCCAGCTTCCACCTGTTCGATCTGGCGGTGGGCGTGGCCGGTGCGGTGGCACTGCGGCTGATGGTGTACTGCAAGAGCAAGAACGCCAAGAAATACCGCCGGGGCGTCGAGTACGGCAGCGCCCGTTGGGGAGGCCCCAAAGATATAGCCCCGTACATCGACCCGGTGTTTGACAACAACATTCTCCTGACCCAGACGGAACGCCTCACCATGAACAACCGGCCCAAAGACCCCAAGACCGCCCGGAACAAAAATGTGCTGGTGATCGGCGGTTCCGGCAGCGGCAAGACCCGGTTCTTTGTGAAGCCTAACCTTATGCAGTGCGTGTCCAAGGACTACCCGACCTCATTCGTGATTACTGACCCGAAAGGAAGTCTGATCGGCGAAGTGGGCCAGCTCCTTGTGCGGTGCGGCTACCGGGTAAAAGTGCTGAATACCATTAACTTTTCCAAGAGTATGCGCTATAACCCGTTTCGCTACATCCATTCGGAAAAGGACATTTTGAAGCTGGTAAACACGCTGATCTGCAACACCAAGGGCGAGGGCGAAAAGAGCGCCGAAGATTTTTGGATCAAATCGGAACGCCTGCTGTATTCGGCCCTCATTGGCTATATCTGGTACGAAGCGCCGGACGATGAAATGAATTTCACTACGCTGCTTGAAATGATAAATGCCAGTGAAGCCCGCGAGGACGACCCAGAATTTCAATCCCCGGTAGACCAGATGTTTGAACGGCTGGAAGAAAAAGACCCGGAACATTTTGCGGTGCGCCAGTACCGTAAATTCCTGCTGTCGGCAGGCAAGACCCGCAGCTCCATCTTGATAAGCTGCGGAGCCAGATTAGCGCCTTTTGACATCAGGGAGGTGCGGGAGCTGATGGAGGACGACGAACTGGAACTTGATACCATCGGGGATAAAAAAACGGCCCTGTTCCTGATTATGTCGGACACGGACACGACCTTTAATTTCATTCTGGCAATGGTGCAAAGCCAGCTTATCAACCTTTTGTGCGACCGGGCCGACGACAAATACGGCGGGCGGCTGCCCGTCCATGTGCGGCTGATTCTGGACGAGTTCGCCAACATCGGCCAGATTCCAAACTTTGACAAGCTGATTGCCACCATACGAAGCCGGGAAATCTCGGCTTCTATTATTTTGCAGAGCCAGTCGCAGCTAAAGGCCATTTACAAGGACGCGGCGGAAATCATTTCCGACAACTGCGACTGTACGCTGTTCCTTAGTGGCCGGGGCAAGAACGCCAAGGAGATTGCGGAGGTGCTGGGCAAGGAAACCATTGACAGCTACAACCAGAGCGAGAACCGGGGCGCGCAGACCTCCCACGGACTGAATTACCAAAAACTCGGAAAGGAGCTGATGAGCCAAGACGAAATTGCAACGATGGACGGAGGCAAGTGTATTTTGCAGGTGCGCGGCGTGAGGCCGTTTTTCAGTGAGAAATACGACATCACCCGCCACCCCCGCTATCAATACCTCTCGGACGCCGACAAAAAGAACACCTTTGATGTGGACAGCTACCTGTCGTCCCTGCGCCGGAAAAAGCGGCGCGTGATAACGGAGGACGAACCCTTTGACCTCTACGACATTGAGCTGTCGGATGAAGATTTTGCCGTAGAATAAAGCGGCCATAGAGAAAGGAGCGTGACCGATGGGATACTCGGACGAATGGACATTTGCGGATTATTTCAGGTATGAGAAAGAAATCTACCGGGCGATCATTTCCGCTGCGGTTCTGTGCCAGTGGATTGCGGAACATGATACCCCGCCCACGGACGGGGAAGCCGAAGAACTTGTAAGGGAAATAGACCGCAGACTGTGTGAAGCATGGGGCGAGATTTTTTCGCTGGCTGTGCTGAAATGGCGGGACGGCCAGTAACTCCGGGCCGTCTGCGGATTGTGAGGCTGCCGCTATGTATGGCGGCTTTTTTGTACCCAAACACCATCACGATCTGAATTTATGGAGGTAAATTTATGGAATTTTTCAATAGTGCAGTTGATACTTTGCAGACCATTGTTGTGGGCCTCGGCGGCGCGCTTTGCGTATGGGGCGGCGTCAATCTTTTGGAGGGATACGGGGCGGACAACCCGGCGAGCAAGAGCCAGGGAATCAAGCAGCTTGTCGCCGGAGGTGGTGTTGCCCTGATCGGCATGACACTTGTTCCTCTGCTGTCCGGGCTGCTGGGATAACCCCATGTGTGTTAGAAAACCCTCCGCGCCCTCTCTGATCTGGGAGGGCGCGGGAAAGGAGGTGTCCCCACATGATCGGTGATTTAATCGGGGAATGGATCAAAGGAATCCTGATCGACGGTATCATGGGCAACCTGTCCGGCCTGTTTAACACAGTCAATACCAAAGTCGGGGAAATCGCGTCGGATGTGGGCAGTACCCCGCAGGACTGGAACGGCGGCATTTTCTCCATGCTGCAAAACCTGTCCGAAACGGTTATCGTCCCCATTGCGGCGGCCATTCTCGCCCTCGTGATGTGCTATGAGCTGATCGACATGATTGTGGAAAAGAACAATATGCACGACTTCGACAGCTCCATGTTCTTCCGCTGGATTTTCAAAAGCGCCTTTGCCATCCTCATTGTGACGAACACATGGAATATCGTCATGGGCGTATTTGACGCCACCCAACAGGTCGTCAACCAGAGCGCCGGGGTGATTATCGGAGATACCAGCATTGATTTTGACACGCTGCTCCCCGATCTGGAAAGCCGCCTTGAAGCAATGGACATCGGGCCGCTGCTGGGCCTGTGGTTCCAGACCCTTGTTGTGGGGCTGACGATGAACATTCTTTCCATCTGCATTTTCCTTGTGACCTATGGAAGAATGATTGAAATTTACGCCGTGACCGCATTGGGGCCGATCCCCCTTGCCACGCTGGGCAATGCAGAGTGGCGCGGCATGGGCCAGAACTACTTGAAATCCCTGCTTGCGCTGGGCTTCCAAGCCTTTTTAATCATGGTGGTTGTCGGGATTTATGCGGTGCTGATCCAGCAGATCGGAACCGCCGACGACATATCCGGCGCGATCTGGGGCTGTATGGGCTATACCGTTTTGCTTTGCTTCTGTCTGTTCAAGACCGGCAGCATATCGAAAGCCGTATTTACCGCACATTAACAGACAGGAGGAATACCAGCTATCGAGGAAACACAAAAGAAAACCTACAACATCCTTTACGCCGACCCGCCGTGGCGATATGAGTGCAAGCGGACAGGGGCGGCGGAACATCACTATCCCACCATGAGCATTGACGAGCTGTGCGCCCTGCCGGTGGAAACGCTGGCGGAAAAAGACTGCCTCTTATTTTTGTGGGCAACTTTCCCCCAGCTCCCGGAGGCGCTGCGTCTGATTAAGGCGTGGGGCTTCACCTTTAAGACCGTGGCCTTTATCTGGCTGAAATTGAACCGCAAAAGCCCCACATGGTTTTACGGGCTGGGCTACTGGACGAGAGGAAACGCGGAAATCTGCCTGCTTGCCAAGCGGGGCCATCCCAAGCGTTACTCCAAAAGCGTCCATCAGTTTATCATTTCCCCGGTGGAGGAACACAGCAAGAAACCAGACATTACCCGCAAGAAAATCATAGAGCTTGCGGGCGACCTGCCCCGCGCAGAACTGTTTGCCAGACAGAAAATCCCCGGCTGGGATGCGTGGGGCAACGAAGTGGACAGCGATTTTTCCCTGTCCGTACCAGAAACGAGGTGACTTTTTATGGCTTATGTAACTGTCCCCAAGGATTTAACCAAGGTCAAATCCAAGGTAGTATTCGGGCTGACGAAACGCCAGCTCATTTGTTTTGGCGGTGCGCTGCTTGTAGGCATCCCGCTTTTCTTTTTGATCCGGGGCCGCGTCCCGACCAGCGCGGCGGCGCTCATTATGGTGTTCGCCATGCTGCCGGGCTTTCTGCTGGCGCTTTACGAAAAACACGGCCAGCCCCTTGAAGTGGTGGCGCGCCAGATCGTCGAGTGCTGCTTCATCCAGCCCAAGGAACGCCCCTACCAGACCAACAACGCTTATACCGCCCTTGTGCGGCAATCCCAAATGGAAAAGGAGGTCAACGCCATTGTCCAAAAAGCAAAAGAACGAAACGAGCGCAAAAGCGCCGGTCAAGCTCACCCGCGCCGAAAAGAAAGAAATTCAGGCTGTCATCCGAAAGTATAAGGGCGACGGCAAGCCCCATTCGGCGCAGACCAGTATTCCCTATGAGGCCATGTATCAGGACGGCGTATGCCGGGTGACGCCCCGCACCTTTTCCAAGTGCATTGAGTTTACGGACATCAGCTACCAACTGGCGCAGGCGGACACCAAGACCGCCATCTTTGAAAACCTGTGCGACCTCTACAACTATCTGGACGCCTCCATTCATGTGCAGTTTTCCTTTATCAACCGCAAGATTGACCCCAAGCAGTACGCCAAGAGCTTTGAAATCCGGGCGCAGGGGGACGACTTCGACGACATCCGCAGCGAGTATTCCGACATTTTGCAAGACCAGCTTGTGAACGGGAACAACGGCCTGATGAAGCGGAAATTTATGACCTACACCATTGAGGCGGACAGCCAGAAAATGGCCCGCGCCAGACTGCGCCGGATCGAAACCGACCTTTTGGGATATTTCAAGAGCATGGGGGCCTCCGCGTGGGGACTGGACGCCAAGGAACGGCTGGAAGTCATGCACAGCATTTTCCACCCGGACGGGGAACCGTTCTCCTTTGACTGGAAGTGGCTTGCCCCGTCGGGGCTTTCTACCAAGGACTTTATCGCCCCGTCCTCGTTCCGCTTCGGCAATGCCCGGATGTTCGGGCTGGGCGGCAAATACGGGGCGGTGAGCTTCCTGCAAATCCTCTCCCCGGAGCTGTCGGATGAAATGCTGGCCGACTTTCTCAACACGGAAAACGGCATTGTGGTGAACCTCCATGTGCAGGCCATCGACCAGAGCGACGCCATTAAGACGGTCAAGCGCAAGATCACCGACCTTGACGCCATGAAGATTCAGGAACAGAAACGGGCGGTAAGAAGCGGTTACGACATGGATATACTTCCCAGCGACCTTGCCACCTACGGGCAGGACGCCAAGGAGCTGCTAAAGACCTTGCAGAGCCGGAATGAACGAATGTTTCAGCTTACCTTTTTGGTGCTGAACACCGCAGACACCCGGCAAAAGCTGGAAAACGATGTGTTCTGGGCTGCCGGGATCGCCCAGAAATACAACTGTTCCCTTGTACGGCTGGACTACCAGCAGGAACAGGGGCTTATGAGCAGCCTGCCGCTGGGGGCCAGCCACATCCAGATTGAACGCTTCCTGACGACTTCCAGCGTGGCCGTGTTCGTCCCCTTTGTAACGCAGGAGCTTTTTCAGGGCGGCGACGCCATGTATTACGGGATCAACGCCAAGACCGGCAACATGATTATGCTCGACCGCAAACGGGCGAGGTGTCCCAACGGGCTAAAGCTGGGGACACCGGGAAGCGGCAAAAGTATGAGCTGTAAATCAGAAATTTTGAGCGTGTTCCTCTGCACCCCGGACGATGTGTATATCTGTGATCCAGAGGCCGAGTATTACCCCCTTGTGAAGCGGCTGCATGGGCAGGTGGTGAAGCTGTCGCCTACCAGCAAAAACTATGTGAACCCGCTGGACATCAACCTGAATTACTCCGAGGACGAAAACCCGCTGGCCTTGAAATCCGACTTTGTGCTGTCGTTCTGTGAGCTTGTCATGGGCGGCAAGAACGGGCTGGAAGCCATTGAAAAGACGGTGATCGACCGGGCGGTACAGGTGATCTACCGGCCTTATCTGGCAGACCCCAAGCCGGAAAATATGCCCATCCTTGCAGACCTGCACAAAGCCCTGTTAGACCAGCATATCCCGGAGGCTGACCGGGTGGCGCAGGCCCTTGACCTGTATGTGTCCGGTAGCTTAAATGTGTTCAACCACAGAACCAACATCGACATCAAAAACCGCATTGTGGCCTTTGACATCAAGGAGCTGGGCAAGCAACTAAAGAAAATCGGTATGCTCATTGTCCAAGACCAGATTTGGGGGCGCGTCACCCAAAACCGCAGTAAGGGCAAGGCGACATGGTATTTCTGTGATGAGTTCCACCTGCTTTTGCGTGAGGAACAGACGGCGGCCTTTTCCTGCGAGATTTGGAAGCGTTTCCGTAAGTGGGGCGGGATTCCCACAGGTGCGACGCAGAATGTGAAAGACCTGCTTTCCTCCCCGGAAATTGAGAACATTTTGGAAAACAGCGACTTTATCTGCCTGCTCAATCAGGCCAGCGGCGACCGCAAAATCCTTGCGGAACGGCTGAACATTTCGCCCCAGCAATTACGGTATGTGGACAATTCCGAACCCGGCGAGGGGCTTCTCATTTACGAAAATGTGATCCTGCCCTTTAAGAACCCCATCCCGAAAAACACCCAGCTCTACCAGATCATGACGACCCGGTTAGGCGAGGGGGCGACGGTATGAGCGCCCTAACACATTTCAGCCTGTTTTCCGGGATCGGCGGGATCGACCTTGCGGCGGAAGCCGCAGGGTTTACCACCGTATGCCAGTGCGAATGGGCGGATTTCCCGATGGAAGTTTTGAAAAAACACTGGCCGCAGGTACCAAAATTCCGGGACATTACCACAGTGACAAAGGAGGCATTTTTTGAAAAAACAGGACGAGAAACGACCACACTTATTTCCGGGGGATTCCCCTGCCAGCCCTTTTCCAGCGCCGGGAAACAACGGGGATTTGAGGACGAACGGTATTTATGGCCCGAAATGCTCCGCATTATCCGGGAACTGCACCCCTCTTGGGTGCTTGGAGAAAATGTTGCTGGCTTCATCCATCTGGGGCTCGACAAGACGGTTTTTGACTTGGAGCAGGCAGGCTACGCCGTTAGGGTTTTCGTACTTCCTGCTGTCGCCGTCGGCGCATGGCATGAGCGCAAAAGAACTTTCATCATCGGCCATGCTGCTTCCCACGCCCCTTGCCAGCGACACGGGGGATGTGGGGAAAACTGTCGATGTGCGGATGACCCCGACCGGGAGCTTCCGAAAATACAATCCCAGCGGAACCGTATGGACGGCGCGGCTGTCATGGGCGGTTTACAAACTGCTGGGCAGCCCGCCGGGGGATGTGAAACTGAACCCCGACTGGGTGGAATGGCTGATGGGATTCCCCCGGAGATGGACGGACATTCCATGTGGGCCAAAGAACCGGCGCAAATCCCGTACTTAATCAGCGACCCGCCGGCGAATGTGGCAAAGCGGTTAAAGACTTTGGGAAACGCAGTTGTTCCCCCGCAGGTGTACCCCATCCTGCGCTATATTGCAGAGATTGAAACCGGGCGCTGCCGGAACAGACAGCAAGGAGGTGATCGGATATGGAACCCTTAAAACCCCGCGACAAGGTAACGCAGCACATGACCCGCGACGGCCTGACGCTGGATAACCAGACCACCGGCGAAAGCGTCAATGTGTCCAGCCGGGAGGCCGAGCAGGAATACACCGCCCAGCCGGAGGGCGCGGCGGAAAAAATACTGGAACGGGCGGACGAACTGCACGACCGCCACAAGGCAAGGAAAGCGGCCAAGGACGCCGGAAAAACCGTGGCGCAGGCCACCGGCCCCGTTTCCCGGTTGCAGTTTACCGCCGAGGAACGGGCCTCCCCGGAGCTGGCCCCGTATATCAAAAAGGCAGAAAAACGGGCGGATCAGCTGGAAGCGGCCAAAGAAGCCCTGCCGAAAAAGCGCGTCGTCACCAAGGAAACTGTTTATGACGAGGCCAAGGGCAAGGCTAAAAGCAGGCTGTATTTTGACAAGGTGGAGAAATCCCCTCCCCAGCTCAAACCAAACCCGGCCAGCCGCCCCATACAGGAAGCCGGGCTTTATCTCCACGGAAAAATCCACGAGGTAGAACACGAAAATGTGGGCGTGGAGGGCGGCCACAAGGGGGAGGAACTGGCGGAACGGCAGGTGGGCCGCATGATCCGCAGCGGCGTCCACCGCCACAAGCTCAAACCCTACCGGGCCGCAGCCAAGACCGAGCGAAAGTCCATCGCTGCCAACGCCGAGTTTGCGTATCAAAAATCCCTGCGGGACAACCCGGAGCTGGCGCAGGCGGTCAAGAACCCCGTTTCCCGCTTCTGGCAGAAACAGCACATCAAGCGGGAATATGCCAAGGCAGCAAGGGCGGCGGGTCAGACCGCACAGGGGGCCGCAGGCACCGCCAAGACCACGGGTGCCGCAGCCAAGAAAGCCGCAGAAAAAAGCAGACAGGCCGCATCCTTTGCCGCCCGGCACTGGAAAGGGGCGCTGATCGTCGGCGGCGTGGGCCTCATGCTCCTGCTGGTGATGGGCGGCCTGCAATCCTGCACCGCCATGTTTGGCAGCACCGGGACGGGCCTTGCCGCCACCTCCTATCTCTCCGAGAACAGTGATATGCTGGGAGCCGAAGCCGCCTATGCCGCGCTGGAAGCAGACTTGCAGCACGAACTTGACAACTACGAAAGCCTGCACCCTGGCTATGACGAATACCGTTTCGATCTGGACGAGATCAAACATGACCCCTATGTGCTGACCTCCATCCTCTCCGCACTGCATAACGGCGTGTTCACTTTGGGGGAGGTACAGGGCGACCTTGCCATGCTCTTTGAAAAGCAGTACATCCTGACCCAGACCATCGAAACGGAAACCCGCTACCGCACCGAAACGAGGACGGACAGCGAGGGAAACACCTATACCGTGGAAGTTCCCTACACCTATTACATCTGCAATGTGAAGCTGGAAAACTTTGACCTGTCCCACCTGCCCATCTACATTCTCACCGAGGAACAGATGGGCTTTTATGCTGCCTATATGCAGACTTTGGGCAACCGGCCAGACCTGTTTCCCAACGGCAGCTATCCCCACGCCTCCACCCCGAAAGAGCCGACCTACTATGAAATCCCCCCGGAGGCGCTAAAGGACGAAGCCTTTGCCGCCATGATCGCGGAGGCGGAAAAGTATGTGGGCTATCCCTATGTGTGGGGCGGCAGCTCCCCAAGCACCAGCTTTGATTGTTCCGGCTTCATTAGCTGGGTTATCAATCATTCCGGCTGGAATGTGGGACGCCAGACGGCGCAGGGGCTTTACAACATCTGCACCCCCGTTTCCCCGGAGCAGGCCAAGCCCGGCGACCTTGTATTTTTCGTCGGCACTTACGACACTGTCGGGATGTCCCATGTGGGGCTGTATGTGGGAAATTCGGTCATGCTGCACTGCGGCGACCCCATTTCCTACACGAACCTCAATTCAAGCTACTGGCAGCAGCATTTTTATTGTTACGGGCGTTTGCCTTAAACGCCAGAAAGGAGTTTTTGACTATGGCAATGAACAAATTGGAACGCATTGAAAAGGATATTGAGAAAACCAAGGGCAAGATCGCGGAGCTGCAAAAGCAGCTTCGGGAGCTGGAAGCGGCCAAGACCGAACAGGAAAACTTGCAGATCGTCCAGCTTGTGCGCGGCCTCAACATGACCCCGCAGGAGTTCGCCGCCTTTGTGCGCGGCGGTGCGTTGCAGGCGGCCCCGGCCCCGATCCCGGACTTTGAACAGGAGGACAGCGCCCATGAAGAAATCTAAACTGTTCCGCACCTTGACGCTGGCCGTGGCCGCTGCGCTCTGCATGGCGACCACGACCGTTACCGCCTACGCCGGGGGCGCTGACCCTGACCCTGTGCCGCTGCCGGAAACCACCGAGGCCCCCGCAGAAGTGCCGGAGGAAACCGAAGAACCCACCACCGGCGGCATGGAGCCGGAGGGCGTACCCGTTACCCCGCAGGGCAACGCTACGCTGGTGGATGATTTTTTCGGGGATAAACAGCTTATCACCGTTACCACCAAGGCCGGGAATTATTTTTACATCCTGATCGACCGGGCTAACGAGGATAAGGAAACGGCGGTGCATTTTCTCAACCAAGTGGACGACGCCGACCTGCAAGCCTTGTTGGAGGACGGGAAAAAAGAGCCGGAGGTCTGCACCTGTACGGCCAAATGTCAAGCCGGGGCCGTCAATACGGCCTGCCCGGTCTGTAAAAACAACCTGACCGCCTGCAACGGGCCGGAGCCGAAGCCCCCCCAGCCGGAGGAAGAAAAGCCGCAGGAGGAAAAGCCAAGCGGCATGGGCGGCCTTGTGGTGTTCTTTGTGATAGTGCTGCTGGGCGGCGGCGCAGCCCTCTACTTCCTGAAATTCAAAAAGGAAAAAGCTGACACCACAGGAAATGACGATCTGGCCGAGTATGACTTTGGAGAGGACGAGGACGACGAGGACGAAGCCCCGGAGCCGGACGAGGATATGACAGACGAAGATGGAAATAAGGAGGACGAAGTATGAGCTATCAGTTAGTAATTGCAGAGAAACCAAGCGTAGCCCGCAGCATTGCGGGTGTGATCGGCGCGGACAAGAAACAGGACGGTTATATGGAGGGGAACGGCTATCTGGTGAGCTGGTGTATCGGCCACCTTGTTTCCCTTGCCGACGCTGGGACTTATGACGAGCGTTTCAAAAAATGGCGCTATGACGACCTGCCGATTCTGCCGCAGGAATGGCAGTACATCATTCCCGACGATAAGAAAAAGCAGTTTGACACCCTGCGTTCTTTGATGGAGCGCCCCGATGTCACCGGCCTTGTGTGCGCCACCGACGCCGGGCGCGAGGGGGAATTGATTTTCCGTTTCGTCTACCAGATGGCGGGCTGCAAGAAACCGTTTCAGCGCCTTTGGATTTCCAGCATGGAGGATGCGGCCATTAAAGACGGCTTTGCCCACCTGAAACCGGGAGCCGATTATGATAACCTGTATCAGTCGGCCCTTTGCCGGGCGCAGGCGGATTGGCTGGTGGGGATCAACGCGACCCGGCTGTTCTCCATCCTCTACCACAAGACCCTGACCGTGGGCCGTGTCCAGACGCCGACCCTGAAAATGCTGGTTGACCGGGAGGCCAAGATCAGCAGCTTTCAGAAAGAGAAATACCACATCGTCCAGATCGCGGCGGGCGGCATGGAGGCGGCCAGTGAACGCATGGGAAACGCTGCCGACGCCAAGGCCCTGAAAGCCGCCTGTGAAACGGCGCAGGCCGTTTGTGTGTCAGTGACACGGGAGAAAAAGACGGAGCAGCCGCCCCGCCTCTATGACCTCACCACCTTGCAGCGGGAGGCAAACCGCCTGTTTGGATTTACCGCCAAGCAGACCCTTGACTATGCCCAGCAGCTTTACGAAAAGAAGCTGCTGACCTATCCCCGCACCGACAGCCAGTATTTGACCGATGATATGCTGCCAACGGCGGAAAACCTTGTGTCCGGTCTGTGGCCGCTGCTTCCCTTTGTGGCGGGGCTTGACCTGTCCTCGCAGTTTGGCCGGGTGCTGAACAGCAAAAAGGTGAGCGACCACCACGCCATTGTCCCGACAATGGAATTTGTGCAGAAAGGCTTTGACGGGCTGACCGAGGGCGAAAAGAAACTGCTGTCCCTTGTGTGCTGCAAGCTGCTGTGCGCCGTGGCCGCGCCCCATGTGTACGAAGCTGTCACCGCTACATTCACCTGTGCCGGGAACACCTTTACCGCCAAGGGAAAGACCATCCTGACCCCCGGCTGGAAAGAGCTTGACCGCCGCTTTAAGGCGTCGTTCAAAACAGACGCCGACGACACCGCCCCGGAGCCTGCGCAGGAACTTCCCAAAATTACCGAGGGACAGACCTTTGACAAGGTAACTGCCGCCGTCACCGAACATTTCACAACACCGCCAAAATCCTACACGGAAGATACCCTGCTTTCCGCTATGGAGCGCGCCGGTGCGGACGATCTGCCGGAGGACGCCGAGCGGCAGGGATTGGGAACCCCGGCCACCCGCGCCTCCATCTTAGAAAAGCTGGTGCAGATGGGCTTTGTGGAGCGCAGGGGCAAACAGCTACTTCCCACCAAGGACGGCCATAACCTTGCCTGTGTGCTGCCGGAGGCGCTGACCTCTCCCCAGCTTACGGCACAGTGGGAAACGGAGCTGACGGCCATTGCCAAGGGGCAGGCCGACCCGGAGGGCTTCATGGCTGGCATTGCAGAAATGACAAGGGGCCTGATCGCAAACTACTCCCAGATCAGCGAGGACGCGCAGAAGTTGTTTCAGACCGAGCGTGTGGTTATCGGCAAATGTCCGCGCTGCGGGGAAAGCGTCTACGAGGGCAAAAAGAACTACTACTGCGGAAACCGAAGCTGCCAGTTTGTCATGTGGAAGAATGACCGATTTTTTGAGGAACGGGGCAAGGCGTTCACCCCGAAGATCGCCGCCGCGCTCCTTAAAGATGGAAAAGCAAAGGTAAAGGGCCTGCGCTCCATGAAAACCGGCAAGACCTATGACGGGACGGTGCTTTTGGCCGATACCGGCGGCAAGTATGTAAACTACCGCGTGGAACAGAGGGGCAAGAACTAAAAACAGCAAGAACTAAAAACAGCAAGCATAGGGAGTGTAGCCACACTCCCGGCAAAATCCCTGACCCGGCGCACCTGCCGGGCCGGGGATTTTCTCTTTGGGGAAGCCCCAAACCCCTTGTATCAGATCACCACCATAGAAAGGATGTGAACCCCAAATGTCTTACAGCTCCTACGACCATGACGATTTAGAACCGGCCAGCACTATGCGGATCGAGCGCCGGATTTACTTTGAAAGCGGCAAGGCCGATCTTTCCGAAGCGGTAAAGCTGCCCCTTGCAGAGCTTCTTTCCCTGCGGGCGGAAAGCGCCGCCGCAGAACAGGAAGTGTTTGACCGCCTGAAAGAACAGGCCGCCGCATGGGAGGAACAGGCTGGAAGAACCCTGTTTCTGGATAAAGCTCTTGAATATGCCCGGACGCTTCCCGTCACCCACACCGCAAACCAGTGGGAGGCCCCGGACGAATACCGCCATATCCGCAGCAACATGGTTTACCAGATGGATTATTCCATTTCCGAGAACACCCGGTACGACAGCGCCGCCCAAAAATCCGTTCCCTACTCGTGGACGCTCCGCTGGAGCCTCCGCACCAACGCGCCGGGCAGCTACCGGCAGGCCAAGATCGCCGGACAGGATCGGAAAGTCTTTGCCAGCCGGGAAGAACTGGACAAGTACCTGAATGGCCGGATCAAAGCCCACGACCATTACTTTACCGAAATTTCCCCGGCCATCCCCAAGGAATACGCCGACTGTTTTAAGGTCAATGGCTGCCTGCTCCCCGGCTATACCATCGAGGGGGAGGAACCGGCAAAAGCCGCAGCACTTCCCGCGCAGGAAGAAACCGCGCAGCCGCAGCAGACCACAGCCACCCCGGAAAGGAGGGAACCCGTGAACGAAGTATTTTCCATTTTTCTTGATAGCCGCGCCGAGGCGCAGACCGGCGGGCCGCATGGGTACTGGCTTTCCTTGCCGACTACCGCCGAACAGGTGCAGGAAGCCCTAAAGGAAATCCATATCACCGCCGACAACCAGCAGGACTTGTTTATTGACGGCTTTTCTGCCCCGGAGGGAAAACCGCTGGAACTGCCGGAGGATTTGATAAAAGCCGCCAGCGTGGACGAACTGAACTTCCTTGCTGCCCAGCTTCAAAGGCTGGACGCCGTGGAGCTTGCGGAGCTGAACGCCGCCATGCAGTCCCCGGCGAAAATGCAGACCATCGGGCAGCTTTTGGACTACGCCGAAAACACCGATTGTTTTGTCTTAATCAACGCCAAGGACAACCGCAGTCTGGGGGAATATTATCTGAATGATTCCGGGCTGTTTGTCGTTCCCGACCCGTGGAAACCGGCCATTGACACCGACCGGCTGGGGAGCTTTATCGCCAACGAGGAACAGGGAACCTTTACCGATTACGGTTATATCCTGCGAACCAGCGACGAATGGCAGCGCGTCCATGAGGGACAGCCGGTGCCGGAACCATACCGGGTGATGGCCTATCCCGCGCCGGAAATTCTGCGGGAGGAAAGCAAGGTGCAGCCGGAGGCGGCAGCGCCTACAAAGGCCCCGCAGCCTGTCACCCCCATTCTCTTAAACGGCCAGAACAGCGCCGAGCGCATGAAAGAGATCACCGACCGGCTGGAAACCGGCATACAGGAGCTTTTCGAGAGTGAACGCTACAAAGCCTATCTCACCACCATGTCCAAGTTCCACAGTTACAGCTTCAACAACACCCTCCTGATCGCCATGCAGGGCGGACAGCTTGTGGCGGGCTACAACAAGTGGCGGGACGATTTTCACCGCAATGTAAAGAAAGGCGAAAAGGCCATCAAGATACTGGCCCCGGCCCCGTTCAAGGCGAAAAAGGAAGTGCAAAAGCTGGACGCACAGGGCAGGCCGGTGATGGGTAAGGACGGAAAGCCTGTTACCGAAGTACAGGAAATACAGGTTCCGGCCTTTAAGATCGTTTCCGTCTTTGATGTGAGCCAGACCGAGGGGGAACCGCTGCCCTCTATCGGCGTGGAAGAACTGACCGGCAGCGTGGAACGCTACGGGGAATTTTTCAAGGCGCTGGAACAGACCTCCCCGGTTCCCATTGGTTTTGAGGATATTCCGGGCGGTTCCCACGGCTACTACCACCTGACGGAAAAGCGGATCGCCATTCAGGAGGGCATGAGCGAATTACAGACCCTAAAGACGGCCATCCATGAGATCGCCCATTCCAAGCTCCACGTCATCGACCCGGAAGCCCCGGCCATTGAGCAGGCCGACCGCCCCGACAGCCGCACCCGCGAGGTGCAGGCCGAAAGCGTGGCCTATGCCGTCTGCCAGCACTACGGGCTGGACACCTCCGACTATTCCTTTGGCTATGTGGCCGGTTGGAGTTCCGGCAAGGACTTGAAAGAGCTGAAAGCCTCCCTTGAAACCATCCGGGCCACCGCCCATGAACTGATTACCACCATTGACGGCCACCTTGCCCAGCTTCAGAAAGAACGGCAGGCCCAGCAGGAGCAGCCGCAGGCCGCGCCGATGGAACAGGCCGCCGAGCAGCCAGACCCGGACAGCGTATTTTCCAAGCTGCCCCCGGAGCAACAGCAGGAAATGACCGACAGCGTAAAGGCCATGCTGCAAACCCTCATTGACGCGGATTTGAAATCCACCGGCGAAGTGTCGCAGGAAACCAAGGAGGCGGCGCAGGCACAGGGCTTTACCATTGCCGGGGACGGAACGCTGGAACAGGCAGAAGCCCCGCAGGAGGCCGCCTACCGTCTGGAAAGCAGCGATTACCTGTATATCCAGACATCGGAAACCGGCTATGATTACACGCTGTACGGCCCCGACTACAAGGAACTGGACGGAGGCCAGCTTGACAATCCCGACCTGTCCCTTGCGGAAGCCGGAAAAGAAATCCTTGCCATCCATGAGCGACCGGCTGGGACGATGGAACCCCTGACCGGCGACGGGCTGGATGATTTTCTGGAAGCAACCGAACAGGCCAACGCCATTCCCCAGCCGCAGGCGTGGAACGGGATCGACGGCCTTTTGAATGGAAAGCCGTTCATTCCGGAGGCGTCCCCGGCTGACCGAGCCGCCGCCCTGATTGAGCTGGCGGAGAAAAACGCCCCGCGTTTGGGCAGCGAGGAACGGCAGTTGATCGTGGCCTATGCCGAATCCGTGGGCGATACTGACAAGGTGATCGGGCTTATCAACCGCCTGTGCGAACAGGGCTACGAGCTGCAAAAGGGCCAGATGGATTCCTTTGTGAAAAGCGAGATCGAAAGTGAGATTGCCGTTGCCAACGCCCAGCGGCAGATCGCACAGAATCCGGCAGCGGAGCCGGTTGTCACGATCCTTTGGAGTGAAAGCCCCCATTTGAAAGACGGCCAGCAAATGCCGCTGCATGAAGCTGAGGCCGTTTTCAAGGAGCTGGACAGCGCCAGACGCCATGACCGGGAGCAGCCGGGCTATACGGGCCATTGGTACGACAAGACCAAGTTCCGCATTGACTTTACCATGCAGGGCCAGCCGGACAGCTACGAGGGGCGGCAGGACTTTGGCGACGGGGACGGTTCCCTGATCCAGCATATCCGGGGCTATCACGAATACTACGCGCAGGATGAAAGCTGGAAAAACCATGTGCTGCACCATGAGGGGCCGGAGGCATGGGAGGCGGACAAGGCCCAGCGGGATATGCTGCTGCATGAGTTCATCCCGTATATGGAGCTGCATTGCAATCTGGCCGCTATGGAGCAGGAGGCCCGGCGTCCGCTGCGATCCGGGGAAACCCTGACGCCGGAACAGACCGCTTATTTCAATGCGGTTTTGGACTATGTAAAGGAGTGCCGCCCGCTTCTCAATCAAGGCCAGTACCATTTGCCGGAGCCGCCGCAGCTTGCCGACTTCGACCAGAGTTTGCAGGACTACAAAAAACAGATCGAGGCAGAGCTGGAACAGAAGGCCGCCGCTGCCGGGCTGACGGTGGAGGAATATGTTGCCTCTGATTATGAGGCCCCGGCGCAGCCCAACTTTTCCATCTACCAAGTGCCGCCCGGCCCGGAGGGGCGCGACTTCCGCTACCGTTCCTATGAGGACTTGCAGGCAGATGGGCTTTCGGTGGACAGGAAGAATTACCAGCTTGTCTACACCGCGCCGCTGGACAAGGACACCACACTGGACGAGATTTACCGCCGCTTCAATATAGAACATCCCGCCGATTACAAGGGACATTCCCTCTCTACGGGGGATATTGTGGTGTTCCGGCAGGATGGGAAACAGACCGCCTATTATGTGGACGAGGGGGCCGACTACCGGCAGGTGCCGGAGTTCTTCGCCCAGCCGGAAAAGCAGCTCACGCCGGACGAGTGCATGACCGGCGAACAAATCCAGACGCCGAGAGGCCGTTTCTATCTGACCGACAGGAGCCGGGAACAGATGGAGGCCGCCGGGTATGGATTCCACCACCAGTCGGAGGACGGCAGGTATCTCATTATGGCAAACGGCACAAGGGCCTTTGCCATCCCCGCCCAGCCAGAAAGTCATATCAAGACGGCGGAAATGTCCACCGAACAGAACTACAACATGATCGACGGCATGATGAACAACGCCCCGTCTATGGAGGAACTGGAAGCAAGGGCAAAAGCCGGGGAACAGATTTCCCTTTTGGATGTGGCCGAGGCAGCCAAGGCGGAGGCCAAAAAGCCCAAGCAGACCCGAAAGACGACGCAGAAACAAAAGAAACCGTCCATCCGGACGCAGCTTGCCGCCGCCAAGGAGGAACAGAAAAAGAAGCCCCCGGCGCGGGAAAAATCAAAAGAAATGGAGGTATGAGGAATGTATTTCACCGTGGAAGAAGAAAACCTGATCTGTCTGTATCACAACACCGACCGCCGCAGGACGGCGGCAAATCTCCGGGCAGCTTTGCCGGACATGGACAGGGAAATGGCGGCGCTGGCCTGCCAGACCGCCGATAAGCTGGACGCCATGAGTGACGCCGACTTTGCGGCGCAGCGGTTCCACTTCACAGACGAATAAGCAAAACGCCGGGCGCGGAGGCTGCCAAAGCCTCTGCGTCCGGCATTTTTATATAATCTCTGCCAAAAGTCAAACTCCATAATACATTTGAATTGCATTTCCGATGTATTCAGCACAACCTACGCCATACTGTTTATCAGTTGCTTCTGCTAATTTTTCATGTGCCAGATATTCTTTTGCCAAATCGAGAAGAATGTTTCTTGCGTTATCCAAATGAAACCGCTTTTTGTAATTTTCAGCAAGCATGACAACGGCTTCTTTTGCTAACTGGTCATTGTTTTCCTTTTTTGCAGACATGAACTGCTTATAAATTTTATCGTTTTCATCCTGTTCAGGCTTGAAATTATCAGCCTTTCCAGTAGGCTTCAAAATCGCTTCCATTGCTTTTTCTTTGCTTCCATACCATTTAACCAAATCTGCCATTGCCTGTTCATTTGCAAATCCGCTTGCTAAATATTCTCTGTATTTTTCTTTACTTCCATATTTAGCTACTTGCTCATCAAGTACCTCTTTAGACATAGTTGCTAAAGTGTGGTCTAACATTTTTTGAATATCGTCATTGTTAAATGCTTCAAAGCTCATGGTATTAACTCCTTTCATGACATCTGTTATCAGCTCAATAATTCCGTTTAGTCGGTTGCGTTTTCTTTCCAGAAAACTCTTTTGAGCTAATAAAACCTGTTCTTTATCATAATTTGGATTCTCCATGATTTTTTTTATGTCCATCAACGGAATTTCCAACTCTCTAAAGAACATAATTTCTTGTAATTGTTCCAGTGCTTTATTATTATAAAGCCTATAACCGGATTCAGTTAGTTTTGTCGGTTTCAATAAGCCTATTTCATCGTAATATCTAAGTGTCCGTATGCTTATTCCGGTTATATCCGACACATCTTTTACTGTTTTCATGTATCCTCCTTTCGCTTTAAGCGTAAACCCTTACGCCACGAGAGAGTCAATATTAAATTTTCTTTTTGCAGGAAAATTGTAACAGGAAGCTTATTTGATTATAGCATTGTCCAAAATAAGATTCTATGTCGAACTGTTTTTCTATGTATCTTCACTACACAAAATAATTCAGCCGGGACAAAGAACTGAAAAGGTGTCTTTGCCCCGGCGTTCTTTTTTGTCCATTTTCCCGCATTTAGAACCCTGTTTTTGGGGGAACAGGATAACTTTATCCACCTGCCTGCCGACCATGCGGAAAAACCCTTGATTTCCGTGGACTTTTACCGCCCTAAATGCGTAGACAGGAGGTATCTTTTCCGCTGGCGTTCCGCCTCTTTCTTCCGGCGTACCTGCACCGCACAATCCGGGCAGTATTTGGCCCGGTTGGAGTTGGGCGTAAACGCCGCCCCGCAGACGGCGCAGCGTTTGATTTCGCCCCGGCCTTTGGTGATCTCGGCGCACAGGGCAGCGTCCAGCGGCAGGACGGC
>ERZ1106941.1576-NODE-1576-length-22327-cov-2.967628_pt1 | contig 22327 bp, 26 predicted proteins | sample MGYA00403670_ERZ1106941 | MGnify/ENA primary metagenome ERZ1106941 (study PRJEB35170, sample SAMEA104062400) | human gut metagenome | biome: human gut; feature: human-associated habitat; material: faeces | place: Denmark | collected 2012-06-04 ...
CGATCTTATAAGAGCAAGGATAAAAAGTACCAGTGCAAATGCAGATACTGTAAAATCAATTGCTTTGCTAATAAAAGTTGAGATTAAATCCATTGTCATTGATTGTCACCTGCCTTTTCTAATGTGTTGTCTGTTCCTTTTTTGATTTTATGTTTGAGTTTTTTTGCTGTAATTAAGTCAACAATCATGATTATGATGGAAGAGATTAGCCATCCTACATTTATACCAAAACATACTGATAACATAATTTGTTCAATAATTGTCATTACATTTTACTCCTTTAAGAATTAACCGGCAGCAGTCAAACCACTGCCAGTTGGATTAATAGTTACAGATTAAGCAAGAAAATCGTCATCGTCTTCGGTAGCGAAGTCAGCTTCAGCACTTGCCTTACCTCCAAGAGGGTCACCATCTCTTAATTTCTGAAGATTATTGAGACCACAGGCAATACCACGATTACCGTTTACATTGAATGCGTAGAAGTTGATTGATGCTCTACCATAGATGCCGGAATACATTTCAGAACGTTCGATAATAGGCTGTCTGTTTGCATCTACAATACCTGGAGCAGAAGCGGAGTTAGCATTAACAAAGTAACTGTTAGCATATGCTTCATCATCAGGTCTTTCAATGTCACCATCACGAAGAGGATTCTTGATTGATGTAAGAGGTGGTACTGACTTACCGTTACCTTTAAGTTTTGACTGACCTTCCTCATAGGCAGCCTGAATGGCAGCTTTAATCTTATTGATTGTAGAAGTGTCATCCTTTGGGATGATGAGTGAAACTGAGTATTTAGGTTTACCACCATCTACTGCTTTTGCTTCCCAGGCGTTAAGGTATGAAAATCTTGTATCAGGTCCTGTAATTACCTTTGTTGGTAATCTAAATGTTCCATATTTTTTTGTATTTGTCTTAATATCCATTATTTTGTCCTCCTAATTTTCTTTAAAATCATCTATTGCTGTGTTTAGTGCCTGGCGTTTGTCCGATTCAGGCACAAGTGTTGGTTTACCTTGTGGCTTCTCAATTAATCCACCAAGGAGTTCGTTGAACTTTGTTTTGCCAAGAAGTGAAGTCATTGCAGTGATACCGAGAAGTTTTTTCTCGTATGGATCATATCCGGCATTTAATACAGCAGTTGCAACAGCATCTGTATCAACGTATCTGCGGTTGGATTTTCCTGCTACTACCTTATAGCCATCATAATGAGTGCCACTTAGGGCTTGACCAAGTGCATACACTTTTATGTCATTTACCCACGCTATAAGGTCATCTATCTTTGGCAGGATAGCTGCAATTTCTGCATCTTCAAGAGTGGCAGGCATAGCAAAGTCATATTTTGCAAGTTCAAGATTATACTCTGCCCGTTTACGGCAGGTAGCCTTAATCCTGCAGAAGGTACAATGCTCACCTGCTTTAAACTCGCCACCACCTTCATATGCTAACTTGGCGGTTGGTGCAAGGACTGTGTCTGCCCATGTGAGAAGATCAGACTTTGACATAGTATAGGTGGAAACATTATTCCTTCGTGGCTGAAAGATGGTCATTTTTATGGTCTTAATGTTATATATCCCATCGTATATATCAATGGCACCTAAGGCGTAACACATCATTTGTGGGTTATGCTCAGCGTCAACAAGAACACCTAGACCATATTTAAAGTCGATGACGTGAAGTACTTCATCTGCCACAATAAGACAGTCACCTGTTCCAAATCCATCTGGAACCCATCTAGAAAAGTCCAGTTTCTGTTCCACGAGTACGAGAGGGTCAGCACATAATGTTTTCGCTTCTTCGTACTGTTCCATGACGAAGTTCCTATATTCCTCAGTGCAGTTTTCCATCTCGACATCATAGAATTCAAGATTTTCAGTTGGATTATTTCTATCATAGCCAAGGGCTGACAAGACTTTGTATTCACATAGTTCGTGAGCATCGGTTCCTTGCTGAGCATAAGGACTTGCTCTGTCTCGTGTGTTTTCACATAACCTTGCTGATGGTGGGCAATTTAGCCATTGCTTACTGGATGAAGCAGATAACAGTGCGTGTTTAGGCATTGCCTATCACCTCCAGAGCAGCTACAACCTCTGTGTACTTATCAGCAGGGATGCCGGAGAGTGTACCGTCAGATGAGTATTTTGCCACAATGCCTTTAACATCAGCTTTGTACTTGCCGGCATCAGCTTTTGACATTTGAGCAAGTTTTGCTCTGACCTCTTCCTTTGTATAAATAGTAGATTCCGTTGCCGGAGCAGTCTGTGCTTTCTTTTCTTCCTTTACTGGCTTGTCTTTTCTTACGGTTTTAGGTTGTTCAGCATTCTCAGATGAGTAGTACTGACTAAGTTTGGAAAAGTCATAGGATATTGCCCCATACAGTTTTGCTAATTCCTTATTTTTCATTTGCGTTTGCCTCCTTTGACCTATATCTGGCTGTGATTTTCTTTGCAAGCTGTCTTGAAATGACGCTTATTGCAATCAGTACATCAGCAATTTCCATATCAAGTGCGTTATCACTGATTGCCGTGTTTTTTGTTTTTGTCATGCTTGACATCTCTTTACCTACCTTTCTGAAGGAGTTTCTTTTCCCTTCACAATCCAATGGATATGAATTAAAAAAATGGGCGGTAACTTTTTTTAGAGAGATTTAAGTTCCTTTTCCCTTCACTATCTAATGGATATGAATTTGAAAAATGGGCGGTAACTTTTTCAAAGAGATTTGAGTTCCTTTCCCCTTCATTTACTAATGGACAGAGAAGACAATGTCGGGCGATATGTTTTTGAAGAAATGTGAATTTGTATTTGACATTAATAAGGAAGAAACAGCATCAAAGAAAAAATTTTCATAAGAGTATCCGCCCATTATAAGAAATACTGTCCATTGGATGTTGAAGGGAAAGATAGAACCCTACCATTTAACGAAAGGAGATAGTTTTTATGGGAATAGGTTACAGAAATCCAGAAGGCTATGCTGATCCCGTGCCATATCAGGCAATTTCTAATATGGATAAAGAACAGAAACGTTATATGCCAATGGTGTATATCTGTTCAGCATATAGTGGTGATATGGAATGTAATGCAGATAAAGCCAGACGGTATAGCAGATTCGCTGTAGATGTAGGAAGGATTCCAATAGCACCACATCTGTTACTTCCTCAGTTTTTGAAAGAAGAGTCAGAGCGTGAACTTGCAATGTTCATGGATATTGCGATCATTTCAAAGTGCAAGGAGTTGTGGGTGTTCGGAAAGCCGACAACCGGAATGTTAAACGAGATAGCTTATGCAAAGCGTAAGCAGATGACAATTAAATATTTTAATGAAGATTGCAAGGAGGACGATTAAATGCAGATGACATTATGTTGTGCAACCTGTGTAGGGAAAGCTGCTAACTGTATTTATCCCAATAAGGTAGTTGTGGATAATGTAGCAGATATGGAATCGGCAGTGGAATTTGACCATGTGTGTGCCACATACACAGGTAATCGCAGAGGCAACAGCAACTTTATGGAATCAGATGTAATTCCAATGGACATTGATAATGACCACAGTGATGATTCTGAAGATTGGATTACAGAGGATAAGATGGAAGAACTATTTGGAGATGTGGATTATGTGTTGGTACCGAGCAGACACCATATGCTTGCAAAGGAGGGCAAATCAGAACGTCCAAGATATCATGCATATTTTCCTATTGAGAAATGTAATGATTCAGCACAGTATACTGCAATGAAAACAGCAATTCAGAAAGCCTATCCGTTCTTTGATGACAATGCCCTTGATGCTGCAAGATTTTTATTTGGTGCAACAACAGGAGAGGTTATCTGGCATGAAGGGTGGATGAGCATTATGGAAGTGGTAGCAGATGCAGAGCCAGAAACCGATGATGGAGATTTCGATGATGGTTTTGTCGGTGGTTCTATTACAGAGGGAAACCGTAATAAGACATTATCTCTCTTTGCCGGAAGAGTTCTGAAGAGATACGGAGAATGTGATAAAGCACATGAAGTATTTATGGAACAGGCAGCAAAGTGCGAACCACCTCTTGAGAATACGGAACTCTCAACTATCTGGTTTTCAGCACTTAAATTTTTTAGAAATAAGATAAGTGGCAGTAGTGGATATGTTCCACCAGACCAGTATAATAATGATTTCGGTGTAGAGCCAGGTTCGTTAAGACCGGAGGATTACTCAGATATTGGACAGGCAAAAATCCTGTCAGCTACATATGGAGATGAACTGAAACATACGTCAGCAACCGATTATATAAGATATGACGGAGAAGTATGGGTGGAAGATAAGCAGATGGCTGTGGGAGCCTGTGTGGAGTTTCTCGATTTACAGTTACAGGATGCAAATGATTATATGGAAACAGCCAAGAAAGCACTTGTTAAAGCAGGCTATCCAGAAGAAATTGTAAACCAGGGTTCAAAGATTCTTGCTAAAGAATGGGACATTAAGCCTGATGATATGCCACTTTTTTATATGCTTGTTGGAGCAGAAAAGTACTTTGCTTTTACGATGAAACGCAGGGATTATAAATATATTACCTCGGCACTGAATGTGGCAAAGTCCATGCTTGGCATTAAGGTATCAGACCTTGATAAGAATCCAAATCTGCTGAACACACCATATGCAACGTACAATCTGGAACTCGGCATGGCGGGAGAACAGCCACATGACCCGTTCGACCTGATTACAAAAATCACGGAATGTTCTCCGGGAGATGAAGGAATGGATATCTGGCTTGAGGCACTTGATACATTCTTTTGTGGTGATGCAGAACTTATCGAATATGTACAGAAGGTCATCGGACTGGCTGCAATCGGTAAAGTGTATGAGGAATTCATCATTATTGCTTACGGGGATGGTGCTAATGGCAAAAGTACGTTCTGGAACACGGTAGCAAGAGTCCTTGGAACTTATGCAGGAAAGATTTCATCAGATATTCTTACAATGGGAAATAAGGTAAATGCACAGCCAGAGATGGCAGAACTTAAGGGGAAGCGTCTCATCATTGCATCTGAGATGCAGGAAGGTGTGCGTCTTAACACAGCAATGGTTAAGCAATTATGTTCTACAGATGAAATACAGGCTTGTAAGAAATACAAGGATCCGTTTCATTTCGTGCCATCCCATCAAGTGGTGTTATACACGAACCACCTGCCAAAGGTCGGTGCGAATGATGATGGTATCTGGAGAAGATTAAAGGTGATTCCATTTAATGCAAAGATTAAGGGTAACTCTGATATCAAGAACTATGCAGATTATCTTTATGAGAAAGCAGCACCTGCAATCATGAAGTGGATTATCGAGGGAGCAGAAAAGGTAAGCAAAGCTGACCATAAAGTATCTGACCCAATATGTGTGGAAGATGCAGTAGAAGCATATCGTGAGGATAATGACTGGCTTGGACATTTCCTTGCAGATTGCTGTGAACTGGGTTCAAATTTGGAAGAAAAATCGGGAGAGTTTTATCAGCAGTATCGTGCCTACTGTATTCAGAGTGGTGAGTATGTTCGTAGTACAACCGATTTTTATGCAGCAATTGAACAGGCAGGATTTTTCAGACACAAAACAAATAAGGGCAGTTTCGTGCAAGGCGTGAAACTCAAATCTGGAAGTGATTTCATTTAGTATTCTGTAAGTGACAGTCGGTGATAGTCATTTTTTGGTGGTGACAGTCAAATACATACTTTTATGAGTTTGGCTCATAATTGCACAAACCCTTATTTTAAGCCATTTGTGATAGTCATTATACTCTCTACCAAAAGTTGCCTATAGAGAAAAATAATAAAAAATCCCTATAGAGAAGTTTGGGAAAAGAGTATCTTGACCATCACAGTTACAAAAATTGATGGGAGGGTCATTGATGAGAGAAAAGACCATAGAACAGAAATTAGTAAGTGAAGTAAAAAGACGTGGAGGCATTTGTCCTAAGTGGGTCTGCCCATTCTTTGATGGAATGCCTGACCGATTGGTATTTTTACCGGGGAGGCATTTCGGGATGGTGGAGGTGAAAGCACCAGGCGAGAAACCGAGACCTTTGCAGGTGTCCAGACACAGATTATTACAAAGATTAGGCTTTAAGGTGTATGTCCTTGATGCCTTGGAAGATATAGGAGGAATACTTGATGAAATTCAAACCACATAATTATCAGCAATATGCAATTGACTTTATAGAAACACATCCAATAGCAGCAATACTGCTTGATATGGGAATGGGAAAGACATCCATAACACTTATGGCAGTGGAATATCTGATGTATGAGATGTTCGAGATATGCAAGGTACTTGTGGTATGCCCTTTGCGTGTTACCAGAACATGGAAAGATGAAATGGAAAAATGGGAACAGCTTAGAGGTACAAGATATTCTATAGTAACGGGAACTGTGGCACAGAGAAAGAATGCACTGAAAACGGATGCAGACATTTATATCATAAACCGTGAAAATGTACCGTGGCTTGTAGAAAAAAGCGGTGTTCCATTTGACTTTGATATGGTTGTGATTGATGAATTATCATCCTTCAAAAATCATCAGACAGCGAGACACAAAGCACTGATGAAGGTTCGTCCATTTGTAAAACGAATTGTTGGATTGACAGGGACACCTGCAAGTCAGGGACTTATGGATTTGTTTGCAGAATTCAAGGTGCTAGATTTCGGAGAACGTTTGGGTCGCTTTATAGGACAATTCAGACTCAATTACTTCAGACCCGATAAGGTCAACGGAAATATAGTGTATTCCTATAAACTTCTGCCGGGAGCAGAGGAGAAGATTTATGAGAAGATACAGGATATCACAATTTCTATGAAAGCAGTGGATTTTTTAGATATGCCAGAACTTATTAATACAGAGTATCCAGTGTATCTGGATGAGAGTGAACAGGAGAAGTATGAAGGTCTTAAGAAGGAGTTGATTTTTTCTACTCCAGAGTATGAGGTTACTGCAGCCAATGCAGCATCCCTTGTGAACAAGTTGTCTCAGATGGCAAACGGAGCAGTTTATGCAGATGATGAGAATATTATGACATTTCATGATAAAAAACTGGATGCTTTAGAGGACATCATTGAATCAGCCAATGGCAAACCACTTCTTGTGGCGTATTGGTTCAAACATGATTATACAAGAATTGTTGAGCGACTTAATAAAATTGGTGTGAAATATATGAAGATAGATTCAGATGAGAGCATTACAAAATGGAATAACAGAGAGATCCCTGTTGCATTGATTCATCCTGCGTCAGCTGGACATGGACTTAATCTTCAGAAGGGTGGAAACACTATGGTGTGGTTCGGAATTACATGGTCGCTCGAATTATATCAGCAGTGTGTATGTCGATTGTATCGACAGGGTCAGACAGAAGGAACAGTTACCATAATACATCTTATAACACGGGGAACTGTTGATGAGAAAATCATGAAAGCGTTATCTCAAAAAGACACAACACAGTCAGCGCTTATTAAAGCTGTTAAAGCAGAAATATAGAAAATCATAGTCAATCAGAAGTAAATCCTAGGGAATAAAAATCATATTTCGGAGGTAAAAGATATGAGTGTAGTAGGCATAAGTCCATATGAGGCATTAGGAAATGCTGTGGTTTTGCAAGCAGTAAAAGATTACAGAGATGCAGTTAATAAATTGCATCGTGGTAAAAAGAATATATCAGCAGAATTTACAAAGCAGGAATGCGAGAAATTTTTTGGATCACAATATTTCAATGAATTCACGAACCTTGATGGAAAGGCACTTCTATCAAAGCTTCAGAAGGAGGTGTCAGAATGACAGTAAAAGAATATTTGGGACAAGGATACAGACTGGAGCAGAGAATTTATCTTTCACGGTTGGAGTTGGAGCAACTTAGAGAATTAGCAAAAACAGTCTCGGCAGTTGGTTATGATGAACATTTTAATGCATCGAGAAGTACAAATGCTCCATTCGAAAAGACACTTATGAAGATTATGGAGATGGAAGAACAGGAACGAAAGATGCTTGAAAACTTGTTACAGTTCAAGAAGGAACTGAAAACAGTAATTAGTAGCATTGAGAACAAGGATGAAAGACTTGTCATGTATTACCGATACTGTAGCAATATGCGTTGGACTGACATTGCAGATAGGTTGGGGTGGGATGCGAGGACAATTAAGCGATGGCATAATAAGGCAATTGCAAAAATCAGCATTCCAGATAATCCAACAATTGTTGATGAAAATCTTAAAAATAATTAAATTGGTATCTGTTGTCCACTGTTGTCCCATTCGAATTATGATATGATTAAAGTGTCGAAAAAGGAAAGAAAAGATGGCAATAAAGTAAGCCTTCATGATGGAATCACCATTGTGAGGGCTTTTTTAATGCCCTTATTGAAGGAGGTGTAGCGATGCCAAGAAAAGCAAAGCATCCGTGCCATCATCCCGGTTGTCCCAACCTGACAGAGGGAAGATTCTGCGAGGAACACCAGAAGGAAGAGAACAAGCGTTACGAGAAGTATAGTCGTAATCCTGCAACAAGGAAACGATACGGACGTGCGTGGAAACGCATCCGTGACAGCTATGTTAAGACACATCCTTTCTGTGAATTGTGCTTCGAGAACAAAGTGCTTGTACCTGTTGAAGAGGTACACCATAAGATTCCTCTTTCAGAAGGTGGAACACATGACCGGAGTAATCTCATCTCTTTGTGTAAGTCATGTCACGCGAGAATACATGCAGAGAGAGGTGACAGATGGCATGGAAGAAAGAGTGATTCATACGAATGATGGTCATGCCGGTCATATATAAAAATATTTTATTATATTTTTTGTGTGACGGTTATGATGGTCATTTTAAAAAGGGTAGGGGAGTCCAAATCTCTGTGAGTAGAGCAGTTGGATAACGGTGCTGCCCCTTCGTGTGTACTTTTTGCGTTTTTGAACGGGGTATTAAGCACTCTATCGTTATTTTTTATATAAGGAGTTGATGATATGGCAAGAGATGGAACTGCCCGTGGCTCAAATATCAAGGTCAATGCCGGAAGAAAATCAAAGGCATTAGCCGAGAAGATGGCAGCAGGCAATCCTGGTGGAAGAAAGCTGAAGATCATTGACTTGCCAGATGGGACAGAACTTGAAGGGGAAGATATCCCAGAACCAAGTTCTTACATTAAGTCCAAGCAGAAAGCTGTGGGAGAGTTCGATGCAGAACATATTTACAGATACATCTATCTGTACTTGAAAGAGAAAGGATGCGACAAACTGGTAAGCAAGCATCTGGTGGAGCAGTACGCAATGAGCGTGTCCCGACTGATGCAGTGTGAAGAGGCAATCTCAGAGTACGGATTCCTTTCCAAGCATCCGACCACAGGAGCTGCCTGTGCAAGTCCATTTGTCGCTATGGCTCAGAACTACCAGAAACAGGTAAACACAATATGGTATCAGATTTTCCAAGTGGTAAGGGAGAATTGCTCAAAGGATTATAACCCTGACGAGTCCGACCCGATGGAACTTCTGCTACGGAGTAGAGGATAGGAGAAACACATGATTGAAAAAGTTAATCCAATGCACCCAGATAAGGTTGCGGACAGGATTGCAGGTGCAATAGTTGATTTGGCTTATAAGGTAGAAGATAATCCAAAGATTGCTGTTGAAGTATTGATTGGACACGGTATATGCCACGCAATCATAGAAACATCTGCACATATTAATGAAAAAGAAATAAAAAACATAATTAATAGAATTGCAGGAAATGTACAAACAGATATTGTGATTGTTCCACAAGATTCCCACCTTTCTGATAATCAGAAAGATAAAATCCGATGCGGTGATAATGGAATTTTTAAGGGAGCGCCACTCACGGGAGAGCAGAAGGAACTTTCACAAATTGCAAGGGACATTTACAGGCAATGTCCATCAGATGGAAAGTACATTCTTGATGGGATAAGACTAATAATTTGTCAGAGTAATGCAGAAAAAGAAATGTTAGAAAGACAGTACCTGGGGGCAGAGATAAATCCACTAGGTTCTTGGGTGGGAGGCACAGATGTAGATACTGGAGCAACCAACAGAAAACTAGGTTCTGATATGGCCGATTCTGTTACCGGTGGTGGATTACACGGTAAAGATTTATCTAAAGCAGATGTGTCCGTAAACATTTATGCATTCTTAAAGGCACAGGAAACAGGAGTTCCAGTAACTCTTTGTTGTGCAATCGGTGATGAGATGGTGGATGGAAAGCCTTATGCAGAAATCGTGCAGAAGGCAAGAGAGTACATTAACTCAGTTGGCGGATTTGAGAAATTTGCAGAATGGGGGTTATTCTAATGGCGAGACATACTACAGAAATGAAAATGGTGGAAACATCGAAATTGATACCATATGTAAATAATGCAAGAACACATTCGCAGGAGCAGGTTAACAAACTGCGAGGTTCACTTCGTGAGTTTGGATTCATCAATCCTGTTATTATTGATGCTGACTATAATGTTATTGCCGGACACGGAAGACTTATGGCAGCAAATGAAGAAGGAATTGAGGAAGTTCCGTGTGTATTCGTTGATTATCTGACGGAGGCACAGAAGAAAGCATACATACTTGCTGATAACCGATATGCGCAGGATGCAGGATGGGATGAGGAGATGTTAAGAGTTGAGATTGAAGCATTGGAAGGAATGGACTTTGATGTGTCATTCACAGGCTTTGATGAACAGGAAATCGCAGATCTTCTTGCAGGAGATGTTGGAGATGCCAAAGAGGATGATTTCGATGTGGAAGAGGAATTACAGAAACCGTGTTTTTCAAAGACAGGAGATGTATGGCATATTGGAAGACACAAAGTCATCTGTGGTGATTCAACCTTGGAAGAAACCTATACTCAGCTATTTGAGGATAAGAAATGTAATCTTGTATGTACAGATCCACCATACTTTGTGGCACTTGAGAATGCATCTGGCAAGATTGCCAATGATGACCTTAATGATAAGGACGGATATGAATTTCTTATGAAAGCCTTTACCAATTTTCATAATGTTATGTCCATTGATGCATCTATCTACGTGTTCTATGCAACTATGAAGGCTCGTGTATTTTATGATGCTTATGAGGATGCAGGATTTAAGGTTGGAGCAGGACTGATATGGAAAAAGCCAAGAGCTCCACTCATGAGAACAGATTGGAAATTTAACATGGAACCAATCATATGGGGATGGAGAAAAGACGGAAAGCACAAATGGTATGGTGACCAGAAACAGAAATCAGTATTTGAGTTTGATGGTATCAAAAATTCAAAGGAAGATGGATTCGGACATCCATCAAGTAAGCCGGTTCCATTGATTGCTTATCTTATTAAGCAGTGTACACAGGCAAACGGCATCGTTCTTGACGGATTCTTAGGTTCTGCATCCACACTTATGGCTTGTGAACAGCTTGACCGTATCTGTTATGGTGTGGAACTTGAACCGAAATTTGTGGATGTGGCAGTAAAGAGGTATCTCGAATATAAGAATGGTGACAGCACGGATGTGTATGTCATCCGTAATGGCGAGAAGATTAGTTACGAAGATGTGGTGGCAGGAATGGAGGATTCCGATGGAACAACAGAATAAAATGATATTAACCCTCGGCAGTCTTTTTGACGGTTCCGGGGGTTTTCCATTGGGTGGAGTCATTGCAGGAATCATACCAAAGTGGGCAGCAGAGATTGAGCCTTTTCCAATAAGAGTTACATCAATCCGTTTTCCAAATATGACACACCTTGGAAATATAAGTGAGGTCAGTGGTTCGGAGATTGAACCAGTTGATATCATTACATTTGGAAGTCCTTGTCAGGATATGAGCGTGGCAGGGAAAAGAGAAGGCTTGAGTGGTAACCGTTCAAGTCTTTTTTACGAAGCTATCAGAATAATAAAGGAAATGAGGGAGGCTACAAATGGAAAATATCCAAGATACATTGTCTGGGAAAATGTCCCAGGAGCATTCTCATCAAACAAAGGCGAAGATTTCAAGGAAGTCCTCACCGAAATCTGCAAAATCAAAGAAGAATGTGTGTCTGTACCTAAACCTTCAAAATGGGAAAATGCAGGACGCATCATGGGAGAAAGTTTCAGTATCGCATGGAGACTGCTCGATGCTCAGTATTGGGGTGTCCCCCAGAGAAGACAACGTATCTACCTTGTCGCAGATCTTGCAGGCGGAAGTGCCGGAAAAATATTATTTGAGTCAGAAGGCCTGTCTGGGTATTCTGCGCAGGGCTTCAAGTCGTGGCAAGACACTGCCAACGGTATTACAGAAAGCATTAGAGAAACAGGCTCAGATAGCTTAATGTTTGAAAACCACTCACAGGATACAAGATACCGGGGACCACTCGCTGTGGCTCAGACGGTTTCATCTACATACGGAACAGGTGGAAATAATCAGCCATTTGTATTACAGACACCAAAGACGTTAAAAATCAGATGTGGCTGTGAGGGCGGTGGCAAGGGTGCGCTGATACAGGACGACCTGTCAGCAACTCTTGGAACAAACAATGATCAGACATTGTTTCAACCCAGAGCATTTGGAGTATGTGCAAAGAACAGCAACTCTATGAAATCGGATAATCCGAACAGTGGTTTTTATGAGGCAGATACGTCCAGAACCCTGGATGCGAATGGTGGAAATCCTACCTGTAACCAGGGTGGTATTGCTGTGCTTGAAGGCAATGGCAGCAGACCTTCCCATAAAGGGGATGGATATAAGAAATCCGATATCATGTATACCTTAAATGCTACAGAGCAACATGCAGTAGCATTTGCAGATGTTCATGCTACATTGTCTGCAAATGATGGACCAAAGGGCCCATCAAGTCAGATGATGAAGAATCCAGAGGAGAACTTTGTGGGAGAACCATCTTATGGAATTGGAAGACCTGCAATGAATCAAGGATATAATGCAAGATTTAGCTTCCAAATTGAAAAGGAAGTAGAACCAACGCTTGTTGCAGCAGGAGCAAGTGGTGTGGCACATCCTATATTTACTTCATCCAAGGCATCTTTTTTTACGGAGTCAAGTAAGGAATGTGCAAATACTTTAGTTGCAACAGATTATAAGGATCCACCAATTGTAAATGATGGAGAGAGTGACAATTATATAGTAAGAAGGCTGACACCCACGGAATGTGCAAGACTACAGGGATTTCCTGATTGGTGGTGCGATGGACTTGAAACTTTAGAACCTACAAATGAGGAGATTGTCAAATGGAGAGAAATCTTTAATACACATGCAAAGGCAATAGGAAAAAATACAAGACCTAAGACCGCTAATCAAATCAGAAAATGGTTACAGAATCCAAAATCAGATTCTGCCGAATATAAAATGTGGGGAAACGGGGTGGCATTACCAAATGTTTATTTTGTTCTTTCAGGAATTGTGTATTACGCACAAGAAAACAATGGATAAATGAGAAATATTTTTACTTCAGTAAAAGAATATAATCGTTGCTTTTAAATGTAATTAGAGTGATATATGTACATACCCAAAAAGAAAGGAAGGTATGAATACATGATATTGCATTTTAATGTTAATGGTGAATTTAGGAAAGCAATGGTTAAAGCCATTGAAAAAGAAACAGGTGGAAAGGCTAGATATCTTGGAGTTCCCTCCTGTGCATATGAAATTGGAAATTACAAGGTAGGCAGAAACGGAGAACTTGAAACAGGAGATTGTGATGACATTGATGAGATTGCACCAATTGTTGATGCCTGCGTTATGGCAACGGGAATTAGCCCGACAGAGTGGAAAGAAAACACGGATGTCGAGAAAACAGAGATGGAGTTGACAGTTACCATTCCAATTGAAAAGGTAAATGTTGATAATCTTACAAGCATTTTAAAAGCAAAAGGGAGCCTCATAAAGAATGCTCTTGGAATCAGACACCTAAAGTTTGAAATGAACGATGATTTCATTTCATTCCCTTGGTTTTCAAAGGTAGAGCCAGAAGAAGCAATGACCTACACGAAGTTCATTACGGCAATCTGTGAGATGACCATGAAACAGAAAAGAATTACAGCCAAGCCAAAAGAAAATAAGAACGAAAAATATGCATTCCGATGCTTTCTTTTAAGGCTTGGATTTATCGGAGATGAGTACAAAGTTGATAGAAAACTATTGCTTTCCAAACTGAACGGTTCATCATCATTTAAGAATGGAGCCAAGAAAGGGGGTGAGCAGTAATGTTTTTCCCACCAAGAAATATAGTTGAATCTGTAAAGAAAGAATATCCATCGGGTACAAGGGTTGAACTTGTATCAATGAATGACCCATACCGTGATATGCCGACAGGAACAAGGGGGACTGTTGACTGCGTGGATGATACAGGCACGATTCATGTGATATGGGATAATGGATACCATCTCGGAGTTGTCTATGGCGAGGATTCATGTAGAAAGCTACATACCACAAATACCATTTGCTACGGAAAGGAAGAAGTATGGGACTGTGAAGAAGATTAAATCAAATCAACAAAAAAGAATATGCCCTCTTTGTAGGCAGACATATTATGAACCACCTTGCACTTCAAGAGTAGATGGGAAAATGCAAATTTGCCCCGATTGTGGCACGAGAGAAGCCCTTCAGAGTATTGGGGTTTGCAATGAAGAGCAGGAAAAAATCATCAATACCATTCATCAGCTTACACAGAATCGTTGAGTGTAATATACACAATAATCCTTCTGAATATCTGGTGCATGATTGTATTCCAATAAGTGTGGAAGTACGGTAATGTACACATACCGAAAGGGAAAACAGAGAAAATGGAGGACAACAAAATGGAAGAGAAAATTACTACAGCAGAAAAAATAGGAATGGAACTTTACGGATGCATGAATTCAGCAGTATTAGACTACGGGGATTATACAATTGCAGTTTGGGACCATTGCTTTAAAGGGAGCATTGCAGAGGTTTATGAACTAATCGAAACTCCGGAAGAAACAGGATTTGGAAGATGCGAGTGCAGGATTTCAAGAATTGAAAGAAAAGAAGAATTTGAAGATGCAGGCCATGCGATGGCATGGGCATTAACCAAAGTAAAATAAAACTCAAAACGGGAACTCTCCGGGGTTCCTTTTTTCGTGGAGGTGATCATGTGAGAAAACTAAAAAAATATAAATCGACTAGATTCATGGCAGAGGATTCTCACTATGATAAGTCTGAGGCAGATTTTGCAGTGAATTTTATAGAAAATCTGTGTCACACAAAAGGAACATGGGCAAGGAAGAAGTTCTTGCTGATGGACTGGCAGGAACAGATTATAAGGGATGTATTTGGCACGATAAAGCCGAATGGCTATAGACAGTTTAATATGGCATATGTGGAAATCCCAAAGAAAAATGGTAAGAGTGAACTGGCGGCTGCCGTGGCATTATTACTATTATGCGAAGGGGAACAGCGTGGTGAGATATACAGTTGTGCAGCAGATAAGAACCAGGCAAAAATTGTATTTGATGTAGCTGCTGATATGGTGCGTTTTTCAAAACCACTCAGTAAGAGAATCAAAATATACGAGTCACAGAAGAAGTTGGAGTACATTCCGACAAAGAGTACTTATCAAGTGCTGTCAGCTGATGTTTCTAACAAACACGGTTTCAATACACACGGTGTTATCTTTGATGAACTGCACACACAACCAAATCGTAAACTATATGATGTTATGGTTCAAGGGTCAGGTGACGCGAGGATGCAACCACTGTATTTCCTTATAACGACTGCCGGAAATAATACAGAAAGCATCTGCTATGAGGTTCATCAGAAGGCATTGGATATTATGGAGGGTCGAAAGCATGACAGCACATTTTATCCTGTGATATTTGGTGCAGGAGTTGATGAAGATTGGACAAACCCAGAAGTTTGGAAGAAAGCCAATCCATCTCTTGGTGAAACAATCGGAATTGATAAGGTTGAAGCTGCCTGTGAATCAGCAAGGCAGAATCCGGGAGAGGAGAATGCATTCCGTCAGTTAAGGCTGAACCAGTGGGTAAAGCAGAGTATCAGATGGATGCCAATGGAAAAGTGGGATGCCTGTGCATTCCCTGTTAATGAGGATGACCTGGAGGGACGTGTATGTTATGGGGGACTTGACCTTTCAAGCACCACAGATCTTACTTCGTTTTGTCTTGTGTTTCCACCGGAAGATGAAGATGATAAATATTATGTACTTCCTTATTTTTGGCTACCAGAAGAAACACTAGATCTTAGAGTAAGAAGAGATCACGTGAATTATGATGTCTGGGAAAAACAAGGATACATACAAACCACAGAGGGAAATGTAGTTTATTATGGATTCATAGAAAAATTCATAGAGCAACTTGGAGAAAAATTTAATATTCGTGAGATAGCATTTGATAGATGGGGAGCAGTACAGATGGTACAGAATCTTGAAGGAATGGGATTTAATGTTGTGGCTATGGGGCAGGGATTTGCGTCAATGTCATCTCCAACAAAGGAACTCATGAGATTAACATTAGAACAAAAAATTGCACATGGTGGGCATCCAGTTCTTCGATGGAATATGGATAATATATACATTAGACAGGACCCGGCAGGAAACATCAAAGCAGATAAAGCTAAGTCAACTGAAAAAATTGATGGTGCAATTGCATTGATTATGGCACTTGATAGAGCCTTAAGAAATGAAGGAGAAGAAACAACATCAGTATATGATCAAAGAGGAATATTGGTTTTTTAGTAATCGGGTGATATAATGGAACATATTGTTGAAACGGAGGGATTATGAAAGAACCAGTATTATTATTTGATGGGTATGTACGTTTTTTTATTGAAGAAGATTTTGCATCAAGGCATAATACTAGCCTAGATAGGTTAGAGGAGTATGCAGGAATACCAATATCGTTAATTGACGAATTAAGTGATATTAGTGAGAAGGAATTTGACCTTAGATTTGATTCAGACAACTTAGACATTAGGATTGACAGGGCAGATGATGTTATAGTAATGGATATTATTGATGAAGGGGAAAGTAATATTACTTATTTGGAAAATGATTATATTACAGAAGAAAATATAGTCGATGGCTGGACAAGGATATTTAATTATTTACCAGATGAAAATATTGACTTAGGAATTATGCTTCTGGATAAGAGAAGGGAAATGCTTCATAAATTAAGAACAGACAGAGAGTATTTACGGGAATATTTAAAAGAAAAAGGCATCATTTAAAGATGTATATTCAGTATCTTAGACAATTTAATATTAAAAACGATATTATTTTACAGAAATAGAGAAAATAATTGTATATGCTAGGTGGTTTTGATAAAATATAATTAATTTTAATAATAAAAAGTAATATCAAAGGAGGGAAAAATTATGGCTTTGATAGTATGTCCAGGATGTGGAAAAGAAATTAGTGATAAAGCTACTGTGTGCCCAAAATGTGGGCATGTTATTGAAAAAGAGGAGCAGCCTAAACTAATTGTTTGTGAAGAATGTGGAAGTGAATTTGATGAAAGTTTAGATAGTTGTCCAAATTGTGGATGCCCTAAACCGGTCAAACAACAAGAAGATGTTCCACAGAAGGTGGAGGTAACAAAAGTTTCCGTAAATAAGAAAAAAGTGATTACGGTTGTTTCTGTTGCGATAGTAGTTATATTAGCGATTATAAGTGGTATTTTTGCTAAAAATAGCATTGATAAAAAGAATGCGGAGAAGAGTGCGAAGGCATATTATAATAAGTTGGAGTCTGCTACATCTACTATGTTTTTAGGTTGTGCGTCTGCTGAATCCGCAGCTGGACTCATACATGATGTTTGGTACAATGCTATTTATGAAAAAACGGATGCTTCAACTGATGAATATACTAAACCTGATGGCTATTTTGTTTCTGATTTTAATGATGCTTTATTCAATTTGCAGACAGATACATCTTTTAGTGACAAAATAAGTGATATTGAAAAGAATCAGGAATCAGTAGAAAAGTTGATGAAAGAGTTAAAAAATCCACCAGCAGAACATAAGGAAGCTTATGATACTTTGAAAGAATTTTATGATTGTTATTTAGAGTTTACAAGTCTCGCAACAAATCCAAACGGAAGCTTGCAGTCATATACAAATGATTATAATGATTTAGATTCTGAGGTTATGAGTAAATATAAAAAAATGGAAATGTATTTTGAATAATAAAGATAAAAGGCATCTACTTAAAAGGTAGGTGCTTTTTTAAACATTGGAGGCAGTAGTGAGTTTAATAAAAATATATGTTAATAATGAAATTGCAGAGTTGAAAGAGAAGGATGAAATTACAAGTGGAGATATTTCTACGGTAGAGATAGAATTTGCTTTTAGTAGTGAGTGGGATGGTTATAAAAAGACCATCCTTTTTTATACGGGACTTTATGATAAGGATGAAGCAACATGGATTGTATTAAAAGGAGACAGGATAGAGGGGTCGCAAATACCAAGAAAATTGTTGGATAAACCTGCGTTTTTAAGTATCGGTATATTTGGAGATAATGATAACAATCAGAGAATAAGCACAAACATTATTACAAAGAGAATAGACCCGGGAACGCCGGCAGCTGATACTGATAGTGAGGTAGATTATAGTTTATACAATCAAATCATTAAAGAATTAATAGAATTAGAAAGAACCACAGAAGTATTTGATAAAAAACTAAATAGTGGAATAAAAGAAATAAATGAATTAGTGACGACAAAGACAAAGGAATACGAAAAATTAGCAACAGATAAAGTTAATGAAATAAAGTCACTTGCAGATTTGTGTGTAAATGAAATTAAGGACTTAGCAACTGCGAAAGTAAATGAATTAGATGATATTGCAAGAATAAAAGTTGAAGAGGTTGCTACACAGGCTAATGGTCATATTGGAAATATTAACAGTGTTACTAATGCAAACATTAATAACATTAATACAATTACAGGAACCAATATAGGAAATATTAATACTGCAACAAATAATGGTGTTAATACAATTAACACTAATGTAAACAGAGGGATAAGCAACATAAAAGATGCGGTATCAAGTCATGAAACATCAATTAACAACTTGGTAAGAAATTCTATAACAAATGTTAATGATGTAACAAATGCAGATATAAGCGTGTTAAATAAAGTTACCAACGAAGGGTTAGCAAAAATGAATGAAGCAGAGGATATATATTTGTTTTATTTAGGTGTAACAAAGACAATACATGCATGGGAAAGGGAAGGAAACACATATAAGAAAGAGGTGGATCTTTCAAACATAGATGTATTGATAATAAAAACAAACAATGAATTAAAATATGTTAGTTTAATAGCAACTTTTGATTCTGGAGAGTCAATAACAATATCAGATAACATGTGGAAGAAAAGATCAAAGGATTGGGCAAGTAGTAAGAAGGTTACAATAACTATTTCTTTGGATCCAGGAAAATTGACTTCATATTTGGACGCAAAAAAAGAGGCAACAAGTATTTTAACATATACAAAAGAACAGTAGAAAGGCGGTAGAACAAATGAAAATATCAAGTTTACTGAGAATAGGTAAATCAAGAGATGCACCAGTGACAAATAAGTATAGCAATGGTGAGTATACCTTTTTGTTTGGAAATACAAGTTCAGGCAAAAGGGTTAATGAAATAACAGCAATGCAAACAACAGCAGTTTATGCATGCGTCAGAATATTGTCGGAAGCAATAGCATCTTTGCCTTTACATGTGTATAGGTACAAAGATGGTGGAAAAGAAAAAGTAATCGATCATCCATTATATGCGATTCTTCATGACGAACCAAATCCAGAGATGACTTCATTTGTGTTTAGAGAAACACTTATGAGTCATCTTTTAATTTGGGGAAATGCATATGCACAGATTGTCAGAAATGGCATGGGCGAGGTTGTTGGTTTGTATCCACTAATGCCAAATAAAATATCAGTTGAAAGAGATGATAAAGGAAAGCTTTATTATGTTTACTCAAGATATACGGATGAAAATCCAGTCATTAAATCTCATGGAGAAATTATTCTTGCACAGGATGAAGTATTGCATATACCAGGCTTAGGTTTTGATGGCTTAATTGGTTATAGCCCAATTGCAATGGCTAGAAACGCGGTTGGAATGACAATGGCATGTGAAGAATATGGAGCAAGCTTTTTTGCAAATGGAGCAAATCCTGGAGGAGTTTTAGAACATCCTGGACTATTAAAGGATCCATCAAAGGTAAGAGAATCATGGAATCAAGTATACAGGGGGACGAATAATGCACATAAGATAGCGGTGTTAGAGGAAGGAATGAAATATCAGCAAATAGGTATTCCACCTGAAGAAGCGCAGTTTCTTGAAACAAGAAAGTTTCAAATAAATGAAATAGCAAGACTTTATAGAATACCACCTCATATGGTTGGAGACTTAGAAAAAAGTAGCTTTTCAAACATTGAGCAGCAGTCATTGGAATTTGTTAAGTATACATTGGATCCCTGGGTTATCAGATGGGAGCAAGCACTTAGAAAAGCATTGTTCTTACCGGATGAAAAGAAGGATTATTTTATTAAATTCAATGTAGATGGTTTGTTACGAGGTGATTATCAAAGCAGAATGAATGGGTATGCCATTGGCAAACAAAATGGATTTTATTCCACAAATGACATAAGGGAAATGGAGGATTTAAATCCATTACCAGACGAAGAAGGAGGAAATTTATATCTTATAAATGGAAACATGACTAAGTTAAAAGACGCAGGAGCCTTTGCTGATAGTCAAAATAAAAATGTTGAAGAAGAGTCGCATGACAATGAAAGTGTAACAGGAAAATATCATAAAGGAGGCCTAAGAAATGAAGCGTAAGTTTTGGAATTGGGTTAAGGATGATTTAGAGGGTGAAAGAACCCTCTTTTTAAATGGAGAAATTTCTGATGAAACCTGGTATGGGGACGAAGTAACTCCGAAATTATTTAAGGATGAATTAAATGCAGAAAAAGGGAATATTACTGTCTGGATTAATTCACCGGGAGGAGATGTATTTGCTGCAGCACAAATTTATAACATGTTATCTGATTATGAAGGGCAAGTAACCGTAAAAATCGATAGCTTGGCAGCATCGGCGGCATCAGTGATTGCAATGGCAGGAACAAAGACATACATGTCTCCGGTAGGAATGATGATGATTCATAATCCCGCTACTGTAGCAATGGGAAATGCAGATGATATGAAAAAGGCAATCGATATGCTTAACGAAGTAAAAGAAAGTATTATCAATGCTTATGAAAAAAAATCTGGCATTTCAAGAAATAAGATATCAAAGCTCATGGATGAGGAAACTTGGTTCAATGCAAAGAAAGCAGTTGAATTAGGTTTTGTTGATGAAATCCTTTTTGACGATAAGGATAAAGAGGAAAAAAAGGAGCAGCCCAAAGAACCAGAAAAGGAAGAAGAAAGTGATACGCAAGAGGATGAAGATGATGAAAAGAAAAAAGAATTGCAGTTGGAAGCATTTATTTTTTCAAAAAAGAGTGTAAGCAATTCATTCTTAAATAAAGTCACAAATGAAAAAAATAGCGTAGGAACACCAGTAGAGCAACTAGAGAAAAGATTAAATTTGATTAGACCATAGGAGGAACATAATGAATACTATTTTAGAATTAACAGAGAAAAGAGCAAAACTTTGGAACGCAGCAAAAGAATTTCTTGAATCAAGGAGAGGAGAGAATGGAATTTTAAGTGACGAAGATACAAAAGCTTATGAAAAGATGGAAAAAGAAGTTGTCGATTTAGGAAAGGAAATCACAAGATTACAGAGACAGACAGCTCTAGATGAAGAAATGGCAAAAGCAACTTCTAAGCCTATTACAAATAAGCCGGGAAGAACACCTGAAAATATTGAAACAGGAAGAGCTAGTAGTGGTTATAAAAAAGAATTCTGGAATGCCATGAGAAAGAAAAATTACTATGATGTGTCTAATACTCTTACAATTGGAGAAAACACAGAAGGTGGATATTTAGTTCCAGATGAGTTTGAAAGAAAACTTATTGAAGGACTTGAGGAAGAAGAATTCTTTAGAACATTAGCTTCAGTTATTAATACAACATCAGGAGATAGAAAAATACCAGTAGTTTCATCGAAGGGTGAAGCAGCATGGATTGAAGAAGGTGGAGAATATCCAGAAGATGATGATGCATTTACACAGGTAACAATTGGAGCTTATAAGGTTGCAACAAACATTAAAATCTCTGAAGAATTACTTAATGATGCAGCTTTTGATATTGAAGGATATATCTCAAAAGAATTTGCCAGAAGAATAGCAGCAAAGGAAGAAGAAGCCTTCTTTGTAGGAGACGGCGCAGGAAAGCCAACAGGAATCTTTGACGCTACA
>ERZ1106941.1580-NODE-1580-length-22281-cov-16.123459_pt1 | contig 22281 bp, 21 predicted proteins | sample MGYA00403670_ERZ1106941 | MGnify/ENA primary metagenome ERZ1106941 (study PRJEB35170, sample SAMEA104062400) | human gut metagenome | biome: human gut; feature: human-associated habitat; material: faeces | place: Denmark | collected 2012-06-04 ...
CTTGCATGTGTTAAGCACGCCGCCAGCGTTCGTCCTGAGCCAGGATCAAACTCTCTATAAATGGTATCTAAACAGCTCCTATGAGCCGCTCAAATCTTTACAGAGCTATTTGTCATAGCTTCAAAAACTTTTTATACTTAGTTCCATGGGTAATTGACTTAACCCCATTTCCCCAAGTTTTAGTCGCACTTTTCAGTGCTCCCGTCTGGTGCTTTTCGTTTCGTTCGTTGTTTAATTTACAAGGTACACGCTCCATGCGGAACATTTGTTATTATACTGCCCTGCCGCTCTTTTGTCAATCCTTTTTTTGAATTTTTTTACTGTTTTTTCTTGTTGCGTAAGATGACAATTTTTGAAGCCTGTGTTATAATATTCATGTTCTACTATTGTATCATGGAGGTGTACTGTTTTGCAGCTCTTGCACGCAAATGCCACCTACGGAAAACTAAATCAGGCACAGCTGGACCTGCAGCCAGGTCTAAACGTGATCTGCGCCCCTAATGAAGGCGGCAAGTCCACATGGTCACGGTTTCTGCTGACCATGTTCTATGGGCTAAACACCCGGCAGCGGGGCGACTTGGCAGACAAGAACCGCTTTCAGCCCTGGAACGGCACCCCCATGCAGGGCAGGCTGGAGCTGTCAGCAGGCGAGAAGCTGCTGGTTCTCAGCCGCCGGACCCAGCGCGCCGACGCGCCCATGGGCGTTTTTTCCTGCACCTATGCCGGGACGGACACCCCTGTCCCTGATCTGGATGCCGCCCATTGCGGTGAGACTCTCCTGGGTGTGCCGCAATCGGTGTATCAGCGGTGCGCCTTTATTCCCTCCGGCAGCATGGCCATTAATGCCGATGCCGACCTGGAGCGGCGCATCAACGCTCTCATATCCACCGGTGAGGAAAAGGTCTCCTTTTTACAGGCAGAAAACCGCCTGAAAAAGCAGCTGCATCAGCGCAAGTATAACCGCACCGGTGCCATCCCCCAGCTGGAGGCTGAGATCGGCGAGCTTATGGCCGCCCGAGCCGAGGTCAAGTCTTTGGCCGAGCAGGAGACCTTCCTGCACAGCCAACTGCTGCAGGCGCAGCAAGAGCAGAAGGAGCGCCTGCTGATCCGGCAGCGGGAAATCCAGCGGCAGGCCAAGGAAAAGCAGCAGCTGCTGCAGCAGCTGCCGGACAGCGCCACCCTTCAGAATATCAACGAGCAGTTGGGCGCTGTGCGCTCTCTGGCGGAGCAAGCACAGCAGGCAGAGGATGCCGCAAAGCAGCAGGACGCAGCCATCCAGGCACAGCTGCAGGAGCTGAATCGCAACCCCCTGCACCCCATGACAAAGTCCGAATTGGAAACACAGCTGCAGATCCAGCCCCCGGCGCCGCCCCAGGTGGCGCAGCTGCTTATCTGCCTATCCCTAAGCCTTTGCAGCGGCGGCTTTCTTTGGTATGAGCTGGATCGGCCGCAGATTTTGTGGCTATGCATCGCATGTGCCGCTACAGCGCTGACCGCCGGCAGCTTTTTGTGGCTGCTGGTCAAGCGGCTGCGGCTGCAGCAGCAGCGCCGCCGGGAGCTGAAACGGCAGGAGGAGCTGCGAAAGCTGGCCGAAAGCTATCTGCCCCTGCTGGAGGAAGTGGAGCGCCAGCGCAGTCTCCTGCAGCAGCAGCGTCAGGCGGCGGCGGACAGCGGCGCGCGGGTACGGTCCACGCTGGTCCAGCTTTTGGGACAAGTGCGGCAGTGGGCGCCGGATGCCCACTCCGCCGCGGACATACGGCGCTTTGTGCAGCAGACCACCCAGCGGCGGGAGGATCTGACCCAGGAGATCCGGCAGGCCCAGAGCGGGGTATTGCAGGTGCAGCCCGACGACACCGACGGCACCTGCGCCCGGCTACAGCAGCAGATCGCGCAGATCCAGGGTCGTTTGGCGGCTATAGGGCAGCCCGATGACCTGGAGCGGCAGCTTCGGAGCATGCAGGAGCAGCTGGCGCAGCTTCAGGGAGAATACGACGCCCTGGCCATGGCCTTGGGCAGCCTGCGCACCGCCAATGTCGCCCTGCAAAACCGCTTTTCACCGGAACTGGGCCGCCGGGCAGCGGAGATTTTTGCCGATATGACCGGCAGCGATTGGAGCAGTATCCTGCTGGATCGGGAATTTCACCTCTCCGCCGAGACGGACCGTGACCCTACCCGCCGCAATGTGCAGCTTTTAAGCACAGGCACCGCCGACCAGCTCTACCTTGCTGTGCGGCTGGCCATCTGTGAGATGATCCTCCCGCCGGAGCAAAATCCGCCGCTGATTTTAGACGATGCCCTCCTCACCTTTGACGATATGCGCCTGGGTAAGACTCTGGACTATCTGACGCGGCTGGGAGAAAAACGGCAGATCCTGCTCTTTACCTGCCAAGGCCGGGAGGCAGCCTATCTCTCCGGCCGGGCAGGGGTACATATTATTCACATAAGATAATTTAAAACGTGAGGTCACTATGTTTCCACTGAACACTTTCAGCAATCTCTGTATATTCTTTCTTCTGCTCATGATCTACAGCGCCGCCGGATGGGTAGGCGAGATGGTCTACTGCTCCGTGGGCAAGGGCCACATCTGCGAAAAGCGCGGCTTTTTGAACGGATTTATCTGCCCCATCTATGGACACGGCGCCCTTTTGGTGTTATATGTATTACATGGGGGCTTCAAAAATCCCGTTCTCACCTTCCTGAGCGGCATGGTCCTTACCACCGCGTTGGAATACTTCACCAGTTGGTTTATGGAAAAGCTCTTTCACATGCGCTGGTGGGATTACAGCAAGAAAAAAATTCAGATCAACGGGCGGGTCTGCCTGCTCAACAGTGTCCTGTTCGGCCTGGCCTGCGTACTGCTGTGCCATGTGGTAAATCCGCCGGTGATGGCATGGCTGTTCCGGGTGGGCGACACCTACACTATTCCGGCGGCATCGTTCCTGTTCGGTATTTATCTGATGGACAACGTGCTCTCCGTCCGCAGCGCCATCCAGCTCTCCAACCGCGCCGAGAAGCTCCACGAGGTTCAGCAGAAGGTGCGCCAGCACCTGGCCGCCGCCGCCCAAAGCTTGGAGGACAAGGCCGCCGAGAATCGAGAGCGCTACCTTCAATCCGTGGACAATATGACCCGGGACTTTATGGAGGGAACCCGCACCCAGCAGCTTATGGAGCATTATGACGAGTTCTTGGCTGAGCAGCGCAAGCAGCTGCAGCTGCTGCGCAGCGGCCAGGATCTGTTCGAGCGACGCCTACTCCGCAGCCACCCCAATCTCCGTTCCCGCCACGACGAGCAGCTGAACCAGCTCCGCCGCCGGCTGGACCGCATCAAGGCCGAGGCCAAGGCCCGGGCCGGGAAAAAGTAATATATAATATAATATGGTACCATCGATTGACAAGGGCAGACATGGTTTTGACGGGCAGAAATGCGCCCATACCGCGTCAAGCACCTTGGAAATACAGCAAGTATTCCCTGCGGGTCTTTCCTTGTCTGGACACATTTCTGCGCGGCAAAACTGCTTCCCACCTGCCAGCGATGGATTTCCGAGCGATTTTTGGCTTTTGATCCGCAGGCGGGCTGGCGCCCGCCAAGGTGAGAAGGGCAAAAAGCGCCGCAAAGGCGCGCCGGCAGGCGTGTTTGCCCTTGTTAATCGATGGTATAAAGTAAGTTTGAGAATGCAGAAAAGGAGCTATTGTTATGAGCGAATGTACCCATGATTGCAGCACCTGCAGCGAAAGCTGCGGGGAGCGCAAGGAAGCCAATGTATTTGAGAAAAAGCCCCTGCACGAGGGCTGCCGGGTGGGCAAGGTCTACGGCGTTGTGTCCGGCAAGGGCGGCGTAGGCAAGTCCATGGTCACCAGCCAGCTGGCCGTGACCATGCAGCGCAAGGGCTATCGCACCGCAGTGCTGGACGCTGACATCACCGGCCCCTCCATCCCCAAGGCCTTCGGCGTCCACGGCCGGGCCGTGGGCACGGAGAACGCCATTGTCCCTGTGCAGACCCGCACGGGCATTCAGCTTATGAGCGTGAATCTGCTGCTGGAGCATGAGACGGACCCGGTCATCTGGCGCGGGCCGGTCATCGGCGGCGTGGTGCAGCAGTTCTGGAGCGATGTGCTGTGGCAGGATGTGGACTATATGTTCGTGGATATGCCTCCCGGCACCGGCGATGTGGCGCTGAATGTGTTCCAGTCCCTGCCGGTGGACGGGGTCATCATCGTCACCAGCCCCCAGGAGCTGGTGGGCATGGTGGTGGAAAAGGCCGTGAAAATGGCGCAGATGATGGACATTCCCGTTCTGGGCCTGGTGGAGAATATGAGCTACCTTCCCTGCCCCGACTGCGGCAAGAAGATTTATCTCTTCGGCGAAGGCAAGACCGACGAGGCCGCCCAGCGGTATAACCTCCCGGTCCTGGCCAAAATGCCCTTGGACCCCACTCTGGCGGAGCTGGTAGACGCCGGGGAAATCGAGAATTTCCAGGGTCACTGGCTGGACGGCGTGGTGGAGAAGATCACGGAGTAAAACGCCATTATGAAATAGGAGGGACCGGCGCATCTGCATGCGCCGGTCCCCCTTTGCTCCCGGAAGCAAAAATCGGCGATTTGGGGTCGTTTTGCTCAAAAATTGTTGTAATGCGCGGGAAAGAATGGTATACTGTTCCTACCGCATATACTATCTGCGGCAGCTAATTTAAAAAGGAGAGAAAAGTTATGTCATTTGTTAGCCTCATTTGCGGCATTCTGACCCTGGTGGCATCCTGGATGATCTTCAAGAAGATGGGACACCAGGGCTGGGAAGGCATCGTCCCCTTTTACAACACCTACGTTCTTTGCCAGGAGCTGTACGGAAGTGGCTGGAAATTCCTGCTGCTCCTGATCCCCCTTTACAACATTTATTTCGTCATCAAAATGCAGATCGATCTGGCCAAGGCCTTTAACCAGGGCGCGGGCTTCGGCATCGGCCTGCTGCTGCTGCCCTTCATCTTCCAGATGATCCTGGGCTTCGGCAGCGCCCAGTACCGGGACGGCACCCAGGCCAACACCCAGCCTGACATGGTGGAGGATGTGGTCAACAAGGCCAAGGACGCCGTCTCCGGCAGCCACAACGGCGGCCAAGAGCAGTGAGCGCCCCGCAATGAACAAAGCAAAAGAGCCGGCAGCCCGCGAGGGCTGCCGGCTCTTTTGCTGCATATAAGGAACCGGGAGGGTCTCCTCTCCCGGTTCCTATTTTTGCAGTGATTTACTTACCGAAGTAGCACTTCAGCAAGGCAGCCAATTACAGCTCCGACTTTTTACAAAACATATATGCTGTCGAAACTGTTTTCATATATACCGACGAATTTTGAAAGTCTCCGGCATTGCGCATTGAGCAGTTCATCTCCGGTGTCCGTCTGCCAGCCGAACATTCCGTATGGGTGGTAGTAGAGTCTGCACAGCGGCAATGGCAGCAGGTGATTATCCTTTCGCACTGCCCGAATGGCCTCCGCGTAATCCCGTCTCGCCTCCCGGATGGCCTTGGCCGGGTCCACAAACACGGGCTTGTTCTCGTCATTCAGTGCCAATCTATACGCCGTTTTCGGCGGGAAAAAGCTCTGCCACTGGGAAACATCCCCCTCATGCCACGCTCCCGGCGCAAAAACCGTTTTATCCAGCGTCACAAACAGCCCCGCCGCCAACAAGACGCACACCGCCAACGCAGCTAGGAATCGCTTGTTCACGCTTCTGATTTTCTGCTTTGCAAATTCCAGCGTGGAGAGCAAGCTCTCCTCGGCTCGCCCCGTCATATTCTCCGCCGCAATGCATTCTCCGCTCAGCAGTTCTGTCAAGCTGATGCCCAGTGCATGGCACAGCGGCTGATACAGTGCAGCATCCGGCAGGTTTTTCCCATTTTCCCAGCGGGACACCGATTTGTTGCTGACGCCCAGCAACACCGCCAGCTCTTCCTGTGTCAATTTTTTCTCTTTCCGCAGTTCGGCAATGAATTTTCCGATTTTGATTTGATCCATGCAGCCGCCTCGTTTCATTGCCATTGTATTGCTTTTCCCGGAAAAAGAACAGGACGCAGCGCGAGAATTAGCCTTTCGTCCAGTAAAAATAAGGGAGAGGATCATTCCTCTCCCTTAAATCTTCGATTTACTTGCCGAAGTAGCGCTTCAGCAGGCCCTCGAAAGCCTTGCCATGGCGGGCTTCGTCACGAGCCATCTCATGGACGGTGTCGTGGATAGCATCCAGGTTGTACTTCTTAGCCAGCTTGGCCAGCTCAAACTTGCCCAGGGTGGCACCGTTCTCAGCGTCTACGCGCATCTGCAGATTCTTCTCGGTGGAGTCAGTGATGACTTCGCCCAGGAGCTCGGCAAACTTGGCGGCGTGCTCGGCCTCCTCCAGGCCGGCCTTCTCCCAGTACAGGCCGATCTCGGGATAGCCCTCGCGGTGAGCCACACGGGCCATAGCCAGGTACATACCCACCTCGCTGCACTCGCCCTCAAAGTTGGCGCGCAGACCGTCGATGATCTCCTTGCGTACTTCCTCGGGGACATCGCTGCCGAAGGACTTGCCTACGCCTACCACATGCTCGGCAGCCCAGGACTTCTCCTCCTTCTGCTCGATGAACTTATCGGCGCCCACATGGCACACGGGGCACTCGGCGGGAGGATTCTCACCCTCGTACACATAACCGCAAACAGAACATACCCATTTCTTCATTGTAAAGTTCCTCCTTATTATGATTTGGGCCGCAGCCCGTTTTTTCTTGCTGTGCTTATAGTATACCACAAGAATTCAACTCTCAAAAGTTGCATTTGCAACTTTAATGAAAATTTTTTGTGAATTTGAGAAAAAATCCCTCCGCTTCTTAAAAAGGCCCCCTTTCGGCAAGGGGGCCTTGGGGCCGGGGATGCGGATTGCCCGTAGGAGGGAAAATCGGCGAAGCGTCGCCAGTGGCGGATAAAGCAAGCCGGTTTCGAGGAAGTGCCCCGATTGGTGGGCACGACGGTGGGCAAGAGAGCCCCTCCCCTACGCAGGCCATGATACCCTTGCGAAGGGCGGCGTGGTGGTTATCGGGCGGCGGGCTGGGGGCAGTCTGCCCTACCATATAAAATAAGAACGCCCGGCCCGCCGATTTCTTCAGCGGGCCGGGACACAATATACACTTAATCCGTCGGATTCTCTTACTCTGCCTCTGCCATGGCCTTGGCCTCGGCAATGGCCTTCTCCTGGGCGGCGGCGGGGCAATCCTCGTAGCGCACGAAGGAGAACACAAAGGTACCTCTGGACTGGGTCATGGAGCGCAGGTCGATGGCATAGGACATCATCTCAGCCATGGGCACCTCGGCCTCCAGCACAGTCTCGCCGTCGCCGGTGGGGTTCATGCCCATGACGCGGCCCCGGCGCTTGTTCAGATCGCCCATGACATCGCCCACAAAGCTATCGGGCACGGTGACCTTCAGCTCGCCGATGGGCTCCATCAGCACAGGCTTGGCCTCGGGCAGAGCCTCCTTGAAGGCAAGGCCCGCTGCCAGCTGGAAGGCAATATCAGAGGAGTCCACAGGGTGATAGGAGCCGTCGGTCAGGGTGGCCTTCAGGAACACCACGGGATAGCCTGCCAGGACGCCAGTGAGGCAGCACTTGCGCAGGCCCTTTTCAACGGCGGGGAAATAGTTCTTGGGAACGGAGCCGCCGAACACGGCCTCCTCAAAGATCATATCCTCCTGCTCATTCTGGGGCTCAAAGGTGATGACCACATCGCCGAACTGGCCGCTGCCGCCGGTCTGCTTCTTATAGCGGCCGCGCTTTTCCACCTTGGAGCGGATCTTCTCCCGGTAAGCTACACGGGGGGCCGAAAGCTCCGTCTCCACGCCAAAGCGGCTCTTGAGCTTGGCGCACAGCACATCGATCTGAATATCGCCGGTGCCGGAGATAACGGTCTGGTGGGTCTCGGCGTTGTTGGACACATGGAAGGTGGGGTCCTCCTCGTTGAGCTTGTTGAGGCCGGTGCCCATCTTCTCCACCTCCTGCTTGACCTTGGGGGCAATGGCCCGCTCATAGCAGGGTGCAGGATACTCGATCCCCTCCAGGATCACCACATTCTTGGCATCGCACAGGGTGTTGCCGGTCTTGACCCGGTCCATCTTGCCGATGGCGCCGATGTCGCCGCAGCAGATCTCCTTAATTTCCTCGCCCTTCTTGCCCTTCATGCTGTACAGGCGGCCCAGCTTCTCGGTGTTGCCGGTGGCGGGGTTATACAGGGACATATCGCCGGTGACCTTGCCGCGGACGACCTTGATCATGGAGAACTTGCCGTACTGGTCGGAAATGGTCTTAAACACGATGGCAGCGGTGGGGCCATTGGGATCGAAGGCCACCTCCACCTCATTGCCGCTCTCATCCTTAGCCTTCTCAGCGGGCATATCGGTGGCCACGGGCACCAGCTCCACAATAGTCTTCATCAGCATATCCACGCCCATACCGGTGACGGCAGAGCCGCAGAGCACCGGGCAGACACTGCCGTCCCGGACGCCGATCTTCAGACCCTTGGCCATGTCGGCAGCGGACAGCTCCATGCTCTCGAAGAACTTCTCCATCAGCTCCTCATCGGCGCCGGCAGCAGCCTCCATCAGCTCGGCACGCAGGGCCTCCACCTCGTCGGCCATGTCGCCGGGGATGGCACACTCGCCCTTGGCATCGTAAGCCTTGTTGTGCAGCAGGTCCACAATGACGGTGACGGCCTTGTTGGCGTCGGCCTTGGTGGCCACGATGGGCGCGATGGCGGTGCCGAACTTAGCCTTGATGGCGTCCACGCAGGCGGCATAGTCTGCGTTGGCCTCCTCCACGCGGTTAATAAACATCATCCGGGGCTTTTTGCCCAGCATCTTCCAGGTGCGCTCCATGCCCACGCTGAGGCCGTCCTTGGCATTGCCCACGATGACGGCGCACTCCGCGGCGCGGATGGCGGACAGGGCTTCGCCGGAGAAGTCAAAGTTGCCGGGGGCATCCATAACATTGATCTTGACATTATTATACTTCACGGGAGCAAAGGCCAGAGAAATGGAAATCTGGCGCTTGATCTCCTCGGCGTCGTAGTCGCAGGTAGTATTGCCGTCTACGGTCTTGCCGAAACGGTCAGTCCCCTTGGTCATAAAGAGCATCCGCTCAGCCAGGGTGGTCTTGCCGGATCCGCCGTGGCCCAACAGGCAAATATTGCGAATTTCATTGGCAGTCATAGTTCAGTTTTCTCCCTTCGTTTTTGGAAAATGTGCGGATGCGCACATAGTCACTCAATAAGGGAATTATATAATATTTTTCAAGGGATGACAAATACAATTTTTTGCCTGTTTTTTGTGAAAAGTGCCAGTTTATGCCCTCATTTTCGGCTAAATCGGTCCAAGAAGCAGAGCTATCCACGGCCTCTCACCCCGCAAGCCATATAATCAGACCGTACAGGGTGCTGGCCACTGTGCCGAATACAATCACCGGCCCCGCCACCAGAAACATTTTCGCTGCCATGCCGGTGACAAAGCCCTCTGTCTTGAAGTCAATGGCCGGGGAGACCACAGCATTGGCGAAGCCGGTGATGGGCACCAGGGTACCGGCACCGCCGTAGCGAGCAAGGCGGTGGTAGAGGTTCAGGCCCGTAAACAGGGCGGAGAGAACCACCAGAGTAACGGAGGTGGCGGTTGCCGCATCCTCCTGGTGCAGGCCTGCGGCGGTATAGGCGTCCAAAATAAGCTGGCCCAGCACACAGATGAGTCCGCCAATAAGAAAGGCCAGGGCCATATCCTTAGCCAGCGGTGACTTTTTTTGCTTTTGCCGCACATAAGCCTGATACTTTTGGGGCGTTGTTTCCATGGGTACACATCCTTTCCGAAGCACTACTACCATTTTGGCCCAACAGGCGCAGGCTTATTCCCGCAAAAGCGCATCAGCCCCCATGCTTATTACGGATGGGCTTATGGTGGACGGGTCCTGAAGCGCAAAAAAATAAGCGGCGTTCCCGCCGCAAATGCCAAGGCTCCTCCCATAAAGAAGGTAGCCCTTGACTGCTTGGATCTCGCTGCAGTCAAGGGCTACCCTTCATTCTTGATATCTAACATCATTTTTATACCTCGCTTTCTTCGGATTCATGGCACCTGTCTTTTATCTGTCACTCTTACGCCCTACCTATATGTAAACACCGCCGTGCGATGATCCTGCCGTTTATGACGGCTTTCATTAGGCGACTACAGTCTTTTTGTCGGTGCCATCTTCCCCACACTCCAGCGGTTGGGGGTACTTCTTAGGTCATTGGACTCACCCTTTCTGTACTTAAAGGATAGCAAATATTGCAGCGGAAAACAAGAGGGATTCTATACGGAATTCTCACGGGAATTCTATGCGTTTCTACAAAAATATTGTGATTTCCACCGGTACTATTGACTGTTATGTGAATAGATTATATAATAATATTGTTGTGAGTCAGCGGGACGAAAAGGTTTTTCGTCCCGCTGACTCAGTTTTTTAAGCTGTCAGGAAAAGGGCTTTGCCGGCTGACGCAGCAACGAAAGGCTGGCCTTTACTACCCGGCTGACAAAGCGGATCGTTTCCTCCTTACTGTACTTGTCATAGCCCTCCACGACCACATGCATCAGCCCGTTTGACAGATGGGTATACATCATTGCAAGCTCTGTCTCGCTGGCCTCGGGCAGCTCCTTACGCCAGTAGGCAATGCTGTCCTCCTTGGCCAGGGCAATCATGCGCATAAGTACCGCCGCGCCGGGATCGTCTAAAATCAAGACCCGGCAGGCCTCCTGATTCTGATCGACCATGTCATAAATAGCCTCGATCAGGGCCGTTACATCAAAGGAGTTGACGTAGCGCAGAGACTTTTCAAACGCACCGATCAGCTCATTTTCGATGCTCTCCTTCAGCGCAAAGCAATCGCTGTAATGGGCATAGAAGGTGGCGCGGTTGAGCTGTGCCAGTGCACAGACCTCCTTCACTGTGATCCGGTTGACTGGCTTCTGCTGCAGCAGCTTCAAAAAAGATTGCTTGAGCATCATTTGCGTATAGCGTTTTCTGGCATCCAGCTTTGCCATTCTGAGCCCTCCCAAAAAAGTTCACAAAGTACGGCAACACTCCGCCGATCACTGTTGCTTTTCTTACAGCCACGGGGCAAGTGCTGATTGTTTCCAGCCTTTTCTTCCAGTATACTGTACTTGTGAAAGATAAGCAACACTTGTTTTTCTGTTTTTTGAAAGGGGGTTTTTTCATGTATGATAAATATCTTGTTACGGGTGCCACCGGTTTCCTGGGCAGAGCCGTTGTGGAGGAGCTGGCCCGCCGGGACGCACAGGTGCGCGCCCTGGTGCTGCCTGATGACCCCTATGTCCATCTGCTCCCGAAGAAGGTCCGCAGCATCGCCGGGAATGTGTGCGACAAGGACGCATTGGCAAGCTTTTTCGCAGATGCCGATAGCCGCACCTGTGTGATCCACTGTGCAGGCATCGTCTCCGTTGCATCCAGGCCCGGCCCCAAGCTCTACCAGGTCAATGTGGGCGGGACATGGAGGATCCTCCGGCAATGTATAGCCCACAATGTAGGGAAAATGATCTATGTCAGCTCCGTTCACGCCATACCGGAAAAGCCCAAGGGCTGCCTCATTACGGAGGATTGCAAATTCTCCCCGGGGCTTGTGGACGGCGATTACGCCAAGAGCAAGGCCACTGCCACCGATCTGGTCTTGGACGCAGCGGGCCAGGGGCTGAATGCCAGCATCATATTCCCCTCTGGCATCATCGGCCCGGGCGATGTGCAGGGAGGGAGCTTCACCTCTATGGCCAAATCCTTTCTTGCCGGAAGGCTGCCCTTTGCCGTTCGCGGCGGATATGATTTCGTGGATGTGCGGGATGTGGCTCAAGGCCTTCTGGCCTGCTGCGAAAGGGGATTGCCCGGGAAGGGATACATCCTCTCCGGCCACTACGCCACTATTGGCAGGATGCTGCAGATGGTGGGGGCTGCAGCTAACCGGCGCTATCGCCCCATTTGCCTGCCCCTGGGCCTTGCAAGGCTGGCCGCTCCCGGCTATGAGCGCCGGAGCCTGCGGGCGGGAAAGCCGCTGTTCTTCACCCCCTATTCGGTCTCTGTCCTTGGCTCCAACGGGCAGTTCAGCCACGCCGCCGCATCGGCATGCTTTGCCTATGAGCCACGCCCCATGGAGGAGACCTTGCAGGACATGGCAGCCTGGCTTTTGAGGTGAACGGGAGGAATTATAAGCAGATAATTTCTGCGTTTTTCTTGCCAAGCAGTTCAAAAAAGGGTATACTCAGGGAAGATATTTCGGACTATAGTGTCCTTTTGAGCGAAAAGGTGGTTGAGCTATGGCTGTAATGATTCATCCCTTTGGACCCAAGCCCCACGCGCTGGCCCTGATTGACCCGGTCAGCTGCACCGGCTGCGGCATATGTGCCATGTGGTGCCTTATGCACTGCATCGATCAGCAGCCCGATGGCATCTACAAGGTGCGCAGCGAGGATTGCATCGGCTGTCGCTCCTGCAAGGTAAACTGCCCCAGCGGGGCTGTGACCATGCTGCCGCCAAAACGGGAGGTGTGAGCTGTGAAGAAACCAGCGCCAGTGAAAAATCTACCCTTGGGCCTGTATATTCATGTCCCCTTCTGCCGCTCCAAATGTGCCTACTGCGACTTTTACTCCCTATCAGGCAGCGAAAAATTTATGGACGACTATTGCCGCGCCCTGGAGCGGCATCTGATTGAGGTGGCGCCCCAGGCAGCCTGCCATTTGGTGGACACCATCTACTTTGGCGGCGGTACCCCCAGCTATTTGGGAGCAGACCGCCTGTGCCACCTGCTGGGGTGCATCAAAAAGCTCTATAAGGTGGATAAGCACGCGGAGATTACCTTGGAGGCCAATCCCGACTCCGCCGGGGACAAAAAGGCTCTGAAGCGCCTGCGCCGGGCAGGCTTTAACCGCATCTCCCTAGGAGTGCAGGCCACGGACGACGAGACGCTGCGGGCCATCGGCCGCATCCACACCTGGCAGCAGGCCCAGGACGCCGTGTCGGCCGCCCGGAAGGCAGGCTTCAAAAACATCAGCCTGGACCTCATTTACGGGCTGCCGGGGCAGACCATGGAACAGTGGGAGAAGACCCTGTCCGATGCGGTGGGTCTGCTGCCGGAGCACCTGTCCTGCTATGGACTGAAGCTGGAGGAGGGCACGCCTCTCTACGAGCGTCGGGCTGAGCTGACCCTCCCTGATGAGGAGCAGCAGGCGGACATGTACCTCTACGCGGTGGAATTTTTAAAGCAGTGCGGCTATGAACAATACGAAATCTCCAACTTTGCGCGGCCCGGCTTTGTCTCTCGGCACAACATGAAATACTGGCTTTTACAGGAGTACGCCGGATTCGGGCCCGGGGCCTATTCCGATTTTGGCAACGTGCGCTACGGCTACGCCCGGGACCTGGAGGGCTATCTTCGGGGCGAGCTGGTGCTGCAGGAATCAGAGACTCTGGACGCAGACGAGCGGGAGCGGGAATACCTGATGCTGCGCCTGCGCACCGTCCGCGGCATTGAGCCGAAGGAATTTGAGTATCGCTTCCGGCAGCGGTTTGAGCCCCTGGCTGCTCTGCTGCGCCAATGCGCCGAGCAGGGTCTGGCAGTGGAAGATGAGCAGGGCTGGCACCTGACGCCCAAGGGCTTTTTGGTGAGCAACCGCATCATCGGGCTGCTCCAGGATGAGCTGGCCCGGGAGAAAAATCGCCGGCTCCAGGCCGCCGCCCGGGGCGACTACCGGATGGTATAAGCGAAAAGTGACCCCATTGAAATGAAAAGGTCCCTGGTCCGCTCTGCAGCAGAGCGGGCCAGGGACCGAATTTTATGTATGCGTTTTTTTAGCTGTCGGTGCGGTGGCGCCACTCCAGCTCCTGATCCAGGTCGTACTTGAGCTTCTGATTCTCCTCCACCAGCTCGTCATAGTGGCGGGACTGGACATAGTACTTCACGAAGGTGAAGGTTGCCTCGTTGAACTCCTCGTCGGTATACTCCGGCAGGAGGGAGCCGCCCTTACGGCGCAGGCCCTGAACATTAATGACCACCAGGCGGCGGTGCTGCTCGGACAGCTGGAACAGCTTCAGCTCCTGCGGCATCTCCAATCCCAGGTCAAAGGTCTCGTTCACGATCTGCAGCAGGCGGTGCTGCTCGGGCTTGGCCGAGACAATAACGCCGTACTTGGCAAACAGCTTCTTCAGATAATCTACCGAGACTTCCTCCCGGGTGATGGTGCCCTTGCCAATGCCGGTGAGCATGGTGTTGGACAGATTCAGGCTGACATAGACCTCCTGGCCGGTCTTAGGATAGCTCATACAGGTACCTCCTCAAAATAAATAAAGCCGTTTTTCTGCCGCCTGATGCGGCAGCGGTATCCTCTGTCTATACCCTACCATATTCTCTTTTGGATTGCAACAAGAAATTATACCAAGTACATTTATTTTATGCGAAAAAACAGCCCGTTTTAGCAAAAACAGGCCATTTTATAGTTCTAAATATACCAAACAACTCATACAATCCTGCTCTCTTACACCCCAGACAGATCAAAGTCCGGGGTGTACTCCTCCCGGGCCGATGTGCGCTCCTGCGTAAAGCCGCCGGTGATGCCGCAGTTTTCCATATACTGCACAGCGGCGCGGTATTCCGCCGCGGTCACATGACGGGCCAAGGCGCCCTCCGCCCCAGGCTGGGGTGTATACTGGCTCATAAGAGACACCAGCACCTCCCCGGGGCGAAATGCTCCGGCGATCCAATCCAGGCAGCGGCGGGTGTTCTCTATCTGTCCCGGCAGCACCAGGTGGCGGATGAGGACGCCGCGCTTGAGGAGGCCATCCTCCACCACGCAGGGGCCGGTTTGGCGGAGCATCTCCCGGATGGCGGCAGTGGCTACGGAAAAATAATCCGGCGCGGCGGAGAGCCTCCGGGCCAATTCAGCATCGGCATATTTCAGATCCGGCAGGTACACCTGGACCTTGCCTTCTAAAAGGCGCAGAGTCTCCACACTCTCGTAGCCGCCGCAGTTATATACCACGGGCACCGGGAGGGGCGGGTCCAGGGCAGGTAAAATAAGCGGCACAAAGTGAGTGGGCGTCACCAGGTCGATGGTAGCGGCGCCCTGGGCTATGAGATCCAGAAAAATCTCCCGCAGGCGCGCCGACGTCACGGCCCTGCCGAAATTTTCCCGGGAAATAGCATGATTCTGGCAGTAAACACAGCCCAGATTACAGCCGGAAAAGAACACCGTTCCGGCGCCGCGGTTACCGCAGAGCACCGGCTCCTCCCAGGGGTGCAGAGCCGCCCGGGCCACCACCGGAGCGGCGGGCATGCGGCAGAAGCCGTGTCCCTCCGTTTCTGTTCGTTCAGCCCCGCAGCGGCGGGGACAAATACTGCAGATCATCCCTTTAAGGGCTTGAAGTCAGGCCCCAGATCACCGGCCACCCAGTGGCGGCGGCAGAGGCCGATGTATTTATCATTGGCTCCCAGCACCACCTGCTCGCCCTCCTTGACCACATGGCCGTGCTCGTCAAACCGGGCGTTGAAGGCAGCTTTTTTGCCGCACCAGCAGATGGTTTTTACCTCCTCCAGCTTATCCGCCAGAACCAGGAGCTGGTAGCTGCCGGGGAAAAGCTCCCCCTTGAAGTCGGCCTTCAGACCGTAGCAGATAACGGGGATGCCGCAATCGTCCACCAAATGGACCAGGTAGTAAACCTCCTCCTTGGTGAGAAACTGGGCCTCATCCACAATGATGCAGGCATATTTCTGCAGCTCCTCATCCGGCATCTGCTGCATCTCGTGGAAATAGATGCACGGGTGCTCCAGCCCGATGCGGGAGCGGACCATGTGGTCCCCGTCCCGGGTGTCCAGCTGGGGCTTGACCAAAAGCGTCTCCTGCCCGCGCTCCTCGTAATTAAACCGGGCCATGAGGGCATTTGCCGATTTGCTGGAGCCCATGGCCCCATATTTGAAGTAAAGCTGTGCCATTTTTTATTCTCCTTCCAATTCTTCCAAAACGCGGGTAGCTCTCTCAAAAGCAGAGGGAATGGCCATCTGCCGGCGCTGCTCCGCGGTATACCACTCCAGCTCGCCGTCTCCGGTCACCGTTACGGCATAGCCCTGCATATCCCAGCGCACATGGGTGAACACATGCTTGGCCCGCCAGGATTTCTCCCACCGCCGCACTGCTAATCCCCAGGCGGCCAGCTGGCGGGCGGCCGATACCTCCGTCAGTAGGCCGGGGATGTTGGGATACTCCCACAGGCCCGCCAGCAGGCCCTTTTGAGGACGACGGCATAAGGCCACGGCGCCATCCGTGCGGCGCAGGAGGAACACGGTCATCTCCTCCCGGCGTTTTTCCCTCTTAGGAGTGCGGACAGGCAGCATGGCCTGTTTCCCTTCCTGCAGGGCGGCGCACAAATGAGCCAGGGGGCAATCTCCGCACCGGGGCGAGGGGCCCGGCAGGCATACGGCTGAGCCCAGGTCCATAAGGGCCTGGTTAAACGCACCGGGCCGTTCCGCCGGGAGGGCCGCCGCCGCCCAGGTACGGAAGATTCTCCTGTTCTTCGCGTCCAGTATATCCAAATCGGAGCCGGTGAACCGGCTCAGAATGCGCAGGACGTTGCCGTCCACCGCCGGTGTGGGCACGCCAAAGGCAATGGACAGGATGGCCCCGGCGGTGTAGTCGCCAATGCCGGGCAGGGCCATAAGAGCCTTTTGATCCGCCGGAAGCTGCCCGCCGTACTCTCCAGTGATAATCCGGGCGGCCTTTTGCAGGTTTCGGGCACGGCTGTAGTAGCCCAGGCCCTCCCAAAGCTTCAGCAGTTCCTGCTCATCAGCTGCGGCCAGGGCCTCCACCGTAGGGCAGCGCTCCATGAACCGGTGGAAGTAGGGCAGCGCCGCCGCCACCCGGGTCTGCTGGAGCATGATCTCCGACACCCAGGTGCGGTAGGGCGAAACATCCTCCCGCCAGGGGAGGATCCGGCGGTTTTCATCGTACCAGGCCAGCAGAGGGCGGGCCATCTCTTTCAGTTTTTCCGTATATTGCTCCATTTATTTCATAAATCGCCGGGCGTAGCCGCACCGGCGGCATAGCTCCTCCGATGGTTTTCGGGCAGCAAAGCCCGCCGCCATAGCGGTGGCCCGGGGGCTCTGCAGAATTTCCGGAAGGGATTGGGTAAACAGGTTCCCCAGGGCGATGGTGCCCTCGCCGTCCAAACAGCAGGGGGTCACGGTGCCATCACACAGCACCGCCAGCTGGCGTGTCAGACCGTGGCAAAAATTGCTTCCGCTCTCCGGAGCGGCAAGGTCCGGCCAATCGAACCGCGCTGCCTGCTCCAAAAACAAGTTGGGCCCCAGAGTCCGGTTGCCCCGGACATCCCGGGGAAGGTCTTCCACATCCCGGCCGATCATCTCGGACAAGAATGCCTGCACCCGGCTGTTGCAGCGCTGAGCGGCGCCATCATTCCACAGCCGCAGGGCACACAGGACGCCCCTTTGCGACAGGGGCAGGCAGGTGTTCCAAACCTGCTGCAGATATTCCTCTAAATTTCCCACGCCGCCGTTCCCCTCGTAGCTGTGGAGGGAGATACTGATCTTGTGCAGCGCATCTGCCTTCAGCAGCGCATTCCTCTGCCGGGTGAGCAGGGTGCCGTTGGTCACCAGGCACACCCGAAAGGCCAGCTCCCCGGCTATGGCCAGCAGCTCCGGCAGCTGCGGATGCAGTAACGGCTCGCCCAGCACATGGAAGTAGAGATAGCCGGTCTCGCCCCGGAGCTTTTGCGTCAGGGTGCGGAACTCTGCCGGGGTCATGGTGCGCGGCGGGCGGCGGGTACCGGGGCAGAAATCGCAGGAGAGGTTGCAGCGATTGGTAATCTCGATATAGATGCGGCTTCGCATGGGCCTGTCCCCTCCCCTCGGAGTTTTTGTGGGTTTTATTTTATCATATTTTGGAGCGGATGAAAAGGGGAAAGAAATGGGGTTAGGGTTGGATTGTCATAGTCCGCCGGCTAATCGGCCTTGCAATGCCATAGTGTAAAAAATCGGCACAGAACCGGCGGAGGGGTGAGGGCGCCCGCCCTGCGGATGACAAAAGGCATAATCTATCCGGGTGTGAAACGGAGCCGCATTCTTTGGGAATGCGGCTCCGTGTACCATATCATATTCTTCTTATTTTTCTTTTTGCTTAGCTGTGAGCAAGAACATAGCTGCCGGAGGCAGGGGCTGTGGTGACCCACTGCACCAGCTGGCTCTCACGCTTGAAGTCAGCGGGAAGAGTGGCCGTTAATGCGGTCAGGTCAACCTCCTCCGGGTCAGCATAGATGCGGTCGAACTGGGCCAGCACGTCACCCGTCAAGCCGCTGTTTTCCGGCGCATTGCGAGAAAGCAGCACGGACAGAGCTGTGGTCTTGGGCAGCTCCTCCCGAAGGGCCTTCAGAAATTCGGTGATGACCGCAGGCTTATCCGTCCCCTCCGGTACCACCATGGCAGGCATATTGCCCACCGCAGGCCAACCAAAGTTTTCCAGCAATATCTCATCCACGCCCAGATCCGTCAAATCCTTGCACACCTGCTTGAGATAGCTTTGGGTCAGAGGTTTGGTCAGATCCAGCCAGCACTCGCTGCTGTAGTCATACCAAAGCCACTGGTCCCAGGTGCGCAGCAGACCCGCATCCTCCACATGGGCTTTGGCATAAGCTGTATCCCCCAAGGCGCTGACACGGGCGATGACATATTTGTCTGCGGCGGTGAGCTTCTTCAGGTTCTCCGTGCTCACGGCAGAGCCAACGGTGCCTGCCGCCTGGAACGAGGGCTTATAAGTGTAGGTGCCGTCTGCCAGCTTTACATCCAGCACAACGGTCTTTTGCTCCGCAGGCAGGGTGGCAGAAGGATCCGACTCCAGGGCATTTGCAGCCAGCTCCTTGGCCGCGATGGTTTCAATAACCGGGCCCTGCGGCTCCTCCCGGGTGAAGTCGACGTCATTGGGATCCTGTTCCCCGCCGGAGGGCTGGGTCTGAGGCTCCTTCTTGCTGACAAATGGCAGCTCCAGGTGCACCTGCCCGTTCTCATCGTACACCAGGTGATTCTGGCAGTAGAGGAACGCACCGCCGCCCAAAAGCAGCAGCACAAGAACCACGATCAGAATCTTTTTCCACAACGGCGTCCGGCCATGATAGCTGTTATACCCCTTGGTAGCCATGCGGCACCTCCCCTATTTGTATTTAGGGCTTGATGGCATCCACCAGGCCCACGCGGCGGGCATGCCTGCCGCCCTCAAACTCGGTGTTCAGGAAAATCTCCACCATACGTTTGGCCAAATTGGGGCCCGTAACGCCGGCACCCAGGGCAATGACGTTGGCGTTGTTATGGCGGCGGGTCATCTCTGCCTGGAGGCTGTCGGTACACAGGGCGCAGCGTATGCCCCCCACCTTGTTGGCGGCCATGGACACGCCAATGCCCGTGGTGCATATTACGATGCCCCGATCACATTCGCCGCCGGCCACCAGGCGGGCCACCCTTTCTGCGTAAATGGGATAATCCACGCTGTCTGTGCTGTAGCAGCCCACGTCCTCGAAATCAATGTCGTTCTCCTCCAGCCAGATGAGGATGTCCTGCTTGAGCAGGTATCCGCCGTGGTCGCAGCCAATGGCAATTTTCATGGTGTTCTCTCCTGTGTTTTTTATAGTTTTCTGAATTCCGGCTTGCCGCCGGTAAAAGTGGTGAAATACTTGAATCCGCAATCCCGGAGCAGCTGCTGGCGCTCCCGGATCACGCAGCCCACATCCTTTGTCTCGTGAGCGTCGGAGCCCAGGGTAATGACCTCGCCGCCCATCTGCCGGTATAGGCGGAGAATGTCCGCATCCGGCAGGGGCTGGTTGCCCCGGTTGGTATTGCACTCAATGCCGATGCCTTGGGGGATGATGACGGAGAAAATCTCCTCCACCCGATCCATCCAGGGAGCAAAGCTCCAGTCCAGGCCCAGGTGCTCCTTCATGTACCGCAGGGGCAGGGTCAAGTGGCCCAGGACATTAAAGCGGCCCCACCGGGAAATGGCCAGTACACAATCCAAATAATCCTCAATCACAGCGCGATAGTAATCCGGACTCTGTCCCTCTTCCAGGAAGTACAGATCCAAGCAATCATACTTTTCACTACAAGTATGCACCGAACCGATGCAAAAGTCCAGCTTTTCTGCACCATTCAGCAAAATTTCTGCCCGGTCATAGCCCAAATATGCTTCTCCTAGTTCAGCGCCCAGCTTGATGGACAGTTTATCGCCATATTTTTCCAGTGCTTCCCTGTACTGGGCCCGGAGCGACGCCCAATCGAAGCTATCTCTGGGCGCGTTGTTGCCCCAAAAGATGGTGTCCACATGGTCGGTGATGCATATCTCATCCAGCCCCGCCCGGAGGGCAGCCTCCGCCGCCTGGGACATGGTCATCTTGCCGTCGGGGGAACAGGTGCTGTGTATGTGGTAATCGGCTATATACATGAATGGGCCTCACTTTTTCTTGAAGAAGCTCTTGCGCTTTTCATAGTTACTCTCGCCCAAGGTCTCGCTGAACCTGCGCAGGGCCTCCTTCTGCTCTTTGTTCAGGTTCCGGGGCGTCTCGATGGTCACGGTGACATATTGGTCGCCCCGGCCCCGGCCGTTGAGCACAGGGATACCCTTGCCCTTGAGGCGGAAGACCGTGCCGGTTTGAGTGCCCTCGGGGATGGAATACTTCACCTTGCCGTCGATGGTGGGAATCTCCAGCTCTGCCCCCAGCACCGCCTGGGCAAAGGTAATGGGAGCCTCGCAGAACACATCCACGCCGTCCCGGTGGAATAGCTCGTGGGGCTGCACCATAACGGTGATGAGCAGGTCGCCGGCGGGCCCGCCGTTTTTGCCGGCATTGCCCTGGCCGCGCAGGGAGATGGTCTGGCCGTGGTCGATGCCGGCGGGGATATTGACCTTTATGGTCTTGCGTTTGCGCACTGCGCCGGTGCCGCGGCAATCGGGGCAGGGCTGGTGAATGAGCCGGCCGGTGCCGCCGCACTTGCGGCAGGGACCATTGGAGGCGAAAACGCCCATGGGGGTCTGCCGGCGAGTCTGCACGGTGCCGGTGCCGTGACAATCAGGGCAGATTTCGGGTGTGGTGCCGGGCGCACAGCCATTTCCCTTACAGGTAGGGCACTGCTCACTGCGCTCTAAGGTGACGGATTTCTCGCAGCCGAAGGCCGCCTCCGTAAAGCTGACGGAGACGCTGGCCCGGATGCTTTCCCCCCGCTGGGGGGCGTTGGGGTTGCGGCGCTGACCGCCGCCGAATCCACCGCCGAAAAAGCTGCCGAAGATGTCGCCCAGGTCGCCAAAGTCGAAGCCGCCGCCATAAGCGCTGCCCCCGGCTCCCGCGCCGTAGTTAGGATCCACCCCGGCGAAGCCGAACTGGTCGTACCGGGCTTTTTTCTCGGGATCGGACAGGACCTCATTGGCCTCGTTGACCTCCTTGAACTTCTCCTCGGCTTCTTTATCGCCGGGGTTCATGTCCGGGTGGTATTTTCGGGCCAGCTTTTTATATGCTTTTTTGATTTCATCCTCCGAGGCGCCCTTTTGGATGCCCAGCACCTCGTAATAATCTCTTTTTTCAGCCATAAACGGTTTCTCCCTTCTGGGGATTCCTCCTCTTTCCTAACGCCGCAAGGAGGGGCAGGAATCCTGCCCCTCTGCGGTTAAACGGAACATTACTTATTGTTCTGGTCGTCGTCATCGACTACCTTGTAGTCGGCGTCGTAGTACTGGCCGCCCTGGGCGCCGGCATCGGCACCGGGCTGCTGGGCAGCAGCATCGCCCTGGGGCGCCTGCTGATACAGCTTCTCGCTCATCTTGTAAAACAGCTGGGTCAGCTCCTCGGTGGCAGCCTTGATGGCATCCGTATCCTCGCCCTTGAGGGTCTCCTTCAGCTTGTCGATGCCGGCCTGGATGGGGGCCTTCTCGCTCTCGGGGACCTTGTCGCCCACTTCGCTGAGGGTCTTTTCCGCCTGATAGACCATCTGGTCGGCCTGATTGCGGACCTCGACCTTCTCCTTGATCTTGGCATCCTCAGCGGCATACTGCTCGGCTTCCTTCACGGCCTTCTCAATATCCTCCTTACTCATATTGGAAGAGGAAGTGATGGTGATGTGCTGGGCGTTGCCGGTGCCCAGGTCCTTAGCGGAGACATTCACGATGCCGTTGGCGTCGATATCGAAGGTGACCTCGATCTGCGGCACGCCGC